>Ga0306921_10001032_pt1 | contig 26446 bp, 19 predicted proteins | sample sta12Cox44000080_FD_203760 | JGI IMG/M metagenome (GOLD analysis project Ga0306921, IMG submission 203760) | Lab enrichment of tropical soil microbial communities from Luquillo Experimental Forest, Puerto Rico - statoxic.12C.oxic.44.000.080 (v2)... | ecosystem: Environmental > Terrestrial >...
ATATGGAGTCGCAGGACAAGCTGACTGCTGTGAGGCTTCCTCAAAGCGTTGCAAGCCGGACGTAAACCTTCCGGTTGTGACAACACTCAAGCTTACGCTCAAGAACGATGCAAATTTGTGAGGCCGTTCGGTCGAGCGGTGAAAAAAGCAGTTCTTCCATCAGGAGTCAGTCGGCAGCGAATGCCCCTAGTAAGTATGATCAATAGGATCGTGTACCGTCACGCTGAATCTTTCAAGCACACTGCACATAGCTTGAACAGCAATGGGCGTTGAACCGCCAAAAATGCCAGAACAAAGCGGGCCGAATCAGCGTTCAACTGCGGGATCAATGCAGGAAGAAGCGAACACCGGTAAGACCACGCCGCCAGGTTCAGGTAGAGATAGGACCTGCGATCACGTTCTTCTTGTTCACGCTTAATCGTTTTGCAGACTGCTCAAATTGGCAGGAACAATTCGACGCGACGGCCGTTCATGCTTTTTTCAGGAACGTCAAAACGCTCGTCTTCTCATTCCAGTCGATCGAAATTGTTTCCCCGGCCGTGACCTGGTCCGTTGCCAGCAAGCTGGCCAGCGGATAAACGACGTGGCGCTCGATCGCCCGCTTCAAGTGCCTAGCTCCGTACTTCAAATCTGTGCCTTCACGCAACAAGAAATCCTTTGCGCCTTGCGTCGCTCGAAACACGAAGCGCCCTTTCGGCGTCATCAAGAGGCGCTGTTGCACCATCGCAAGTTCAATGTCCAGAATTCGCTCCAACTGTTCCCTGCGTAAAGGTCGGAAGACTACAGTCTTGTCGATTCGGTTCATGAACTCCGGGGCGAACTTCCGTCTCGCCGCGTCCGACGCCATACGCTCAACCTTTTGATCCAGGAGTAATTTCGCCTCTGGCTTGACCGCAGCGGCAAAACCCATTCCGCCTGTCATCAGGTCGGAAATCTCAGAAGCACCGAGGTTCGAACTCATGAAGATCATTGATCGTGAAAGGTCAACCCGCCGATTATTTCCGAGGGTCAGGGTCGCCTTATCCAAAATTCCCAGAAGCAATTGCCAGAGCGCATCACTTGCTTTTTCGATCTCATCGAACAAGAGGAAGCTTATCTTCAACTCATCGGTATAGTATTGGGCGAGCGCTTCCTGGGTGATTACCGGGTGTGTTTCACGATGTCCCAAATAGCCTGGCGGCGAACCGATCAGCTTCGCGATCTCGTGAGAGTGCTGGAATTCCGCGCACTCGACTTTGATTACTGCTCGCGAATCGCCGAAGAGGGCCTCGGCGGCAACTTCGACAATCCTGGTCTTGCCCGTGCCGGTGGGCCCAAGGAACAGTAAGTTTCCAATAGGGCGGCTGGGGGCCTCCAGGCCGGCGCGGAAAACTCTGTAGAGATCAACGACCGCCTGCACCGCTTCGTCCTGCCCAACTATCTTCTCGCGGAGACGCGACTCAAATTTCCGTGATTCTTCTCCCTGCACCGTGGGATCTAACCGTAACGCCTGTACTGTTGCTCCCAAAGCGTACCCCCGTAAGCGTCGGCTGTCTCACTTGTACTGAGGCGTATTTCTCGCCACCCGCGAGCCCGCGGCAATCATTGGCACTGCAACTACCTATTCCAGATCACTCATATCCCAAGAAAGCCGGATCGACTTAGGACAAATGCTCTGCCAGCCTGTGAATCTTGTCGTTGTTCTTGGGCAAGCAAAAGATGCGCACAGAAGAGTATTCCGGAAGGGCTCAATCCGCGGCTGACCGACGCGGATTCCTGGCGAGTAACAATCTCGGAACCCGAAGAGTTATTTGCGCTTTCGTCACGACCAATCGGCCCGGCGCAGTTAATTATTGTGCAAGGCGGGACGTCAGTTCCATTGTCATGCATCCGCTGAAGTCGATAGGTTTTCTGTAAGTCGAAGCTCTAAGTTCTCTGGAGAATTGATGGCAATAAAGCGTGGAGCATGGTTCTCAGCCCCTCTTCTAGGCCTTGCGAGCCTTCTTTCGTTGCCGGCGCGAGCGCAGATTTGGGATTTTTTAGGGCATACAAAGATCGATAGTGCGCGGGATCATGAGCTCATCCAGGTCACACGCCGCAATGGCGCCTTTCACACCATTCAACTGCGGGTGAGCGGGGACGCCATTTTCTTCGACCGAGTCGTTGTCCACTTCGCAGATGGCACTTCAGAGGAGTGGGCCATTCGGGATCGTGTCTGGCCAGGGGGACGAAACCGCGTCATTGGACTCTATGGCGAACGTCGCGCAGTGGAAAGCGTCGAGCTTTGGTACTACCGGGAACCTTGGGAGCACACCCCAAGCGTCATACTCTACGGTTCATACTGACGGGAAATTCGCGGATTGTATCGGAACCGTTTGATCAGCACGGCTGTCAGATCGTCTTTCTGTGGCGTTCTTTGGGAGAAATTGACGACCGCCTCGTAAAGCTCGGCGATGATGGCTTCCAGATGAGAAGTGAAGAAATTCAATCTAGGCCACCAGCCTCCGAAGCCATGCTTCGTCTCCTGAACATCGGTTCGCCCGTTTTACACTTCACTGTCTGAGAAAAAGTACGCCGTCCGGCCCCTCCGCACTGTCAAGACTTAAAGATAACTGTAGCTTTCACGGGCCACGGAGGAGATTTTAGGCTCACTGCTGGGATTAATGTTGGCCCAGGGCCGTTTGCAGCTTTTCACTCCGAGTGAACAACTGAGTGTTCTGCGCAAATGGCCGCAAACGAATCTCGATCCTCTTGGAAGTTGAGCGCAGACGGATAGGCACAGAGAATGTCTACTTTGTGGCTTCTAGCAAGGCAGGTGCCAAGCTGCTCGAACTGAATAGCGGCGTCCTTTCTGCCCTGCGCCCACAGAAGAGCCGCGGCTTCACCAAAAATCGCAACCCGAGGCTGTGTTGCCTTTGCCGCTCTCGAGGCCGACTCAATGAGATTCTTGAAGCCTTCGAAAAATCGGCCTCCGTCCAGCCGCTCATTGATCATTACCGTGGGAATCAGATCGGCGGTATCCAGCGAAACATAGGCTCCTTGTTGCATAAGGACGTCGGCGTCTAGTCCTTGTGTTTTCAATTCCTGCACTAGAGCATCGCGGTGTGGCTTCGACGCGATTGCAATGACCGAATCCCCGAACCTTAATGCCGCGCCGAAGAAATCGGTAACACTCTTTATGAGAGCATCATCATCGGAATAGAACAGCGCATCGTGCGGGTTCGTGAATCCCGCCTCTGGCAAACTGATCGCTGGCGATGATAAGCGCGCGTCGCGCACTGGATCGTTTGAAGCCTGCGAGGACGCGCCTTGAACAGAAATCGATCCCTTTATTCTGCTACTGATGAACAGTTTGCTCTGAAGAACCTCTTCCACCGCTACAACCAGTTCACTTCCAGCGTCCCGCTTAACGACATAACCGTTTGCCCCCACATTCAGGGCCTTTTCCACAATTTCCGGGGAGTCAAAGGCACTCAAGAACAGAATCTTCACGTCAGAGGCGATTTGGTTGATTTGTCGAGCGACTTCAATCCCATTGAGCTTTGGGAGTCCGATGTCCAGAAGAATCAGGTCTGGTCTGAGTTCGGCGGCCTTCTTCACGGCTTCCACGCCGTCGGAGACTTCGCCAACAATGTACCATTCGCGATTTTTCGGGAGAATCAACGAAGAGACGTATCGACACCATGGCACAAAATCATCAACCACCAAAATGCGCATGTTCACTCCACTGCTCTAGCTTTCAGGCGGCCCCTATTCCCTGGTGGGCCTCCTGGAAGCTGCATTGCAATTTCCTCGTTGCGTCGAACTGAAATAGACCACGTAGCAATCAGATGGATGCGAGTAAGCTGATTGATCAACAGAAATCATGCGAAGCCTTACGTGTCTTGATAGATGTGCGGTCATAAGTAGATAGCCTTATAAGGCACGCGGCTCAACTTTGGCCACGAGCAAATTAGCCGGACTGCGGAATTAGTCCTCATAGACTCCTCTATCAAGACCGCGAACTAGGCGATCAATCGGAGTCTCGAAGACAGCGCAGATCCGCAGTAGAGTTGAAACTGTGATCGGGCGTCCAGCCTCGATTTGTTGCCAATGGCGCGCCGAAAAGCCGTAGTAGATCATGTCTTCCTGGGAATGACGGTGCTTCTCTCTCAACTGGCGGATTCGTTTTCCTAAGCGAAGGAAGAATCTCTCTTGATTCAAAACAGCCCTCATCCGGCCTGCCCTCGATTACTAAGTGGAATGTCGCAGGAGCACAGCGCAGATCATCAGTGGAACGCTTCACAATATGGGCAATGCAGGGCTGAGTCGTTGCTCTAGCGCAGGCTTCTAGTCAAATGGTTTCAGGCTTAGCGAACTTGCGGACAACGGCAGTCAGATTTGCGGTGCCTCATGTATAGCGGCGCGGTAGCCTCGTTTTGCGTAAACGTTCAGCCTCGGGCGTCCCCCAGGTGCGCATAGCGCGAGCCTGATTTTTCGCCCAGCGATCATCGTGGGTTCGTTGGCTTATATCCCAAAATGTATTGACTTTTTAGCTCCAAGCCAGTGGAGCGACCTGCCTTAATGCCCCAAGGTAAAGCATGACGCTACCGCATAGGAAACACTACCTTGGTTATACTCCGGCGATCGCTTTGTTCTGCAACACGCGCACGACGACGCGACGATTCTTCCTTTGTCCTTCAGCGCTGCTGGTGTCCTCACTTACTTGTTGACTTTCGCCCATTGCGCCTGGAGCGAGCATCCTGGTAAGAGGAATATGCCCTTCCTGAATCAAGATATTTACCGCTAGTTCTGCACGGTCTTCAGCCTAATTAATTACATCCTGGCAAAGCAACAGGTTGGATCGGAAGCGCAACCTCGATGGTCGTGCCCTGCGTCCCCTTAGCATCTACAGAGGTGATCTCGAGTGTGCCGTCCAGGGTCAGGATCTGCTCGCGCATATAAGTTGTCCCTACATTCTCCGCGCGGAGTCCGTCCAACCCGCCCCCTCTATCCGAGACTCGCAATACGGCAGATCGGCTGGCCAAGTCTAATTCCATGACAGCGGTCTTAGCTTTGCTATGTTTGGTGATGTTTTGCACGGCCTCTTGCGCGACGCGAAACAAGCAGCCTGAAACATCCAATGGAAGCGGAAGCGCCATCCCATGCTCTGAGAAATCAATCGCGATCCCAGAATGCGCACTGGCGTCCCGGCAAAGCTTCCTCAGTGCCCGCGAAAGTCCCAGGTATTCGAGCATGAATGGATGCACCTCATGGGACAAAACTCGAATTTTGCTGGAAATATCAGAAATCTGGTCGTACAAAGTGTTGAAGGGTGGTTTAGCAAAAACCAGCGAAGCAGTTCGCAGCTCGTCGAGGTGAAGGCTGACGAGCGTCAGCCGTTGTAGGATGTTGTCGTGCAACTCTCGTGCAATTCGATAGTGATCCAGCTCCTGCGCATGAACCAGGTTGCCGAATTTCGCGCGTACTGTTTTCTCCTCGGCTTGTCTTTCGGCAAGTAAGGCGCTCGCTACTAAGAACGACACCGAAAGTATTGTCAGCAGAAAATGAAGCAACAATACCGCCAAGTCCTTGGAGAGCAATCCGAAAGGGCCTCGACCTTGCACCGTATACCAAGAGGTAATCAATGCAGTAACCAACAGTGATGTACTTACTCCACCAGTTCCAAATCGTAATAGAGCCCAACACATGAGTGGAAGAAGCGCGTAGATGAATGGCCAGAAACTGCTCATGGCGCTTTCCCTGCCAAAGGCGAGGAAGCCTACGACTATCGCGCTAATCATCAGCGCTGCAAGCTCGTAGTATTTCGCCGCCTTCGCTCTTCGCAACCAAGAGAATCCTTGGGCTCCGATAATCACGACGGTTGGCACAATAGTGAGATCCGCAACGATATTAGAGGTAAGGCGAATCGTCCACAGAGCCCAAAATTCTCGACCGAGGCCGGTCAGAACAACACCTGCAGCGTCCACGAACGATGTTGTAAGCGTCGGGACGAGCACCCCACACGAGAGAAAAACGATCACTCCACGGACACTATCGAACAACTCACCGCCTTTTTTGAAGACTCGGACGCAGGCAGCCCCTAGCAGCGCCTCGCCAGCGTTTCCCACAAACCAGGACAGCGAAGAGGCCAAAGGAACGCCAGCACCTAACTGAGCCAAAAGATGAGCTGGAAGTACTGCTACAAGCAGAAGCCACCAAATTCGACGAGGAGCCAGCAGGAGAGCTGCGAGGAGAATTGCATTCGGAGGCCAGAAGGTCGCAATTGGCGAGCCGCTAGGCTTCAAAAGAAAGCCGACTTGGCACCCGACATAGTACCCGAATGCAACCACGAGCCCGATTACTGCACTGGAAACAGCCGCCCCTAAACTTTTGTTACTTCCGCCTGGCACAAATACAGCGTCGATTGCGGCGCGCAGTCGAAAGTGAGGAAAAGCCAATTCGCGTAGGGACATATTTGACGACCTCCACGCAGAACAGGTCACCAAATCCGTTTAGTCCGAGGTCTTCCTCGCTCTCATGAAGGAAGAAACCTGTTCAGCGGCGTCTCGGCATTGCGGCGGTCACCAGACACCGATTCGCAACAGTTGGCCGGCGCAAAGTCGCCTGCGCCCAACTGCGTGCCGTCAAGTCGATTGACTCCCCACGTAGTGGAGGATATTGCGCGCGTCACAGATAATGTTCAAGTAGTTTCTTATTAAATTTAACTCAAGCTCATTGGCAAGGTTGACGGACATCGGGGGGCGATGTAGTTATGTTACTTTCTTCGCGACTGTCCCAAATTCAATTGGTACTAGTATCTGTAGAACCAGACTTCAAGAAAACGATGCCCGCAACCACATTACAAGGAAGTCATTGCAACCGAGAAAGGTAACGACGTGGGAGCGCTATTCGCAACCCGGGGAAACAAAGCGACGCCCGTCCTTTGCCAACTCAATTGCTGGAATCAGATCACTCGCCAAGCGGGGCTTGAGCACGTATCCACAGGCGCCCGCTCCCAACGCGGCACAACAGGCATCGCTATCCTTCTCAACAGTCAGAAAAACAATCCTTGGCGACGGCGTTGCTTCTAGAATACGTTTGGCCGCTTCGATGCCGTTCAGAACGGGCATCGAAAGGTCAAGCACCACAACGTCCGGCTGCAACTTGGCCGCCGCAATGACCGCCGCTTGCCCGTCAGCCACGGCGCCCACGATCTCACAACAGTTAGTCGACAGGAATTCGCGGACATATTCAAGCATCTGAACGCTGTCATCAGCTAACAACACGCGAATCTTGGACAAGCGCGCACTCCGTCCGATGACAGATACGAACACTCACACTCGCAAGAAGTTTCACGTCACTGCCGACGTGACCTGGGGACAGCACGCCAGCCAACTCCAGAGAGGAGGGGCTAATACCTTATTATCGGGGCGCTCAACTAGTGTGTCAACGTCGCCAAATTGAGTTGTCCGCAGGTTCTTGATCAGGGAAAAAGACTCTTCACATCACTTTTGGGTTTGGCTTTTCATTCTTGCCGTGTAGACCGTCGCCTTGCTTTAAAGCGGCTCTGCCCAAGCTCTTCGCTGCGTCCTGGCGAGCAGTGCATCGGCACTCTCACTACATCTACCAATGCCGTGTTGCCAATACCTCACAAGGTTTGAGTAGTGCCGGCAGCAGCGCGCAGATACTCGACTAAAAGAACTTCATTTCTTTTTCACTATACATCAGCTCATCCACCAAATGCTTAACCAGCAAGACACCATCGCCGCCGGGTGCTAGACCCGAGGCCTCTCGAAAAGAAATGTGACGGACCGGATCGTAGGAAGGATTGTTGACAGCTGCGTGGTGAACTTCTTCGATTGAGAATCCCTGGCCAGGATCCTTGATCCTGCATATAACCGATTTTCGCGTGCGAACATACGAGACTTCAATGTATTGGCTTGGATCGAAATTTCCTCCATGCTCGATGGCATTGATCAGCATTTCGCGAAAAGCGGTTGCGACATCTTCCCTTTCAGGATCCTTTAAATCCGTCATTTCACGAAAGAACTGGATTAACCTCTCTGCGGTTTGTTTATCGCGACGGGCGATGATGCTGATCCAATCCGGTGTGGCAGACACAAGTTCGATACCATCGTCCCAAGGGGGCACTGTCGTGGCGGAGCGCACGATCTCAGCCAAGGAGGCAATTTCGAATGGCTTCGAGAAGCAGCAGAATGCACCCTCCCGCATCGCCATGATCACGTCTGTTGGCGCATTTTCGTCCGTCAGAATAATTAGCCGAATATGCGGACGTACGTGACGGATTCTCTCAAGAGGTCTATATCTTCTTTACCGTTAGTTTCGGTCCAGGTGATGACGAGATCGAAGGCCCTTCCCTCGACGAGCTTCAACACAGTTGGACGCCAACTTGTGCGTCTGCTCGCAATCTCATCAGCAAACGAACGACGGCTCGGTTTTCACTGCAGGTATTTGGTTCGCAGCATTTGAATCCGGTTTTACGGAACTCGCAGCGTGTGCCCATAAGGAAGAGCACCAAGCGAGTCACCTGGCCTTAAGGTCGCACTCATAGTGATTCGGCACTGTCACTGTTAACAGTTTCTTTTACGTCCCGCGACATTTCATTCAATCGACTTCGTCGGAAAGAAAAAGCTATGCGGATCTTGTCTTCGGCCACCGCGGACGGGTTCTCGCTGTAAGTTTTGCCAGTTCCGTGCACTGCATCGGTTCCGTAACGTGCACCCGGCGCGCGTGAATGGCCAGCGCACGCGTCAATGGACCAGCACGGAGACCCCGATGAGTACTGCATCAAGAGCAGCAGCTGCCCGCGTCGATCAGTTCTTTACTGTTGCTGAAGCTCGATTTGATCGCTGGCGTTCCCTGCTCCAGGCAGCACGTGTGTGGGAAGGCGTCGCAAATCAAGAACCTGCCCAAAGAGAAAAACAAAAGGCTGCAACCCTCTGGTCCTTCCAGGAGTTGCGTCAATGGGAGGACTTCTTTGCTTATCCAGGGGCGCCTTTGCTACGAACGCTCGGGGAGCGCATCGCTTCAGGTGACGCGACGGGGAGCGTTCATCTGGCACAGGCCATCAGTACCGCTCTTCTCACACATTCATACCGCTCTAATCTAGACGACTGGGAATCCGAGGAACAACCCTCAATAAATATGGCGGAACGCGTACCTGGTGCGAGTGAGGAGGTGCAGCATCGGCCCTATTTCGAAGTTTTGATGGTGAGCCCTGCTCCTTCAGCAAAATGGCCGGGCCTGGCTCAAGAACTGCGCAAACTACGTAGACCCAAGGACCAGTTCATCTATGAACCCGTTTTTGTCGGGAATTTCGAAGATGCCGTTTTGGGGACGATCCTCAACGGCAGCCTCGAAGCCGTGGTCATCTATGAAGGCATTCCTTTTCCTTCGTCCCATTACAGCCCAGTCTTGCGCGAATTTCTAATGGCACACCTCGCAGCCGGCAATATCTCCCAGGACAGCGGGCAATTTGCTTTGGCCCTTGCAGAGGGGTTGAAACAACTGCGACCCGAGCTCGACATCTTTTTCCTGAGCGATCGCGAACCAGAGAAGATCGCGGGTGACGTCCGCGGTTCGTGTATGCGGCGCATCTTCTACCAGGTTGAGGAACCTCTAGAGCTGCATCTGAGCATTCTGGATGGCGTAGCGGACAGGTACCACACTCCCTATTTTGATAACTTACAGAAATATTCGCAAAGGCCAATTGGCACGTTTCACGCTCTACCAGTTGCAAGAGGCAAATCCATCTTCAAATCGAATTGGATCAGGGACATGGGCCAGTTCTATGGCTTGAATCTCTTTCTCGCCGAATCCTCCGCAACCACAGGTGGTCTAGACAGTTTGCTTGAGCCTACTGGCACCATCAAAGCTGCTCAGGAGAAGGCTGCCCGGGCTTTTGGAGCCGATCACGTCTTTTTTGTCACCAACGGAACTTCGACGTCCAACAAGATGGTTGAGCAGGCGCTGCTTGCACCGGGCGACATCATGCTGGTGGACCGCAACTGTCACAAGTCTCACCACTACGGAGCGGTCATCGCCGGCGCGTTTCCTCTCTATGTCGAAGCTTACCCTCTTACGCAATACTCGATGTATGGGGCGGTTCCGCTACGCACGATAAAAAAAGCTCTGCTCGATCTGAAGAACGAGGGAAAGTTAGACCGAGCCCGGCTTTTGGTGCTTACAAACTGTACCTTTGATGGCCACATCTATAACGTCGAGCGGGTGATGGAGGAGTGCCTCGCAATAAAGCCCGACCTGATATTTCTCTGGGATGAAGCATGGTTTGGCTTTGCCAGATGGAGTCCCTTTTATCGTCGCCGCACGGCGATGGGTGCAGCAGCAATTCTGGAGCGCAAGTTCAAAGATCCAGCCTATCAGCAGGCGTATAAAGACCAAGAAAAGAAACTTGGCGCAAATCCAAGTGAGAAGACCCTGTTGGATACCCGCCTGCTTGCCAACCCGGAAAAAGTTCGGTTGCGCGTGTATCAGACGAATTCTACGCATAAGTCCATGTCCTGTTTACGGCAAGGATCCATGGTGCTTGTAAAGGATCCGGACTATCACACTGTAGAAGAGCAGTTTCACGAAGCTGTTTTTACGCACGCATCTACTTCGCCTAACCTGCAGATTATCGCCTCGCTGGATGTTGCCAGACGCCAGATGGAACTCGAGGGGTATGAACTTGTGAATCGCGCCATTCAGTTGGCGCTTGACGTTCGCCGCGAAGTGAACTCCCACGCGCTGGTCTCGAAGTATTTCCGTGTGCTGGGTGCGAATGAAATGATTCCCACCGAGTTCAGGAGTTCAGGATTCGTCGATTACTTGGAGCCCGGGATGAACTGGGCAAAAGCGGTGGACGCCTTCAGAGAAGACGAATTTGCATTGGATGTCACGCGGCTCACGCTCGTCTGTGGCTGGGCGGGATTCGACGGCACTCAGTTCAAAAACATGCTGTCAGCCGACTACGATATTCAGCTCAACAAGACTTCCAGAAACAGCGTCCTGTTGCAAACAAATATCAACAACACCCGCAGCGATATCGCGCAGTTGATTAAGGTGCTGGTCGTTATTTCGGAGGAGATCGACAAGAAACTGGTGAACGGGGGGAGCGCGGCCAAGGAGGAGTTTGCGGGGCGGGTGAAATCGTTGATGACGGATGTTCCTAACCTTCCCAACTTCACGAGTTTCTACAAGAATTTCCGAGAAGACCCATCGAGCGTTACGAGTGAAGGAGACATGCGATCGGCATTCTTTGCGGCGTACCGCGAGAAGCAGTGTGAGCACTTGAAGTTATTCAGTCCGGAGATCGACAAACGGCTAAAAGAAGGGCCTGAACTTGTCTCGGCAAACTTTGTGATTCCGTATCCGCCGGGATTTCCGATCATGGTGCCCGGTCAGGTGATCGACGCCGAAACGATTGGATTCATGCGCAAATTGGACGTTAAAGAGATTCACGGTTACGCCGCAGGGCTTGGGCTGAAGCTATTGAATCCAGCGTTTCTGAAGTCAGTGAAGCAACCGAGCGGCGATGTCGCGCACACCGAGAAAGCTAAGCGTAAGTCAGGGGCAGCCGACTAGGTTTAGGACTGATGCCTACGACGCGAGCCCGGTCTTAAAAATCACTGAGCTGATCAAAGCGAGGAGCTAAGTGCGATGGCCATATTCAATTGGTTGGCTACTACTCTCCGCCAGTACCCAGAGGTCGCAATTTTTTTAACTCTGGCTTTGGGTTACTACTTCGGGAGATTTACGTTCAAAGGAATCGGGCTAGGGTCGGTGACCGCGACACTGCTGGCGGGCGTATTGATCGGCCAGATCGGCATCAGCATCTCGCAGCCACTCAAGGCATTTGTATTTTTGATGTTTCTTTTTGCCGTTGGGTATGGCGTCGGGCCGCAGTTCGTGCGCGGAGTGGCAAAGGATGGTTTGCCTCAAGCCCTTTTTGCGGTCGTCCAATGCGTCTTCTGTCTGGTAGTTCCGGTCGCAATCTGTAAGTTCATCGGCTATAACTTGGGCTACTCGGCTGGGCTCTACTCTGGGTCACAAACGATTTCGGCCGCCATGGGCCTCTCCACGGACGCCATCAACCGCTTCGGTCTGGCTGCGGACGAAACGAAGAGGTTGCTCGACTCAATGCCCATTGCTTATGCAGTGACCTACATGTTTGGGACGGTTGGATCTGCGATCGTAATTGCTGTGCTCTGCCCTGCTTTGGTCAGGATGAACTTGCCCAAAGCCTGCAAGGAGTACGAGGAGAAGGAAGGGGGAGGCGCGAAGGAGCTCGGGGGAGCAGGCTCGGCCTGGCACCGCTGGGAGATGCGCGCGTTTCGTGTACAGTCTAACGGCAAGGTCGTTGGTCTGCGTGCCGTCGAGGCCGAGGCCCTCGTACCGAATGCTCGAGTCTTCGTTCTGCGTCTTCGTCGCAACGGAGTCGTCGAGGAAGCGGCCGCGGACACCGTGCTACGCGAAAACGACGTGGTGGCCGTCGCGGGGACCCGCGAGGCGTTGGTGAATATCATCGGAGAACGCGCCAAGCTCGCCGCCGTGGCAAGCGGGCGCGAATCGGTCGTGAACGCGGGCAATGTTCCCACAGAAGTGGATGACCCGGAACTGCTGAGCGTGCCCGTAGAGGGCGTCGACGCGTACGTGACCAGCAAAGAAGTGGACGGAAAGACTCTGGCCGAAATTGCAGTAATGCCCGCCGCGCGCGGAGTTTTCTTGAGGAAAATAGCACGCGGCGCTACCGCTACATCGATCCCCATCCTGCCCAATACGAAGATTTATCGCGGGGACATTCTCACCCTGGTGGGCCGCACGCAGGATACGAGCGCTGCCGCCAGGATGTTAGGCGTCGCGGATCGGCCGACGGATATCGCCGACGTTGCGTTCATCGGGGCAGGGATTGCGGTGGGCGCTTTGATTGGCGCGCTGGTTTGGAAAATTGGCGGCGTCCCACTAACGCTTTCGACTGCAGGAGGAGCGCTGATCGCCGGGCTGGTACTTGGTTGGCTGCGCTCAACGCGCCCGTTTTTCGGAAGAATCCCGTCGCCCACGGTCTGGTTCATGAACTCGGTTGGGCTCAACATTTTCATAGCCATCGTGGGCATCTCAGCCGGGCCGGGCTTCGTGAACGGCTTGAAAACGCAGGGAGTGAGCCTATTTTTGTGGGGAGCGCTGGCAACGACGGTGCCGCTGATCCTGGGCTTGTATGTCGGTAAATACGTCTTTCGTTTCCATGACGCAATCTTGCTCGGCATCCTTTCCGGGGCGCGGACGACGACTGCTTCGTTGGGGTTGGTTTGCGATCGAGCGCAAAGCCAAATTCCCGCGCTGGGTTACACCGTTACCTACGCGGTCGGTAACACGCTGCTAACAATCTGGGGAATGGTTCTAATTATTTTGATGAACAGAGGTCAATGAAAAGGAGATAGCTATGGATGTGTTGGAGCTTCGTAACTTCGAATCGCTTAGCCCGTTCGAAATCAAAGACGAGCTAATCAAACTCGCCAAGAAGACCTCCCGCACGACGCAGGCAACCTTCCTGAATGCGGGCCGTGGTAATCCAAACTGGATCGCCACCACTCCGCGCGAGGGCTACTTTCTACTCGGTCAGTTCGCGATTACCGAGAGCAAGCGTGTAATGGAGCACCATGCTGGCATCGGCGGAATGCCGCAACTTGCAGGAATCGCTGACCGCCTCAAGGCGTGGCTCGCTAAACATGCGGAGATGCCCGGTGCGTCCTTTCTCAAGGACATGGTGGCATTCGCGGTCAAAAAGTTCGGGTTCGAGCCGGACGCTTTCGTTCATGAGCTCGTAGATTCGATCATCGGCGACAACTATCCCGTCCCGGATCGCATGCTGATTCATAACGAGCGCATCGCGCACGAGTACCTGATGTGGGCGATGTGCGGGGATCCGCGCCCAGCGGGTAAGTTTGATCTCTATGCCGTTGAAGGCGGCACTGCAGCGATGTGCTACATCTTTAAGTCGCTCAAAGCGAATCGCTTGCTGCGGCCCGGTGACACGATTGCCCTGGGCACACCCATTTTCACGCCGTATATCGAAATGACGCACCTTGAGGATTACGACCTCAATGTCGTTAATATCCAAGCGCCACAAGAAAATCGGTTTCAGTTCACTGAGGCGGAACTGAAAAAGCTGGAGGACCCAAAGGTCAAGGCATTCTTCGTCGTGAATCCCGGCAACCCGACTGGTGTCGCGTTGAGTAAAGAGACGATCGGTAAGCTCGCGAATCTGGTGAGGTCGAAGCGTCCTGATCTGATGGTTCTGACCGACGATGTGTATGGAACTTTCGTTCCGGAGTTCCGGTCGTTGCTAGGCGAACTCCCACAGAACACTATTGGTGTCTATTCTTATTCGAAGTATTTCGGCGCGACTGGTTGGCGCCTGGGCGTGATTGCCGTTCACGAAGACAATATCTTCGACCGAAGAATCGCGAAGCTGCCCGATGCTGAGCTCAAAGCGCTCGACAAGCGCTACGGGCCGCTGACGCTCGAACCGCGCAAGATCAAGTTCATCGACCGCATTGTGGCGGACAGCCGAGACGTTGCGCTTAACCACACGGCGGGCTTGTCGTTGCCTCAACAGGTCATGATGAGCCTGTTTTCTCTCGCAGAGATGATGGACGAAGCCAAGCTGTATCAAAAGGCGTGCATGGAGATCGTGCACCGGCGTGCCAAAGCAACGATCGAGGGCTTGGGTATCGAGGTTGCGCCCAACCCTCATTACGACGCCTACTACGGTCTGATTGACTTCGAGTTTTTCGCACGCAAGAACATTGGAGAAGCAGCGGTCGAGTACCTTAAGAAGAATGTTCACCCTCTCGATCTAGCGTTTCGGCTTGCTGAGGATCACGGAATCGTGTTGCTGAACGGAGGCGGTTTCGAAGCGCCAGAATGGTCGCTGCGAGTCTCGCTGGCCAATCTGAATGATGAGGTTTACGAAGAAATCGGGCGCGGAGTTCGCTCGATCGCACGGGGCTACCGACATGCATTCGAAGCCTCGCAGGGCCATGACAGCGCCAAGAAGGCAGCCGGAGCATAGTTCGCCAGGCTGCCGCAGTCTCCCGACTACTATGGCGGCCATGACCAGAGCTCACATACACGAGTCCTCGGGAAGCGTCTTAGTAGTAAGCGAATAGGATGCCCTATGGCGTGGCTGTCCGATGTGTTCACAAAATACCCTGAAATGGCGGTTTATCTAGCCATTGGCATCGGATACCTGATCGGACGACTGAAGTTTCGTGGTGTTGGCTTGGGTGTAGTGACGGGTTCTTTGCTGGCCGGAGTTCTGATTGGCAACTTTTTTCGCGTTCCGGTATCTGACCAGGCGAAGGCGCTGCTGTTCCTGCTGTTCCTTTTTGGAATCGGTTATTCGGTCGGGCCAGGCTTCTTTGCCAATCTGAAGGGAGAAGGCTGGCGATGGGCGGTTCTGGGCATCTTTGTTCCAGTGATCGGTCTTGTAGCTGCTTATGCGGTCGCGAGGTCTTTAAAACTCGACCCCGGATACGCCGCTGGTTTACTCTCGGGGGCTTTGACCGAATCGCCCGCGATTGGTACGGCAAGTGAGGCGATTCGAGGCTTGGCCGCGGCCGACGAGCAAAAGCAGCAATGGATTGCACACGTCGCAGTTGCAGATGCGATTTGCTACATCTTCGGTACCTTGGGCGTGATCCTTGTCTGTTCGAGCATCGGACCAAAACTGCTGCGGATCGACATGCGAGCAGAATCTAGAAAGGTCGAACAGAAACTAGGAATAAAGCACGCCAAACTCGGCGTATCTTCCGCGTGGCAGCCGATCAGCTATCGAGCTTATACAATTCGTCCAAATGGTCGAGTGGTCGGGAAGACCGTCGCCGAGGCCGAGAAGGCAGTGCCTGCTGCGCGACTTTTCGTCGAGCGAATTCGGCGGAGTGGAGAGATTTTCTGGTCGCTCCCCACTACCGTGCTGGAAGCGGGGGACACAATTGCGGTGCTTGGGCGCACCGAAGCACTGGTGAGCCTGCTTTCCTCTTCAACACTCGAAGCGACCGATCCCGAACTACTGGAGATTCCGGTGGCCTCATATAGACTGTATGTCACCAGCAAGATGGTTGCTGGGAAGACTTTGCGTGAGATCGTAGAGAGCATCGACGAAGCACGCGGCGTGTTGTTGCGCAGCATTACGCGAGTCGGCCAATCAATACCGATCGGGCCAGGCACGGTAGTCGAGCAGGGCGACACACTTCACGTAACCGGTTCAGAAGCTGCGGTCGAAAGATTGGCGCCGCTGGTCGGCACGCTGGTTAATCCGACTGAAGAAAGTGATTTTGTCGTGTTAGGCATAGCTGTGTTTCTAGGTGTATTGATCGGCGCCATCCTCACCATACCTGTCGGAAATCTGAGGATAGCCTTAGGCACGAGTGTGGGAACACTTCTAGCTGGCCTTCTTGTGGGATGGCTGCGTTCGGTGAAGCCTTGGTTCGGGAGGATGCCGGATGCCGCGATTAGCTTTATGAAATCCATGGGGCTAACGGCTTTTGTTGCTATGGTCGGGCTCAAAGCGGGCCCTATCTTTGTCAACGCAGTGAAGGAATACGGCTACATCCTTTTCCTTGGCGGAGTCGTAGTGACTCTCATACCTCTGCTGGCGGGTCTGGTCGTTGGTCGCTATCTACTGAGGCTGAATCCGATACTGCTGCTGGGCGGACTGGCCGGCGCACAAACAATGATCGCAGGTGTCGCCGCAGTCCAAGAGAAATCCGAAAGTCCCGTTGCTATGCTTGGATATTCATATACGGTAGCGTTCGGGCACATCTTGCTCACGACATGGGGCACGGTCATTGTTGCTCTGATGACGTAGACGGTATCTGGGAGTCTGACATCTGTTCGCTGCACAAGGCCGGCATGTTCCTTAGGAGGCATTCAGTGTCACGTAGAACGTTCTTTGTGTCGATATTCTTATCCTGCCTATCGGTCTTCGCTGTGGTTCATGCCGCTCCACAGATTCGGACTCTCGTTCTAACCGGACATCCGGGAGAGCTTCCGGTGGTGGAGATGGGTGGACACTCGTACGTCGAAATAGAGGCATTGACGCGGCTGGCAAACGGTTCGCTCAGCTTCAGCGGGACTCAAATTGTGGTGACCTTGCCCTCGCCGGGACCGAGTACTACGGCAAAGAATCCGGAGGCGGGAGATTCTGCGACTCTCGGATTCTCCAAAAACTTTCTGCAAGCGGCGATCGAGGAAATGGCTGTCATCAGGGAATGGCGAAGCACCTTAGTGCATGCGGTCCGGCAGGAAATGCCGGTGACCGAGGCTTGGGTGGCAAGTTCTTATGCAGAAGCCCAAAAGGATCTCCGGCTCGTTTCGCTGGCAGTAGTAACCGAGGCGGACCGGAATGCCTTCCAACTGCTTACGAATGAGCTGAGTAATATGAAGAAGCTAAGCGATAGGTTCGCGGAAGCGAATAAATCGCGGACATACGTCGGGACGGATGCGCTAGAAAACGATCCGTTGGACAAGAGAATTCTCAACTGTGCGCACTCCCTGGCCGCGATGGCCGCGAACAACCAGTTTATCGACGACGGTTCGTGTCACTAGTCGCCTAACATCCCAGCGATTCTCGTTCACACGCGATCCAGCACGCCCCTAACAAGCTAACAAAGCGCTTTGTCAGCTCCTACTGCGATGACAGCGACTGGGAAAGGCTAATAAGATTCTGAGGCATCACGCGAATGGCCCCGCCATGTGGGCTGTCAAGGTCGGCTATAAGAAGGAATGCGATGGAGACGATAATCGGAACGATTAGGAGTGTCCGCCAATCTCTACCGTGGGCACCATAGCCGATCAGCAGGTTTGAACTAATGGAGATCGCGGCCATTAGCCCCCAGGCTGCAACCGGAATGCGGTTCCACCATGCCGCCTGGGTATAGCCTTGTGAATTCAACACGTCGTTCATGCCTGAAACCACAAGGGCCAGCACGCAGTTCGGATCTGCAGCTGCAGCGGGTTTGATCGCGGTCCATAACTCGTTCTGCAGTTTCAATGTTTCTGCCTCGATCTGTGCAACGTGAGCACGGGAACGAGTCTCATAAAAGAGAATCCGCTGATCGAGATACTTCCTTAGCAGGTCGCGCACCTTCACGGAGTCTCGGGCAGGAAGAAGGTCGGCGCGCACGTACTCAGTACCAATCGCGTTAGCTTCTGCTTCCTCATAGTTCTTGCGTTGGTCATAGCGACTAATGGCCATGGAGAAGCTGAAACCTATGAGAAGGGCCAGGAGAGTTAGGGTTGCATTTTGCGCAACGCCAAAATCATCCCGCTCGACGTCGTTCAAAGTATGAATCTTGCCGCGAAGGAAGTCACCGATGACGACCGCGAGCAGCAAGATGACCAGCGATAAGGCGAATACCAAGAGCGGAAAGTTCATGATAGTCGCGTTTTCCGGATGATCAAGGTCTGCCCAACCAGGAGTACTGCCAAGCCACAGAGACATTTTGAAAGTTCCCGCCATATCTGATGTAAGCGCCGTTGCTATAGCTGAATTTGATTGCCTGATGTCTACCTAGCGGAATTGAAGCGGTTCCGCCGACCCGAGAATTTCCTTGAAGTGTGCTGGGGTTTTGCACTCCATTCAGGCTGGTGGTGCCACCAAACCAGTAGTTGCCATCGAGCGACACCCACAAGCGAGGCTTGAAGTCGTAACTGAGGTGGCCCTCAAAGGAACCTACAGGACTTTGCGCCTGCGTGTTGACGTCCGGCGAGAATTGATTGTGCGAGAAGAATTCAGGGTTGGTGCTATAAAGCCATACGCCACCGTATGCATCCAGAATCCAGTGCGCCCAGCGATGCGAATAGCCGAGTTCGGGTTTGAAGGCCCAGCGGTTGGTGCCGAGATTGATGAGTTTCGTTGGATCGTATTGCCCCGTTCTAGGTACGAACCGGATGCTGACACCAAGAATGGTCTTCTGTTGCCAATTCTTGAATGCGGTCACGTCCATTGCAGGGCCGCCGATCAAGTTGACCGAGAATCGAAAAGTCGTGGACAAGAGGCCGGAGCGATACGCAAGTACCTCGGCGTCGGCAACCGTGCCGCGAAAGTTGCCAACCCCGTAGGGCAAAGAAGCGGTGAGGTTTGCCGTGCGGCCAAAGAAGCCGAGGGAACGAGTGTAGTTGAAAATGGCGACATGAGCCTGTGCAGTGGCGCCCGAAAGCGGGAGTGTCCCTTCGAAAAGAAGGGTTCCATCAAAAAAGGAATAGGTCAAAGTGACCGCATTGGAGTGAATGGGCGTGATCAGATAGGCGCGAGGAGCGAGGTCCTGCGCATGGTTGAACCCTGCGGTGAGATGCAAGCCAAGCATCACAAGGATACGAAATGATCCTGCACTTAGGAGCCTCACCATCGTAAAGCTTGCAAGGCTGCACAGCGGCAAGCTGCTGTAAGTATTGACAGTTCATCCTTTGTTTGCCAGTCAAGAAAGTGTACTGATCAACAGTACAAGAAGCAATTTGCAGGTGCGGGTTCTAACGATCCGGCAAGCCTTTAGTGATTGAGCATTGAAAGGGACTAGTCTGCCCACTGAACCCAGGATAAGGCACCCACGGAGAAAACTGCGGAAGTGAAGCGTCTTGTGGAGGCACGGGTTCCACGTACGCCATGGAAAAAATGGGGACCCTACCTGAGTGAACGCCAGTGGGGCACGGTTCGCGAAGATTACAGCACAGATGGCAATTCCTGGGAGTACTTCCCGCACGATCAGGCACGCTCGCGACCTACCGTTGGGGAGAGGACGGGCTCGCCGGAATTTCAGACGAGAACCAGAATCTTTGTTTCGCGCTTTGCCTATGGAATGGCAAAGATCCCATCCTGAAAGAACGCCTTTTCGGACTGACGAATGGCGAAGGAAACCACGGCGAAGATGTCAAAGAGTACTACTTCTATCTGGACAGCACGCCAACGACATGAAGTATCTGTACAAATATCCACAATCGGAATTTCCGTATGTCGACTTAGTGGAAACAAATCGAAGGAGTTCACGCGAGGAACTCGAATACGAATTGCTTGATACCGGAGTATTCGATGAGGACCGGCACTTCGATGTGTTCGTGGAGTATGCGAAGGAAACGCCGAAAAGCATCCTGATCCGAATCACGATATTCAACCGCGGACCAGAATCGGCGACGTTGCATGTGCTACCCACACTGTGGTTCCGAAACCCATGTTCGTGGAAAGAGGGTGGTCCGCGGCCCGTATTCCAGAAGGTGCGCACTGCGAGAGGTAATTGGACTATTTGCGCATCACATCCTGGATTCGGCGAGCGGTTCTTACACTGCGACGGACCGGTCGACCTACTGTTCACGGAGAATGAGAAAAATAACGAACGCCCTTTTCATGCGCCTAACCGAACGCGCTATGTTAAGGACGGAATCAACGACTACTCGGCAAAATGGCAGCGTTCAGGGAAATCCCTTTAAGAGGTCGAGAAGCAAAGGCAGCCGCTGTGTCCGGCGGCAACGAAAAGTAGTACGGGGATCTCTCCCTTCTATGTATTGAACATCGAGGCAAAATCGATGTTCAGCTCCGTGTCAGTCAATCCAAAGGACTTAATAGCGAGCGAGCACCCGTTTGCAGTCGCAAGCTAGAATCTTTCGGCGATGAAGTGTCTTCCCCTTAGCGGAGCCTGATCGTCATAACTGTGTTTGGTTTTACGATTCGGCAATTTGACTTTGTCATGTGGAGCGCTGCGGTGAGGGATCTTGCTCAAGAGATGGGAGATACAATTAAGCCTCGCACTCCTTTTGTCGTCGGAACGAACGATATACCACGGCGCATGCTTGGAGTCAGTAGCCTTTAGCATCAAGTCGCGAGCTCGAGAATATTCGTACCAGAGTCGAAAGGATTCCAAATCCATTGGACTAAGCTTCCACTGACGCAGCGGATCCTTAATGCGCGCTTCAAAACGGCGTAATTGTTCTTTCTGACCGACTTCCAGCCAGTATTTGATGAGGATGATCCCTGCATCAACAATGTACTTCTCGACCACGGGACAAAGATCTAGGAATCTGCGGTGTTCTTCGGGGGTGCAAAACCCCATCACGTATTCCACGCCGGCACGGTTGTACCAACTTCTGTCAAAGATCACTACCTCGCCTGCAGCTGGAAATTGCTGCATATAGCGCTGGAAATACATCTGGCTCTTTTCTCGGTCGGAAGGAGCCGCTAAGGCCACCTGGCGAAACACGCGAGGGCTGACCCGTTCCGTAATGGCACGAATCGTGCCTCCTTTGCCAGCAGCGTCACGGCCCTCGAACAGGACAATGACGCGTAGACCCTTGTACTTGACCCAATCCTGAAGCTTGCATAGTTCCGCTTGGAGCCGCCGCAGCTGCTTTTCGTACTTCCTGCGCTTTAAACGCTTGGTGCTATCACCGGCTTGCTTCTTCTCGGCCATTTGAGAGTCACTCCTTGACTTGTGAGGTGGAGCCCGCGTGGCGCAGAGAAATGGGACTCATCTATTTGTGCGAGCCTTCATTTCGTTCTCGCCAAGAGCGATTCCGCACTCTGGTAAGCCCTGATCGCCTCGCACAAATCCGGATAGATAGGAATCTTGCGGTCTTTAGGTCTGCGCTGTCGGGACTCGGCCCAGAGGCGCCACTCCGTACGTTTCCGCAAGGTTTCGGCAATTTCTTCTACCGTGTAAAGCCCGGTGGCATCGGCTAGGGTAATCGGGAGCATGTCAAGCACTCTTGCGAGTCCCGGCGCAATTTTCTCAAGGTAGGATTCTCGCGTAATTCCAGCGCCCCTGGCCACTTGAGCTGCATTCTGAGGTGAATATGTTTTGTGCAAGTGTCGACACTGCTGCAGAGCCGCTCTTAGCGGTCGGCGTCTATTTTCACGAAACTGTACTTTGCGCTGAATTGAATGCGCGGCGCATTTGCCTTTAGTCCGCTTTGCTCCATCGCCCAGCCGTAGAGGAACTCTGCTCCTACATTGAAGGATCCATATGGATTCCAGATCAAGTTGGCGCCGGTGTATGTCGCGTGGTTATAGGTTGCTGGTGCTGCCGTTGCGAAAAACGACGTATTATTCACTGCCGCATACGAATAGATCGCACTGGAACGCAATTTTTTGAGCCAATAGTGCTGATAGGCGGCTTCCACTCCCACGGCTGGCGTGGCCTTCAGGCTCGTGGACGACTCTGCTTCCGCATCAATTCCCAGTCCAGAAGTGTCCTGAAGGTATCGCGAGATCCCGTGCCCTGCCGCGACGGCAAAGATGACATTGTCCTTCCCGAATAATTCGATACCAGTGGATGCATTCACGCCCCAGCCGAAGACGGAATCGGTCTTGGGTATTGGCGTGGTGGGAACAAACGCGCCTATGGAACGAAATATGGCCGCGACCTGGAAATGCCCCCTTTCAAACTCCTGGCGCAAGCGGATCGCGCCATCGGGGCTAGGAGCATTGGGCTGGGCTGAAAACTGCGGAGTTTTGAAGATTACGTCAGAACTGGGTTTCTCTAGCGAAATATAGAACGTCGTGCTGGGACTCAACGCGATCCCGTAGCGCAGCTGCGGGTTACGGATACTAACCATGCCATTCGGCCCCTGAAAGTCCAACGTATCGGGGAATCCATCGGGATCCATAAAGTTTGAGAAGGTCTGGCCAATGAGCAGGTTTCGCCCTTGCGCGTAAGCATGACGCAGGCGCGGTGTAGTTGCATTTGTTCCAAAGAGATCTCCCTCCACATAAAAACGGATATCACCAAATTGAACGGTTGGAACTCTGAAGTCCAAATTCATACGAGTAGGCCGAACCGAGACTGTTGCATTGTTCACGCCTACGACCGCGGGGATGGGGATCGAAGATGGGATGAAGGAGTCGGTGTTTCCCGCGGGCTTAAGATCGTAGATGAAGTCGGTTTTGAAGTATCCACCGATCTTGAGAATCGTCTGGGTTCCCGGCAGGCGGAAGAACCCCTTGTACTTGGGATCGAGTGGAACATTGTTGAAGCGTGCGGCGGCAACGCTGTCTTCGGAAAATGTCGAGTAGGTCTCTGTTGCTCGCCCCACTTGCGGCGAAGGAGGAGCCTGAGCGGGAGCTTGCGTACTTTGTATGGTCCCCTCTTGGTTGGTGGACGGGGCGGCCGGGGGCACGGCAGCCTCCGTCGCTCTGCGGCCGTCCAGCTCGCCAAGCCGTGCTTCTAACTGGCGTAGCTGCTGACGCAGTTCATTCAGCTGCTTGCGCATTTCGTTCACGTCTTGAGTGGAAGAGTCCGATTGAGCGCGAGTACGTGACGGGCCCAGGACTGTAACAAGCAGCGCGACTGCCACAGTAAGTCTTCGGTTCTTCATTTGGCCTTGTCTTCGAGCTAGCCTTATGTGCGTCTCTCGCAAAAAAACGAGTTTTGCCCCTCCAGTTTGAAGGCACTTAATACAAATTCATCGCGCTCGGAGTGACACGAGCAGATTCAGCGCCCACGCCTGGACGGTCTTCATTTGCGAAGGTTGGGATAAGTGCCGGGAACGCTCAACTGTCACTTCTTACAGAAAAAGGAATGGTGGATAGACAACTCTTCCATGAGCCGCGTACGTGCAACGAACACAGCGTTCGCTACCCTACACTCCAGCGGCTTGTGCGGCAACGGGGAGAGGCGCCGTGGCTCGAACTACCGTTCCTTGCGCGATATTAGACTCAACGGATAGCTTGCCGTGAACCAGTTTTAGTCGTTCCTTCATGCTGGTGAGTCCCAGGCCGCGTCCCCTAATTGCATCCTCCGGATCGAAGCCGACTCCGGAGTCACGCACAAGCAGTTCGAGCTCATGCGGGGCCCCCCTAAGCCAGACTTCAAAATACTTTGTTCCGCTGTGCTTCACGGCATTTTGAAGACTTTCTTGCAAAACGCGAAAGAAGCAGAGCGCAATCTCCCGAGGCAGCTGTTTTGGAACGCTCTCCGATTGAAACTCAATTTCTACCATCCGCTCCTCGGCTAGCTCTCTGCAAAAGCTTGCTGCCGCCGTTGCCAGGCCGAGGTACTCCAGCTTTGAAGAGTGCAAGTGATGCGATAAGGCTTGCACATCGCTGGCCAGACTTGAGAGCTGTTCCTTGATTTCTATCAGGCGTTGCGCAGTGTCAGGGGCCACACCAGAAGAATCTGTTTGGACGCGTTCCAGATTTACCAAAACCAGAGTGAGCCGCTGATTTATATCATCGTGCAGTTCTCGCGCGATCCAGGTGCGCTCCTGTTCCTGGGCTTCGATTAACTTGCGACTCATGTCAGCCAGAGACTCCTGAGCCAGCTTGCGGTCAGTTACGTCGTAGCATGAACCTATGTAGCCAGCAAGGGAGCCATCCTGTCGAAATCTTGGAGTCCCGAAATCAAGAATCCAACGATACTCGCCATCCTGACGACGCAGCCGGTACTCCATCTCGAACGGTTGACGGCGGTCAAAGGCGTTGTTATAGGTTTCCAGACAGGTGGTCAGATCATCAGGGTAGACACTGTCCGCCCAGCCGTTTCCCAGCTCCGCGTGAAGTGGACGGCCTGTAAAATCCAACCAAGGCTGGTTGAAGTAGGTGCGAAGCTTGTCCGGTCCGGACATCCAGATCATCACCGGGGCGGCGTTTGCCACCAGTCGGAAACGCTCTTCGCTCTCCCGCAGTTCCTGCAGGATTCTCTTGCGTTGAGTAATATCCACCTGCACGGAAGCGACATAAACCACGTTCCCCTGGGCATCTCTCACGCCTGCCGCGTTGAGAAGGACTGTTCTGCGCTTGCCGGTCTTGGTGAGAACGATCATCTCCTCGTTGTGTAGCTTGTTGGTCCTTGTCCACTTGTCCTGCAGCCGGGCGAGCTTCAGGGCCGATTCAGGGGCATAGAGGCCGGACAACGGTTTACCGAGAAGTTCCTCTTTCTTGTAACCAAGGCCGTCGCAGGCGGCAGGATTGACGTCGAGGATTTCTCCCATCGCAGAAGTCATGTAGCAGTATTCGGGTAAGGTGGAAAAAAACTGGCTGAAGCGATGCTCAGAAAGGCGACGGGCTTCCTCAGCTTGCTTGACTTCGGTAACGTCGGCAATCACAGAAAGCACACACTGTTCCTCATTGATCTCAATCAATTCCGCTGAACTCACACCAATACGAGTTCGGCCATCTTTTGTGCGAAAGGCGAGTTCAACGCCTCGCACACTGCCTTCTGCCAGAAGCCGTTTTATGACCTCGTTTCTCTGGTCGGGATGCACCCAGATTCCGATGTCCAGAGGAGATTTGCCAATAACCTCGTCGCGCTTCCAACCGGTTATCTGTTCATAGGTGTCGTTGACCTCAATGTAGCGATGGTCCTTGGTGCTGGTGATCGTGAAGCCTAGAGGGCTCTCTCGGAACGCTTTCGAAAACTTTTCCTCGGAGATCCTGAGAGCCTCATCCAACTGCTTGCGTTCCGTGATATCGACGGCCAAGCCACGCATCATCGCAGCTTTGCCGTTCGCGGCATATTCGAATTCACCGCTCGAGGTGACCCAGCGCACAGTTCCATCCAATCGAAGGACGCGAAATTCCTGGTTGTAAGGCTCGTGGCTGTCTCTTGCTTTGGCAACGGCTTTCGAAACGCGTTCGCGATCTTCGACATGCACATAACGATAGAAATCCTCTACCTGGCCCGTGAACGTATTCGAGGTGATGCCGAACATGGTTTGAAGATCGCCGTTCCACCGGGTCTTCCGAGTCGCTACTTCAAATTCCCAGCCGACTGATTTCCCCGATTCCATAGCCGAGCGCAGCCGATCATTGGTTCGGAGCAGATCCAGTTCGACCTTTTTCCTCCATGACCGCTGCCAGAGGAGTGCGAAAATGGCCAGCATTTGTGCCAAGATCACAAGAGTGCCATCCAAGATGTATCGCTTAGATAGCCTCCAGAAGTTCGCAGGCCGATCGAGCATCACACCAGTCAATCTTAGAGACGCTAACCCGTCAGCAACCATCACCTTAGACTTGTAGACTGAATACTTGCCGACGAACTCCTCACAGAAACGGCGCACGAAGGCGTCAGCCAAAAACGAATCGCTTTCCAAACTCTCCGCACGGAACGCCATTTTGTGCTGGGATTTTGGTGGACCGCTGAAGACGGCCGCTGCGATTTTCACAAAACCGGACGATTCGGGAACGGCAAGATCCGCAAGAAAAGAGAGGCCGCGGCGAGTAGCCTTGACATGAGCATCGGCTGTAGGCTGCAAGATCAAACAGGCTGAAAGAAGAATGGTCACGGCTCTGAGCGCCCAAGGTTCAGCGTCCGGTCGTGTAGCCGGTCTAAAGCGATTCCGGGATGAGTGAGGAAGCGCGAGCCTGTGAGGTCCCACAAACCGAGGAGAGGACATAGCTCTACACCAATTCTCCTACCCGTGATTCACGGGTTCGAGATTACAGATTTAGACCCACACCGTCGGCAGCCCCCTGTTGCAG
>Ga0306921_10001033_pt1 | contig 26441 bp, 24 predicted proteins | sample sta12Cox44000080_FD_203760 | JGI IMG/M metagenome (GOLD analysis project Ga0306921, IMG submission 203760) | Lab enrichment of tropical soil microbial communities from Luquillo Experimental Forest, Puerto Rico - statoxic.12C.oxic.44.000.080 (v2)... | ecosystem: Environmental > Terrestrial >...
ATCAAATGCAAAATTTATAAGTTGTGGGCCCGGGAGGACTCGAACCTCCAACCAGACCGTTATGAGAGAGCATCGGAGTCGAAAAAAGCCCGTAAATCCTCATGAATCCGAAGACGATTGATCACGTTTGTTCGCGTTCGGTTCACGTATTTCATTGGCGAAACGTTGGCAGTGCGAGAAACCAACGGCGTGGTCCCGTAGACGGGCCGCGCCAACGAATGTCCGCTTTGGGTCAAAAGCAGACATGTGCAGCGCAAAAGAGCATATCCGCTTTCCCCCCCAAAAGCGGACATTCGCGGACGCGCCAGTGCATGTCCGTTAAGGGTCATTAGCGGACATTTCATTCGGCGGCGGTCCAGCAATTACACATACAAGTCCAAGGGACCCGGGGTCGTCGTCGTTTGTCCGACTTCAATGAGGTATCCATCTGGATCGCGCATGTAACATCGCAATTCCGTCGCATGAACCTTAGGCTCAGTAATGAATTTCGCGCCCCGCGACGACCAAAGGTCATAGTAGCGTCGGATGTCTGCCACGCGCAGGTTCAGAAAAATGCTGAGAATGTTTTGATCCCGTGGCGGAGAAGCAAGGACTTCGGGCTTATCGTCGGTCGGGCCACCGCCGACGTTAATGATGAGCCAGATGTTGCCGAGCCTCAAGAATGTCGGTTCGCCCTCGCGCAGCACCGTGGCGCCGAGGACGTCTCGGTAAAAAGCGATTGATCGCTGGATGTCTCGGACGATGAGCGTGTTGGTGACTACAAATTTGAGTCCAGCACTCGAATCCAATTGGGATATCATGATCGCCTCCTCAGCGAAATGACCAGTCAGGATTGCTGACCAATACGTTTATGCACGACCGCTTTGAGTCATTAGCAGACATACCTAATCGCAAAAGCTATATCTGCTTTACCTCCGATAGCGCCGCCGAAATCGGCTGGTGTGCTACGAGCCAACCGTGGTGTTATGACGAACGAAAAATCAATTTGGCTAGGGGCAGGTCTTCGCACGCCTTTTGTCGGCGTCGACGGGCCATTTGCCCACCGTGATTCATTGGCACTATCAGTGCCCGTGGTCCAGGCGATGGCGACACTGGCAAGTGGCCAGATTGATTTTGCCGTCTGGGGCGCGGTTGTCGGGAATCTTGCGTACGCAAACCTTGCACGCGAAGTCTGGTTAGAGGCGAAGCTCGAGCCGCACGTGCCGACCTTCACGACCATCATGCAATGCAGCACCAGCATGGTCGGGGTTTTCGAAGCTGCAGGTATGTTGGGCCGCGATGGCCGGTCACTTGCGCTCGTCGGCGGCGTGGAAAGTATGACCCGCGTACAGATTGGCCTCGGACAAAATCTCTCGGATTGGCTACGGCGTGTGGTTCAGGCGCGCAGTTTCTCGCAGCGTCTCAGCGCGCTCCGCAAGCTTCGCCCCGCCGACATCCGTCTGTTCGTGCCAGAGGTAAAGAACCGCGTTACCGGACGTAGCATGGGCGAGCATACCGAAGACATGGCAAAAACCTGGAACATCGGCCGCCGCGAGCAAGATGAATTGGCACTGCAAAGTCACCGATCTGCGGTGGCCGCGCAGGAACGCGGTTTTTTTTCTGACCTCATTATCCCGACTGACGGAGTCTCGACCGATCACTTTCCCCGTCGCGATACCACGCTGGAGAAGCTCAGTAAGTTGAAACCGGTGTTTGACCGCGCAAGTGGCGAAGGCACCCTGACGGCCGGCAATAGTTCACCCCTGACCGACGGGGCTGCAGCGATTTGGGTTGCTACTGAGGAAGGTCTAACGCGGTTGCCACCCAATATGCCGCGCGTCCGGCTTACCGATTATGAGATCGCTGCAGTTGATATCTTCACCGAAGGCCTACTGATGGCACCAGTGTCTGCGATTCCACGCATCCTTTCGCGGCACGGATTAAGATTTGACGATATTGCTCTCTGGGAAATTCACGAAGCATTTTCTGCGCAGGTGCTCTGCCACATCAAAGGCTTGGAAGATAAAGACTTCATTCGGCAAAAAGCAGGCGTCGAACATACGTTTGGTGCATTTCCACGTGATCGCATGAACCCAAATGGCGGCAGTGTCGCCCTCGGTCATCCCTTCGCTGCGACAGGTGCGCGGATTTTGAGCCAGGCCGTTAAGGAACTTGCTGCAATGCCCAAAGGATGTCGAGCGATTGTCAGCATCTGCGCCGATGGCGGGCTAGGCACGGTAGCAATGTTAGAAAACTAAGATGCACGGACTTGGTTCGTCCGCTTTACCCCCAAGAGCGGACATTCGGCGATGCAAGTGAAATGTCACCGCGTCACCACCAAAGCTCAATGCCTTCCTTTTCACAGAACTCACGAAATTCTTGTACGGCGTCAATTCGGCCCAGATATTTCTCGCGAAGCAATGCAAATACTAGTTTGGGGACGGCTGCCGCAGGTACATTAACATGGTATTCATGATCTTCGTCAGCGGACGATTCTTTGAGGGACGGACGCAAGTCGTGACGACTCAGCCTCGCTGAACCATCACCACCAACATAAAGGTCAACCCACCGATCTTTTTTTTTGTCGTTTTCGCCCCCACTCTCCCGAACAAGTTGGATTTCCATCAATCCCTCCTGCGGTTTATGCCGCTTTTTCTTAAACGAAGTCGCTTTGCCCCTGAAAGCGGACACCTGATGTCATGGTGGGATTGTCGGCTAAGGGCCAAAAGCGGACATTCCATTGATGGATTGTCGGTTTTCATTGGCGCAAAAAAGCCGTATCGAGAGCAGCATTGCATAGCCTGGAAACCGAACGTTTAGCGGTTGTCAGGCATTCAAGAATGTTACCTTGACCCGCTACGACGTTTTGGCAAAGTTGTGCTGCATCTCTATCACACATGCGCACGACATTATTGGCCCGCGCAACGCATCTTGGGGGGAGTCTTTCGTGGTTCTTTTTCAGACATTCGAGCATGTTGTTAGCTAGGACCGGCACGCCGGTGCACTGTTTTTGAAGTTCTTTACCGCACGCAGCCCTGGATTTTCTCGGATTATCTTCTGCCTGAACAGCGGAATTTAGGATGACAAGAGAGAAAAGCCATACCGGAAAGCTCGCCGCGATTACGCCGTAGCGGACGGCTTTTTGCATGTTTTCATTCTCCCTAGAGCCACAAGTGGACAACGCGTTATTCAAAACGAACGCGAAGAACGCAAAGGATTCGGCACAGATTGCCGACAAATGCAATGATCCCGCCGCCTCATGGCTTCGCCCTGTCGAGGAATTGGGAATGAAAAGAATATCACATTTTTGGGTCGAGAATTGTGCCGTTCGTTACGCCAAAGCGGGCCGCCATCATGTCCGCTTTAGGTCAAAAGCGGACATTGCATTGCACCAGCGTATGTCCGCTATGGGCCAAACGGACATCACCGTGGTTATCTGCCTGCCGACCGTTGCCGTGCCAGTCACCATGCCTGCAGCACCACTAGCTGGAGCCGCGCGTCACGCCGCCAACAGCACGCGGCCTTCACGGCAATGCGCAGCGCGTGTTTGTTGCAGGCTTCCAATCTGAACGCCGCTGGATCAGGTGGCACCATTGCAATAGTCTCACCGCACCAGCCAAAAATCGATCAAGTCACTAACAGATAGGCGAGAAACGTTTATGGCCAGAATGAAAGTTCTTGTCGTTGGCGGCGGCATAGGCGGCATTACCTGTATGCTCGCCTTGCGCCAACGCGGAGTCGACGCGCAGCTGTTCGAGCAGGCCGCCGCATTTGGTCAAGTCGGCGCAGGAATTCAAGTTTCGTCGAACGCCGCGCGCATCCTGCTGAAGCTCGGTCTTGGCCCTGCGTTGAAGAAAGTGGCAACCTATCCTGAGGCCCGCGACTATCGTGGCTGGGATACCGGGGAACGTCTCTATTACACGCAGCTAGGTCAGAAAGCGGAGGCACATTTCGGTTCACCCTACTATGCGGCGCACCGTGCGGAGCTACTCGATGTTCTGCTAAGCGAGTTGGACGAGTACGGGGTCAGACTTGGTTCGCGCGTAGAGTACGTCTATCAGGACGACAGAGGTGTATCGCTCACGCTAGCCGACGGCACGACCGCCCAAGGCGATATTTTGGTCGGCGCCGACGGGATCCATTCAACGGTCCGCGCGCAGCTTCTTGGCAAAGAATCGCCTCGCTACACCGGCAATGTCGCGTGGCGCGGTCTGGTCCCTGCCGAGCGCGTTGCGCAGCTCAATTTGGGCAGCGTGGTGGGTGTCTGGATGGGGCCAAATCGTAGCATCGTTCAGTATTACGTTTCCGCAGGCCGAACTTTCAACTGGATTGGTATCAGCCGCTCGCCTCAGCCCGCACGCGAATCCTGGCTTGCCGAAGGTAAGATTGAGGATGCACTTTCCGAATACGTCGGCTGGCATTCAACTATTCGAACGATTATCGCGGCCACACCGAAAGTGCTTCGGCAGGCGCTTTATGATCGCGAGCCACTGCCGGATTGGCAGGTAGGGCGTATTGTCCTTCTTGGCGACGCTGCGCATCCGATGCTGCCGTTTTATGCGCAAGGCGGCGCACAGAGCATCGAGGACGCTTATGTGCTCGCGGGCTGCATTGCCGAAGGGCAGGATAGGCCACTGGCGGCACTTGCCCGCTTCGTGAAAATGCGCCTGCCGCGCACCGCATGGATGCAAGGCCTGGCGCGCCGCGAAGAAGAACTTTACCAGTCGAATGATGCCGCGACTATCAAGGCGCGGAACGAGAGAATGCGCGTAAGCCGAACGCCCGAAACGGCGACCTTTCCACCGGAGCAAGAACAACTTTATGGCTATGATGCAGACACGGAACTGAGAAAAAGCGCGTGAATATGATGCGTCATCGATAAAATCCGCGTTTCAAAATGTAGAACGCACCGGGAGATATGATGCTTTTATACAAAAAGTTTTTGATTGCCGCTGGACTTGGGTTTTGCACCTTTGTCCTTGTAAGCGGCGCAAGTGCACAAAACTATCCGAACCGGCCCAAAACTGTGATCGTGCCGTTCGCCGGCGGAAGTGCCAGCGATGTCGTGAGCCGCATCGTTTTAGAAAAGATGTCAAGTATTTTGGGACAGCCCATCGTTGTCGACAACAAGCCTGGCGCCGGCGGCAATGTCGGCACGGCTTTAGCCGCAAAGTCGGCACCCGATGGATATACGCTTCTGGGCACAGGGTCTGGCCCGATGGCTGCAAATCTCGCCCTCTATAACAAACTGGGTTACGACCCACAAAAAGATCTGATTATGATCTCGCCATTTGCGAGCTTCACGATCGTTGTGACAGCGAGTGAGAAGCTCGGCGTAAAATCGATCGAAGGTTTGATTGAGCGTGCAAGAAAAGAACCCGGTGCGCTCAATTATGGTTCGGTTGGCATTGGCTCGTCCCAGCATCTAGCAGGTGAATATTTTGCGCAGGTTGCTGGCGTCAAACTCACTCATGTGCCCTATCGCAACATCGCGCAGTTCGGGCCCGATATTATGGCTGGTACTGTGCAGCTTGGGTTTGCCTGGTATCCTAACGTTGCGGGACCAATCACCGCTAATGGCGCGATCGCGCTGGCTGTTGCGGGGGATAATCGGCTCGCGATCCTACCGGCTACGCCGACCGCGGCAGAAGCCGGTCTCCCGGAATACAAATTTGACGGTTGGTTCGGGCTTGGTGCGCCGGCGGACGTGCCGCAATCTGTTCTCCACAAACTTAACGCCGTACTAAACGATGCGCTGAACGATCCAGCCGTGCGCGCAGGCTATGAAAAAATCGGTGCGGTACCAGTCGGTCTTTCGCTCGATCAGGCAAAAGCGTTCCATGCTAGTGAAATAGCCAAATATCGCGAAATAATATCGAAGGCCGGTATCACCAAGGTCGAATGACCGGGTCAAGCCGAAAGAGAAAAGAAAGAAGACAAGGCCGAACTCCACTTTTACAATAAACAACCCGCAGCTCAGAACCGGATCACCCGGTTGCTTCCCATGTGCTTCCCAACGCCATTTTCTGGGAAGCAAGCAATCCAAAAGGTGCCCGATTTTATTGGCGTAATTGACTGAACTCGACCCTAAGACCCGCAGCACCCCCGAAAGCGACATCAAATGCGACATAATGGGATGTCCGCTGCGGGCCAAAAGCAGACATAGCCGCCATTAGGGCTTCCTCGCCCAAACGCCGACATGTCCTAAATTGAAATATCCGACGACGCCATCAGCTGGCGCATCAGCGACCATCCTTTGCTCGAGCGTGTCGATATCGATTTCAGCTTCAGTCGCTACTCCACTCGCTACAATAGCCGGGATCTGAGATCGGACCACGGAGGTGAGCGTGCTAAAGAGCGCACCATCGGGCCCCTCCTGAATGGGAACCAGCATATGAATTTCAGTGGATGGAATCAGCCCGGCTTTGCGCATCAATCCAAACAAACGCATACCCATTCGTGAATGGACGCCTGCGTGTTTGAATCCGGCCCGGAACCACTCCGCAGCCCGCGCCGCTAGACAGTCGAGCGGCTCGATGAATACCGGGCCCTCATAGTCGATGATTGACTCTTGGAGAGCAATTATGCCGCCCGGTTTAAGATTTCGAAGAGCGCGCCGTATCGCGTCAAGTGGATTTGCCGCGTACATGAGGACCAGTCGTCCAACAATTGCGTCCACGGCCGGAGTGAGTTCGATTTCCCGAAAATCGCCCGATACAAAGTGAAGGTTTGTGAGGCCCTGTGCCTTGGCGCGCTGCTGGGCGTATTCGACTTGGGCGGCATCACGGTCAATACCGGTGACGTCACCCGTTGGCCCCACCAATTGCGCCGCCAGCAACGCTACATCGCCTGACCCTGAGCCGATGTCGAGAATACGCATCCCGGCCATGATGCCAGCGGTCTCAAACAGACGCCGCGTCAACGAGGCCACCAATTCACCCTGAGCGATAAGCCTTTTCCGTTCGTCGTCTGAACTCTGAAATGGATAGACTTCTTTCATCCCATCTCGCTGCCTTTCCCCGATGCTCACGACAAAACATTGGGTCGCTTAAACTAACATGGGTCGGGCGTGACGCCAGCCAATGTCCGCTTTGGGTCAAAAGCAGACATATGCAGTCACTGGCGATGTCCGCTTTGCCCCCGAAAGCAGACATTGGCCAGACGAATCCTGCGAGATAGTATCGAACTTAATAACAACAATTGATCGTCGCCCAGGGGAACGTGTTGAACGAGCTGGCAGCGCTGCTGCACGGCGCAGTGCAGAAAGGACATGCGAGTAGACGCCGCGGCGTCCTTGCGGCGGGGTGGGTGCTATTCCTGCTCGCGATTTTAACCTTTTTGGTCGTTTATCCGATTCTCACTCTGCTGCTCGGCGCGCTCACCGATACCAATCCGGTAGTCGAGGGCTTCAGCGTGGGCCACCTCTCCATTCATAACTTCCTCACCGTGCTTAGCAATCCGAATGTCGGCGAGGCGTTGTTCAACACGCTGGTCGCGTGCGGCGGGGGGACCTTGATCGCAGTGACGATCGGACTGACGTTTTCATGGATTGTGGTGCGCACCAATACGCCATTTAAGGGCTTTATCGCGGCTGCAAGTATCCTGCCGTTATTCGCGCCACCGTTGGTCGCCGGTGTCGCCTGGGCCATTCTCGGTTCGCCAAAGACCGGTCTCATCAACACCATGTTCAAATGGGCCAATCTTGACTTGCACGTGGATTTTTATTCGCTGACCGGCTTGGTGATCGTGTTCGGCATTTATTACGCGCCCTACGTCTATATGTTTACAGCCTCCGCCCTCCGAAACATGGACCCGAGCATGGAAGAGGCCGCTGAGATTTCCGGTGCCAGTGCATTCGCTACGCTGTTTTCGGTGACATTCCCGCTGATCATGCCGGCAATCATTTCCGGTATGCTGCTATCATTCATTGTAATGCTCGGCATCTATGGCATTCCGGCGGTGCTCGGCGCGCCAACCAATATCAACGTGCTCACCACCTACATCTTCAAGCTCACCAATTGGTCGCCGCCGCTCTACAACACTGCAGCCGCGGTCGCGGTTATTCTGATGGCGGTAACCGGCTTGCTCGTATTGCTGCAACAACGGGTGCTGTCGGGGCGCAGCTATACAACCGTCGCCGGCAAGGCGTATCGCCCGCGCAATCTCAATCTTGGTGCCTGGCGGTGGCTTACCTTCGGCTTAGGCCTCGCCTATCTACTGGTCGTGGTTGTGCTGCCGATGACAGCGTTGATCGTGGCGGCGTTTCGCAAGTTTATGTTCATCCGCGACGCCGCCAGCCTGTTCGACACGCGACAATATTCGCTTCTCCACTTCCACAGCATTTTCGACAATCCCCTTACTCTCAATTCGATCTACAATACGATCGAGGTTGGCATCATCACCGCGGTCGCCGGCGGCATACTTGCCTTTGCCGTCGGCTATACGATCCATCGCACACCGGTGGCGGGACGCCGTTCGATCGACGTGCTGTCGACGTTGCCGGTCGCCATTCCCGGGCTTGTGATCGGCGTTGCCTATCTCTGGGCCTGGATTGGCATTCCCGGCGGGCTCTACGGCACCATCTGGATTCTAGCACTTGCCTTCATTGCCCGCTTCATGCCGGACACGGTGAAGGCGCTGTCGACCTCATTCCTACAAATCGATCGCGAACTAGAGGAAGCGGCTTGGGTCTGCGGCAGAGACCTGCTCGGCACCATCCGCACCATCGTGCTGCCGTTGGCACGACCCGGCGTACTGGCCGCGATGACGCTGCTGTTCGTGCTGGCGATTCGCGAACTAGGCTCGTCGTTGTTTCTCTACACCAGCAACACCATGGTGATGTCGGTACTACTGCTCGATTACTACGAAGGCGGCAATCTCGGAAAGACGGCTGCATTTAGTCTGGTTCAGATCGTCTTGCTGGGTGCGTTGATAGGAGGTGCTAACTGGCTGTCGAGAGGGGCGGCTCCGGGCAGCGTTGCCCGCACATAAAGAAAACCAAGGGAGGATTGGCTATGAAGAAAAAAATCGTCGCATTGGCCGGCATTGCCGGTCTCACTGTGACCCTGAACGGCGCGCCGGCAATCGCGCAGGTGGAATTCGGATCGCCCGAACTGATCGCAGCGGCCAAGAAGGAAGGCAAGCTTGTTTACTACACAGCGAACTTCGCCGAAGTAGAGCAACGCGTCATTAACGCATTCAACAAGCGATTCCCGGAGATCAAGGTCGAGATGGTGCGCGCGCCGGGCGGCCAACTCATCACCCGCGTCAAGACCGAGGCCGCGGCTGGCAAGCTCGCGGCCGACGTGGTCGACCATTCCGACCGCGCTTTGATGCTGCCACTGGTCGACATGTTCCAGGACTACGCGCCGCCCAACGCGGCCGACTACAATCCGGATGCACAGATCTCGCCTAAGCTGTGGCCGCGGGCCACGCTAGTGTGGTCGATCGCTTACAACACCGAGCTTGTAAAGAACCCACCAAAGACTTGGATGGATTTGACCAATCCGGAATACGATAAGATGACGGCACAGGTTTTCGCCGCATCCGGCGGCACCACGTGGACACGCATCATGTTCGAGCGGCAGGTGCTCGGTGAGGACTATTGGAAAAAGCAGGCCTCGACCCATCCCACTCTCTATCCGTCGGGTGCGCCGATGTCAGATTCGATGGTGCGCGGCGAGGCCGCAGTGGGCCCTCTGCTATACAATGCGATCTATCCGAAACAGAAAGACGGCGCGCCGGTTAAAATCTTTTTCCCGCCCGAAGGTGTGCCGGTCAATCCCTATGCCACCGGTATTCCAAAAACCGCCACCCATCCCAACGCGGCCAAGCTGTTTCTGAACTGGTGTCTGTCGAAGGAAGGCCAGACCTTCATGATCAAGGAGCTAGGCAATCTCACGTCACTTAAAGTCGCTCCGTTCTATCCCGAGGGTTTCGATCCCAAGGTGGTCAAGGTCTGGCTGCCAAACTTCGACGACTACGTGAAGCTGCATGGGCCTTGGGTCGAGGAGTGGAACAAGACCTACGGCTACCGCCAGTGACCCGGGCGCAGACGTATGGCCATGACAGCGACGCTCGACGTCACTGACCTGCGCAAGCAGTTCTCGATCGGTCGGCCGGCCGTCGACGGCGTAAGCTTCGCTGTACCGGCCGGCGAAACCGTGGTCCTGCTGGGTCCCTCGGGCTGCGGCAAGACCACGACCTTGCGTTGCGTCGCCGGTCTTGAGCACCCGACCGCGGGCACCATCAGCATATCCGGGCGGGTGGTGTCGTCGCCCGCGCATGGCATCATGTTGCCGCCACGGCTGCGCAACATCGGTATGGTGTTTCAGTCCTACGCGGTCTGGCCGCACATGACAGTGCGGCAGAACGTCATCTATCCGCTCAAACACCGAAAAATCGGACGAGCTGACGCCGGCCGCAAGGTTGATGAGGTGCTGGAACTGGTAGGCCTGTCCGAATATGCCGACCGTCCTGTGGTCGCGTTGTCGGGCGGGCAGATGCAACGCGTGGCTCTGGCGCGCAGCATCGTCTACCGGCCGCAATTACTGTTGCTCGACGAGCCGCTGTCCAATCTCGATGCCAAGCTGCGCTTACGGCTGCGCGACGATCTGCGGCGCATTTTAAAAGCAACCGGTACGACGGCGCTTTATGTTACCCACGACCAGGCCGAGGCCGTCGTGCTCGGCAACCGCATCGGCGTGATGCGCGACGGCAAACTGCTGCAAATGGGTACGCCGGACGAAATCTATAACCGGCCGGCCGACTTGTTCGTCGCTAACTTCACCGGCGCCACCAACGAGATCACCGGAACCCTGATTGAGCGAAATGGCAGGTTCGGCGTCGTCGATATCGGCGGCGACCGGCGCGTCGAAGTAGCGCTGCTGCATGAACTCAAAGACGGTGAAAAGACCCGCATCGCCCTGCGTCCGGAAAATATCCTGATCGGCCCCCACAAGGGCAGCAATGCGCTTGATGCGCAAGTGCTCGATCGCCGCTATCAGGGTACGCAGACGATCTACGACATCGATCTGTACGGCCAGAAACTGGAAGTAGTTGAACTCGGCACCGCGGCTCGGTACGAAGTCGGGGCCAATGTGCCGATATCATTGCCGCGCGATGCGCTCTGGGCCTATCGTGACCAAAGCCCGGTGGTCGAGTGGTCGCAGCCTTCGGCACATGGCGATTTCAAATCTTGATGTCCGCTTTACCCCCGAAGGCGGACATGTGCGGTGCAACTAGGGATGTCCGCTATGCGCCAATAACGGACAAATTGCGACGTCTCATTTCGCTCCGGTCGTCTGCGTGACATCTTCGAAGTCCGGCATCTTCCAGCTCCAGCTGAGATGGGGCTCTAGAGGGCCGTAAAGCCGGAAGTAGGCAAACCACGCCTCCCCGGGATTGGTCTGGAGCCAGTTTTTCTCATACCCGGCAGGCGCTTCAGGACCGACGTAGAGATCGACTGACCCATCCGGGTTTTTACGCAAGCCTTCGTCGCGCGACGAGAGGTCTGTGTTCTGTGTCTTGTTGTCGATCCCGGTGCGGTTGTACGTGTCATAGATCGTGATCGACCAAAACTGCTTGGCTGGCGGATTTGGTGGGACGGTGAGCTTGTAAGTTTTGCCGCCATCAAACCACCGGTCGTTTTTGTCCTTGTAAGCCCCAAGATAGGCTTGCCCGATGCCGCGGGTCGTACTGACCATGCCCTGCGACGAGGTCACGGCCTCGTAGAAATAGTCGGCACGCTCGTCGAGTTCGTTATAGTTCTTCTTCTCTTGGCTCGGATCAAACATAATCACGTAGGCCCACTTGGTGCCAGGCCGGTAGTAAGAATTTTCGAAACGCTTGGCATAGGAAATATTTATCGACATCAGTTCGCCGACAAGCGCCCCTTGAGCGAGATCGAGGCCTAGCCTTTTTGAAAGCGTCAATCTGTCCGAAAACCGTGCGAGGAAAACTTTATTCATTCCGCCGTCCAGTTCGCTGTAAATTGGGGCGGCTGGCACGTTGTCTTCAAGCAATTGCGCGTATTCAAGCTCGTCGGCGCGTTGTTTCTCCAGCGCCCGCCGCGCGATTTTCGTATTCACGACAAAGGCGGGGCATTTATCGGTGGGATTGAAGACAAGAGGTTTCGTTGAATTCGGGGGACGTTGCGCATCGAATACATAGAGGCGGTTGCACACGTCCACCTTGGGTTCGAGATGGGTCGCCTCGAAGTGATCGTTGCCAATCTTGAGCATCTTCCAGAAGGCCAAGTTCGGATTATTTCGATGCCGCGCCAGATTCGCCGGCGTCAGACGGAACGGATAGGTCTGAACCTGGAATGACGGCCGGCCGCCCTGGAATGAGTCGCGCGCCAGCGAATAGATCTCGCTTATCTGTTCGTCGGTCATGGCATAGCAACCGCTCGACCAGCAGTCGCCGTGGATCATGAGCAAGCTGCCGTCGCGGTTGTTCGCTTTGTCGAAGTTGTTGGGGTAGCCGATGTTGATTGCAAGATAGTAGTTGGAGTGGGGATTCATCAGCTCGGGCGTAACTCTATAGAACCCCTCTGGAGTCTGACGGTCGCCCTCCTGCAACTTCGGCCCAAGATCGCCCGACCACCGACAAATCGGATAGGTCTTGAGGATCTGGAAACGGCCGGTGGTGTCCTGTTTCCAGACTTCGAGCTCCGCCTCTTCCTTGAAAACGCGCACAAGGATCGGTGAATGTATGGGCATCTTCTTTTGCCGGACTAGCGAGAGCAGCTCGGGCGGTAGCTTCTTCGTTGCCTTAGTCGGCAACCGATTGCTGTTTTTTTCGCCGAGGCACGTGACCGGCGTCAACGCCGCGGCAAAAGCCGTCGTCAGCACAAGCGCACGGAGAACCGTGGTGCGGATCATTGCTGTACCCTGACGTGGAACCCTTCCTATCTGAATGCCTGTAGTGGGTGGCTTTAAGCATGCCTTGGTGAGCGATGGAACGGGGTTGAATGTCGATAATCGCTATGGGTCATAAGCGGACATATGCAGTGGAAGAAGCCATGTCCGCTTTACCCCCAAAAGCGGACATGTGCGGTGCAACTAGGGTGTCCGCTTTGGGCCAAAAGCGGACGTGCCAGACATTATTCGATCACTTCGTCGGCCCGCGCGAGCAATGACGGGGGCACAGTGAGGACCGATTATCCTGGCGGCCTGTGCATTAATGACCATCTCGAACTTGCTTACTTGCCCGACAGGCAAATCCGCTGGCTTCGCACCCTTGAGGATCTGTCCAGCATAAACACGGGCCTGCCGATGAGCGTCAGTCACACTTGCGCCGTAGCTCATCAACCCACCCACGGTATGATCATCAACGGTCCCGCTTTTCCTTCCGGCAGTCACTGTACCGGCACGACCGCTGGAGCGCCCTTGTCCTTGATCAAGACCACCAGGAATTTCGCCGGCTGGGTACTGCTTGCGTTCTGGTCAATGACATGAACATCGTCGGGGCCTTCATAGAAGCTCTGTCCTGGTGTCAGTGTTACCTGTTGTCCACCCTTCAGCTGCATCACAACGGAGCCCTCCAACACGTAAACAAAGGCATGTGCATTGTGTCGGTGGATCGCGCTCGACCCGCCGGGCGCATGCTCAACTGTGATCATCAGAGCTTCCCTGCCGGGACTCTCCGGCAGCTCTTTAGACATGAGCGATGTGACCTTGGGCTCCTGAGCCATCGCCGTCACGGTCATGACGCACAGCAGAATCAATGCAACGAGTTTGATCGTCATAATCGCCTCTTTCGTTCGCCGTCCGGGTCCTAAGCGTACCTCCTATGCGGGATTAGGCTGCTGCCTGTGAGCGGCGGAGCCACTCGTCGAAACCGATGCGGCCGAGACGCGCCTCACCCAGCGGCACCAACGAGTGCTGCTCGACCCGGCCGCCAAAGTATTTGGCCTCCGGGTCACTCACGACCTGACGCGGGTCGCCGACCGCCTTCAGATAACGGGCCACGATTTCGTTGAACGGCGCTCGCTCCGGTCCGGCGATTTCGACAATACCGTTTCGCGGCGTCGCGAGCGCCACATCGGCAACGTTGGCGGCAACGTCGTCAGCCGCGATGGGCTGGAAAAGGCCCGGTGAAATGCTGACTATGTTTCCATTCGCACTTGAAGCGGCGATGCCGCCGAGAAATTCCATGAACTGTGTCGAACGAATGATCGTGTAGGGCGTGCCGGAGGCCTTGATCAGTTTCTCTTGGGCGACTTTGCCGCGAAAATAGCCATTGTCGGACCGGTCAATTCCGACGATGGATAGCGCGACATGGTGCCGTATACTGCCCGCTGCCGCCTCCGCCGCGAGTAGGTTCCGGCCGGAGGTTTCGAAGAATTCCAGCACCGCCTTGTCTTCAAATGAAGGCGAATTGGCGAGGTCGATCACCACGTGCGTGCCGGCCATGGCCTGCTTGAGCCCCTCGCCGGTAATAGTGTTGATACCGCTTTGGGGCGAGGCCGCGACAGCCTCGTGGCCGCCCTGGCGCAGAATGGCGACGGTCTTCGAGCCGATCCGGCCGGTCCCACCGATGACGACGATCTTCATGGTTTACTCTCTCTTGTCGACGACTAGAGATGAGTTGTTAAAACGCCTGCGGTTATCTAGTTCGACCCTAACCCAACAAGCGGTCAGTACTCCCAGGGGCCCGGTACCCAACGAAAGACGTCGCCGTCGACCGCCACATGGCAGACGGACGGGAACGACAGGTGAGTGGCCACCAGCGACTCGCGGTTCGCCGCAAGCTCCCGCAAAAGACGAACCCGGACGCGCGCCGCCTCCTCGGGGTCGTGTTCGAAGCCATTATACCAGTCAGGGTGCTCGAACCCGACCTGGAACACGGCGTCGCCGGCGAACGTCAGCCGATCGCCGCCGGATGCCAGGCGGACCACGCTGTGCCCGGGGGTGTGGCCGCCGGTGCGTTGGACGACCACCCCCGGCGTCACCTCGTACTCGTTCTCGAACGTCCGCAGCCGGCTGTGGTATTCTTTCAAGAAATTCTTGCCCGTCCGCCGAAGCGCGTCCGGGAACCCCGGCGGCATAGAGACGCGGGAGAAATCGGGCGCCTCCCAGAACTCGGCCTCGGCGGCCGCCACGTGGACCCGCAGGTCCGGACGCAGCCGCTCTTTCACGCCGTCGGCGAGTAGCCCGCCACAGTGGTCCATGTGCATGTGAGTCAGCACCACGTCGGTCACGGATGCGAGATCGATGCCGGCGGCCTTCAGTCGTTGGGCCAACTTCCCGGACCGCGGCAAGTCCGGGAACTCCATCCCCATCCCAGCGTCGATGAGTATGGTTCGGCCGCCGCTGCGCACCACGACCGCGTTCAGCGCCCACTCGAGCACGTCCGTCGGCAGGAACATGTCCTCCAGCCAGGCCGCCCGCACGGCCGCGTTGACGTTGTGGCCCAACATCGCGCTTGGCAGCGATAACACGCCATCGCTAATCACCATGACGTCAATCTCGCCGACCTTCAGCGCGTAGCGCGACGGAACCAACTCGGACTCCGGTCTACCGTGGATGTGCCTCGCGTTCACCTTATCGGCGCAATGCTTGACTGAGGGGTGTGAGGTGTTGTCCGAGCGCGTGTTTGTCTCGGCTGCAGTGGTGCTGCGCGGGGTAGCTGATGAAGATTGTGCGGACATAATCATTCTCCCTTGAGAGAAATGCTGTTGGACATAGGTGAATGATTTCGCTCGCGACGATGAGCCTAAAACTGGCGGTAATCGAGTTGGACGTTGGTCCAGCGTCAAAATGTCCGCTTTGGCTCAAAAGCGCAGTGCAAACCCGAATGCCCGCTAAGGGCCGACAGCGGACACCATCATGAAAAAGAGACCGCTTTGGTGGCGGTCTCTTCGTCCGGTGCTTTAGTCAGGCGGCAGCCGCCTTGGTACCGGCCTTAAGAAAGGCCAAGAGGTCCGAATTAATCGTTTCCGCGTGCGTGGTTATCATGCCGTGCGGCAAGCCCTTGTAGGTTTTTAGCGTTCCGTTCTTTAAGAGCTTCGCCGATAGCGGCCCGGCGGCGACGTAAGGAACGATCTGGTCGTCTTCGCTATGCATCACGAGAACCGGGACGGAGATTTTTTTTAAATCTTCGGTGAAGTCGGTCTGCGAGAAAGCGACGATACCGTCGTAGGCAGCCTTGGCGCCGCCCATCATGCCTTGGCGCCACCAGTTTTGAATGGTCGCTTCTGCAGGCTTACCGGTCTTGTTGTAGTTGTAGAAGGGACCCGAAGAGAGGTCGCGATAGAATTGCGATCGGTTGGCCGCAAGTTGCGCCTGCAAATCATCGAATACTTTCTTGGGCAATCCCTTCGGATTGGCCGCTGTTTGCACCATGAGGGGCGGTACCGCGCTGATGATGGCCGCCTTGGATACGCGGCTCTCGCCATGCCGCGCCAGATAATGTACGACCTCGCCTCCGCCCGTCGAATGACCGACGTGGATGGCGTTCTTCAGATCGAGATGGGCGGTCACTGCAGCGAGATCATCGGCATAGTGATCCATGTCGTGGCCGTCGCCGGTCTGGGTGGATCGGCCGTGGCCGCGGCGGTCATGGGCGATCACGCGGTAGCCTTGATTGAGAAAGAACAGCATCTGAGCGTCCCAGTCATCGGCCGAGAGCGGCCAGCCGTGGCTGAACACGATGGGCTGACCTTTGCCCCAATCCTTATAGAAGATTTCAATGCCATCTTTCGTTTTGACGAAACTCATGTGTTCCTCCTTAGGTAGACAAGTTCAGTGCGGATGAATGTCGTATGAAATGTGCCGATTGCGCGGACCGGATCTTTTGGGTCACACACCTTCGTAAACAAGCTTTGTGAAAAAAGCTGGGTCAATGACGAACTGGCCCCATTTTGCGTCATGAGCTGCGGTCGGTTTGGCCGCAACTGTCTCTTGCTGAGTTCGGCCAGTCTTCTTCAATGCCGCAACCTTATCGCGAATGTCGACTAGCATGTCGCGAAAGTCTTTAAGCTCTGACTTGTTGCTGACCGGCTTGCCGTGTCCGGGGATAATAATCGTGTCGTCTGTTGCCACCGCCAGGTTGGCATCCGACGCAGCAATCATCCCGTCGATGCTGCCGCCCGTTGAATAGTCAATAAACGGGTAGATACCATTCCAATAGGTGTCGCCTGCGTGGAGAATGTCGGCCTCGCCGAAGATAACCGACAGATCACTATCGGTATGGGCGGGCTTGTAAGGCTTCAACTCTATAGATGCGCCGTTGAGTTTGAGTGTTCGGTTCGCGCTGATGACCTCGCTTGGTATCGCGCCTGCCGGTGAGGGCAGGAAATTGTAATCCCAATCTTCTACGCGCTGGACTTCTGACAGATGTTTGCGGGTGTTTTCGTGGGCAAAGATCTTTGCGCCTACCGAATGCAGCCAATCGTTTCCGCTCGCGTGATCGAAGTGCCAATGAGTATTGATCAGGTTTGTGATGGGTTCATTGCTTAGTTCCGAGAGGGCTTTGGTGAGTTGGGGGCGCGACACACTGATACCCGCATCAACAAGCAATTTCCCGTCAGAACCAGTCAAAACGGCGATATTGCCACCTGAGCCTTCAAGCACGGTTACATTTCCGCGCAACTTATACGGAGTTACGGGCGACGCCGCCGCACTATCTTTGATAAGCGTGACAAGCCCGCGGGCCTCGGCAAAGGCTTGGCGTGGTGTGAGCCAGCCTCCGGTCGCCACGAAAGCTGCGCCTGTCATGCAGCAAAGACAAAACTGGCGACGTGAAAACGCGCGTTTCTGCTGTGAACCCATGGGAGCCTCCTCATGGGGCAAGCAAAATTGGTTCTTACAAAGAAACTTAGTGTTCACGAATACGATCCGCGCAACGAGGACGGATGTCTAGTGGACCAAAGGGCAACGATCGCAAATCATGTCCGCTTTGGGTCATAAGCGGACATATACAGTGCAAAAGGGCATGTCCGCTTTACCCCGAATAGCGACCGCGAAAGCGGACTCCGGCAACCGGTCAGTCTGCTTCATCCCCGAAAGCAGACATATGCGGTGCACAAGCGGATGTCCGCGGAAAGCTCGAACAAGCTCTAAGCGAGCGTGCGGCTCTCGATTCGAAACGGCTTTGCCGTATCTGTCGCCAACACGATCTGGTATGCGACGCACCCGTTACGGCTTCCGAATCGACCGATGACATAGCCGTTCTCCAATGCGCGATTGGCAACCATCCTATGCGGTTGGTCGGAGCTGGTTATCGGGGCGTTGCGGACCGCGGGGCCCGTAGTCAAGGTCCGCTCCCTTGTTGCTGCTGTTCATGATCGGACCGAGAGCGTCATGACGGTCCATGATCGATTCAACGAAGATCAATGTGTCGTTTGGAGCGCTTAGGGCTTTTTGCAGATCCTCATTGGTCTTGACAACGAACGATCGCGCCGAAGTGTCAGGACGGAACACCTTCGGCAGGTCTGCATAGGCCCAGTTCGCAATGTCGTTGTAGGCCTCATCCTTGCCGAGATAGCCGCGCTCGATCGTGTATCCCCCATTGTTGACCAAGAGGATGACCGGCTTATGGTCGTGTCGCAGGATGGTCGACAGCTCTTGCGCGGAGACCTGGAACGAGCCGTCGCCGACGAACAGAATGTGACGACGTTTCGGTGCTGCGGTTAGTGCGCCGAGCAGCGCTCCGACGGAGTAGCCGATCGAGCCCCAATTGACCGACCCGACAATCGTGCATTTCGACGGAAGCTTCAGACCGAACAGCGTGAAAGCCGTGCCGTTGTCGACGTACAAGACGTCGCCCTCTCGGAGATACCGCTGCATGGCCTGCCAGTAGCTGGCCTGAGTGACCTTCGCGGAGCCGTCGCTATGAGTGAGCGCGACGGTGACTGATGCCGGAACTGCGGGTGAAGCACGGTTCGCGACACGGGGGACTGCATTGATGACGCCCTTGAGCACTTCCTTCAGCGTCACCGCCTGGTAGTTGTCATCGCCGATGTCCACCGAGTAGCCGCGGGCGCGGATCGTGTTGTCTGGCAGTGACGACGTGAAATCGCCCGTGGTCACCTCGATAGGGCGATAGCCGATGGCAAGCAGGCAGTCGCTCGTCTCGATGGCCATCCGTACGTGTGGCTCACTTGCCTTGCCGTTGTAGACGCCAAGGTAATGAGCGAATGTCTCGTCGATTACAGATTTGGCTGCAATGATCACGGCTATCGGAGCCTGCAGCTTTTCGGCCAGCGCCATGAGCTCGGATGCGACGCCGAACCGATCCGCGTCCGCGTCCACCAGGATCGCTGGCGATTTGGCACTCGATAGTCGTTCCGTAACCGCGGCGATGCATGAACGTAACCGCTCCGAGTCGCTCGGGGAGTCAGCAAGCACAAGTGGACTCGTTGGGACCTCGATCTCCAGATACGCAATGTCAGACGGCAGTTCCAAATAGACCGGAAGCTTCTCCCGCCAGGCTGTTAGGATTAGCCTGTCGATCTCACCTGCTGCGTTGCGCGGAGTTAGTCTGGCCTGGGCAGCAGTCACGTGTGCGTAGGCGTTGAGGAAGTGGTCAAAGCTTCCGTCGGCCATCGTGTGGTGCATCCCCAGGCCACGATCGATGGACCTGAGCGGAATCGATCCGGCGATGCAGACGACCGGGACGTGCTCGCTATAGGAGCCGCCGACACCGTTGATCGCGGCAAGCGGGCCGACGCCGTTCGTCACGAGCAGCGCGCCGAGGCCGTTCAGCCGCGCATAACCGTCCGCCGCATAGGACGCGTTCAGCTCACTGCATGTGCCGATCCAATTTAGAGCGCCTGTATCCTGAAGCTGCTGCAACAGCTCGAGATTGTAGTCCCCCGGAACGCCGAACAGGTGCCGGACGCCCGCCTCGTTAAGACGCCGAAGTAAGAAGTCGCCGATCTTCATTCGTCGGTTCAGGCTGCTAGACATCGTTTTATCTCCTTCGAACAAAGACGTGAAAGGGATAAGCGTTTCATGTCCGCCTTACCCCAAACTGGACATTTGCAGCGCACAGCCGCGTGTCCGCTTTGGCCATGCGCGTGCGCCGCAAGCGGCAACGCTCCGATCCGGCAATACCTTTGATGAAATCGCGCCGTCGCATCGTCTCCCCGACCGGGCGAAGCTTAGACAGCGTCATCGGCGGGAGGGTGTAAATTCGGTCTCAATTTCAGAGCCAGCATGTCCGCTTTGAATGTTCCTTCGGGACTTCGAGAGCAGAGCGTGTTGTCCCCGAACTAAGCAGCTTCATAGGATTGGCGAGATTTCGCCATCACGATGCCAATTCAACGGAAGTGAAACAGGCTGTCGAGTATCATTTTCCGAGGTGTCGCCATCTTGTTGGCTCATTGCTGAAGAGCGTCATCCCTCACGTTGGAGCCGAGATCGACGCTACGATCTGACTCGTAGTTACGATCGCAGTCGCGTAGTTGGGGATATTGATCTCGAGGGCAGCATGCATCATCTCGTCTGAGTAGTCCGCCGTCGCATCCTTAACGACTGTAACCTCATAACCGAGCTCAGCGGCATAGCGGACAGTCGCTTCGATGCAGGTATGCGCGATGAGTCCGATGACGATGAGCTTATGGATGCCGTGCTTTTTGAGTTGCAAGTCCAAGTCGGTGTTGGCAAAGCCGCTGGAACACCAGTGTTCCTGTGCGACAATCTCACCTGGCGCCGGCGCGAATTCGGCACGGAACTCGCCACCCCATGTGCCGTATTCGAAGCTCTTGTGCTGCCACGCGCCTCGTTGTATCGGCGCGATGTAGGTCCACGTTTCGTAGTCGCCTGCCCGATACCGATGATGCATGGCATAGAAGACGCGAAGCTTCACTGCGCGCGCGGCATTCAGGACCTTCAGCATGTTGGAAACGCAGTCGTTTGCTTCAGCGACAGCTTTGATGCGGGGCCAGATCTTACCGCCCTCGGAAATGAAGTCGTTGTAGGGATCGACCACTAAAAGGGCGCTGATGCTCTTGTCATATGTCGGGGCATTCATTGCAGTCACTCCTGTGGACACGTGCGATGCAAAACGGCATGTCCCGCTTTACCCCCGAAAGCGGACATGTGCGGCGCAACAGCTCATGTCTGGTTTGGGCCAAAAGCGGACAAACCACGTCGCATTTCAAGCGAGGCGGTATCGCAATCTGGCGCTGAAGTTGAGAAAGTAAAAGCCACGCCAGATAAATAAAGTCCTTGTCGCTCTTGGAACTGATGCGGTATTGATTAGCACAACTGCACAACAACATCGCCGGCATGCCCGAAGCAAAACGTGCCGACGCCTGAGAGGCGTCCATGCGATGGACCGAACTTTTGGGTTACGCGGCGTCTGCCAGTGTACTCGCTACATTCTGCATGAGCACAATGGTCCCGCTGCGTATTTTCGCGATCGGCAGCAATGTACTATTCGCTTCCTACGGAGGATTCGCTCACATTTATCCGGTTCTCATGCTCCACCTCATTTTGTTGCCCGTGAACTCCATCCGTCTGATCCAAATTCTCCAGCTTATTAAAAGCGTCAGGGCGGCTCAGCATTCAGAGCTGTCAGTTGAGCGCTTGCTTCCGTTCATGTCGCAGCGCCATTTGAAAGCTGGCCAAGTCTTGATCAACAAAGGCGACAAGGCTGATCTCATGTATTATCTGGCTAATGGCACGATGGAAATTCGTGAGATTGGCAAGATTGTAGGACCCGGTGCGGTTCTTGGAGAGATCGGCACCTTTGCGCGAGATCAGAAGCGAATGGCGACGGTCGCTTGCGTCAGCGATTGCGAACTCTACGTACTGAGTGAACGCAAAGCCAAGGAGCTATATTTTCAGGATCGGTCGTTTGGCCTCGCGGTACTCCAGCTTATTATTGCCCGCCTGTTGGAAAACCGTCACCAAAATGCTTGACCTATCTTCTTTATAGGCGTCGACGATGCGATACCTACTGGTTGTTCTCGCGCTGGTTCTGTTCACTACTGACATCATGGCTCAAACAGCAGCACCCGCTTCGCCAGCCTTGAGCGGACGGGCGTTGCGTCGGCAAGATCGGCAAGAGTGCATCACACAGGCAAGTCAACAAAACATTGCAAAACGAAACCGAGCTGAATTTGTCCGAAAATGCATGGCCGACAGGCAGGGCGCGAGAAGGCGGCAACAAAAAGGTAAACTCTGATCGGCAAACCGCGATGTCGCTTTGAACCTAGTCACCGTGGTGAGAGCTCAAACAACGCGCTTATGAAGAAATATGACTTTGTTCATCAGTTCGCCTAGCGGTTGGTCCGCAAGAGCGACCCATTCCGCTTAGGAGCCAAGGCCGGTTCGATCGTCCCGTCGACTTGTTCGACGTGCAGATTACCGTCGGCGTTTGCACGTCCAATCAAAAGTCAGATCAAAGGATCCGGTAGCGTCGACATCGAACAGACTTGTCTGGTCGCCCATCAAATCGCCTTCCTCAATGCAGGCATTCCCAAATGTACGGATATTGCGGCCATCAAAGATCTGATCTTGCAAGCTCGATGGCCAAGATTTCGAAACTGAAAGGCTCATTGCTTGATTTAGGAGAATAGCGAGGAGGCGTCGGGTGCCGGATTCATTGACACTAAAATTAAAGGTGGCCATAGTTTGCAAAAAGCTGATTGCCATTCCGATAAGCAATTGGGAGGACGGGGACGTGACAAAAAACATTCGACCGGAACGGAGCGCCTTTCTATTCCTATTCGGATTTTCGGCCGCGCTCCTGAACGGACCTGCGCTCGCGCAGCAGGAAATTAATTACGGTGTGCAGCCCGACACTGATCCATCTTTTATTGCGAAGGCTCTCGGTTATTTCGAGCCGATCGAGAAAAAACACAATGTCAAGATTGTATTCCGCGAGTTTTCGTACGGCGCACCGGAAAACCAGGCGATGGCCGCAGGCGCTCTGCAATTCGCTTCCGCTGGAATGGGACCGGCAACAATCGCGGTTTCGCGCTTGCCCGCCAAGCTGGTCGCGATCAACATTCTAGAGCAGACCGCAATTCTAGTACCGACAGATTCGCCTTTGAAGTCGCCATGCGAACTTAAAGGCAAAGCCGTCGCCTATCCCGGCGAAGGATCCCAGCAGTATCCACTCTTGCTCAAGGCCCTCTCCAAGTGCGGGCTAGGCGCACAGGACATCAAACTTTTCAAATCCAGCGGCCCTGATATTCCAACGTTGGTCCAGAACAAATCGGTTGATGCGGGAATCACTTGGGACCCATCGATCTCAGTAGGCCTGGCGTCCGGCAAGGTTCGGTTGCTGGCCAAAGCCGAGGAGATCATGCCGATCATGGGCGGCCACTATGTCGGCAACGGCCTCTATGCGCGAAACGAGTTCTTGCGAGATCAAAAAGACGTCGTTCAAGAACTGGTGACGGCGAACGTCAAGGCAATCAATTATATTCTTTGCCATCCGAAAGAAGCGGCCAAGCTCTGGGCCGAACAAATCCGCATCAATGAGGATGCTATTCAACTCTCGCTTGATCGAGGCATCTCGGTCTACAGTCTCAACGTCATCCCGACGGAAGAGACGATGAAGGAGTACACAACGTTTCTGAGGGACGCCAAAATCCTACAGCCCGACGATACGCCCAAAATCGACCCATCATTCGCCACCAAAGCCTTGCACGAGGTCAAGAGTGGGGAAACTTGCATGGAGACAGGCCCAAGCCGGTGAGAATTGCTTTTCGTCGAGGATAAACGCCGCGTGTGAACGGAAACTCGCATCGAGTGGTAGCCGGAGTGGCGAAGGCCTTGCCTTTTTTCTACGCCGGCATCGTCATTGTGCTGGCATGGCAGTTTCTTGTCACCGCTACCAAACCTGATCGCTCGATCCTTCCCCCGCCGATAGAGGTGGCCCGGACTTTTGTCCGTCTCGCTAGCGACGGCGAGCTCGCCACACATGCCGTGTATAGCGTTGCACGGATCTTTTCCGCCTGGCTGCTTTCGGCTGCTATCGCTATCCCTCTTGGTCTTCTGATGGGAAGCTCTCGTAGGCTCGATCACATCATTAGCCCGTTCGTCGAATTGTTTCGGCCAATATCGCCGCTAGCGTGGATTCCGATGGCGATCCTCTGGTTCGGCATTGGTGAATCGGGAAAAGTTTTCGTGGTCTTCATTGGTACTTTTTTCCCGATACTGCTGAACACTGTCGCCGGCACCAAGAGTGTCGATCCGGTCTTGTTGCATGCCGGCCAGATATTTGGCTGCACCAGCCGCACAGCTCTGTTTCGCCGCGTGGTAGTGCCCGCGGCCATGCCTAGCATTGTCGTCGGATTGCGCGTTGCCTTTGGCACAGGCTGGGCGGCGATCATTGCGGCCGAACTGGTGGCAGCTCACAGCGGTCTCGGCTATTTGATCGCTAACGGCATGGACATCCTGCGCGCCGATCAGGTTCTCGTCGGGATGATTACGATCGGCGTGCTGGGCTTTCTCTTCGACACGCTATTTCGGTACTTGCAGGCTTACTACGGACGCGCCCAATGAGGATGGCAGCCACCACCGGCAAGCCTCTGTGCATCAGTAGCCTGGCCATGGTCTATGAGACTCGGACGGGCGATCGGGTCGAAGCCTTGGGCCAGATTTCGTTTGATGTTGCGGCCGGCGAGTTTTTGGTCGTCGTCGGCCCTAGCGGCTGCGGGAAGAGCACACTCCTCCAAATCCTGGCAGGGATCCTCAAACCAACCGATGGCTCAATCTCGGTGGATGGAGAGCCGATCGCCGGTCCGAGCCTTGACCGAAGCATGATTTTCCAAAGCTACGCCCTATTTCCTTGGCTTTCTGTTTTGGACAATGTCCAGTTCGGGCTGAGGCGAAAGACTATTCCGCGCCAGCAACAACGCTCCATCGCGCTTCAGTATCTACATCTGGTGGGCCTCAGCGATTGTGCTCACAAGAGCATCGATGAGCTTTCTGGGGGCATGAAGCAACGCGTCGCCATTGCCCGCGCTTTTGCCGTCAATCCCTCGATCCTACTGATGGACGAACCGTTCGGCGCCCTTGATGCCCTCACGCGCCGGTTTCTGCAGCGAGAACTGTTGCGAATTTGGCAGGAACAGCAGCGCACTGTGGTCTTTATCACTCACTCGGTGAGTGAGGCAATTTACCTGGCCGATCGCATTTTGGTGATGTCTGCCCGACCCGGTCGGATCAGGGCGGAGTGGCGCGTCGACAGCCCCCGCCCGCGTGACGTGACCTCCGACCAACATCGCCAGCTTGAGGCTGAAATCTACGCTCTCCTCGATGAGGAAGTCACCAAAACGTTTGCGTGACCGCATTGACGCCGACTGATGAAGAATTGTGATGTTTGTCCACCAGTCTCCTAATGACTCAGGTCTCGTCGACGAGCGGCTCAAAGGCTGGATGCGCCCTATCAAGAAAATATTTTTTCCCACGTTTCAGTTGTTTAGATTCAGATCAAATATTCGAGGTGCTTTGGTCGCAACGTTATCGCAACAGCATCAGTGATACGCTGAAGTTCGCCCACGTTCAGCCTGACCGTGCTTTCGCGGCTGGCGTGAACCAAGTCACAATCAGATTGACGTCAAGCCGCAGCAACTCCGCGGCCAATTCGGGAAGGTGGCTTGCTTGTCCTTGATCCGATCGAAACTCGTATCGAACGCTTTTCCCCTCGACGTAACCGAGTTCGCGCATCGACTTCTGAAACAGTTGCCAGAATTGCTCCGAGCCGGGAGAGCCGACCACCAAGACCCCGATTGTCGGCACTTTCCGCTGCTGGGCGGCGCGCGCTAGCGGCCAGCCAACCGCCGCGCCCGCAAGGAGCGTGATGGTCTCGCGTCTTCTCATTGCCTCCCCCGAGGTTCGGCAAGCGGCATCGTAGCAACACAAACTAGCGCGCTGGAAGGGCCGCTCGTATGCGTTTTAACGAGGCCCGTTAAGGGACGGCTCCATGTCCGCTTTGGGCCAATAGCGGACATGTCATACGTGTGTCTCTCTACCCCGTGAGAAGCCGGGCTAGCTCTTCTGAACTACGGTCGCGGCCTTGCGGATTACGTCAAGGACGAGAGGCGGTTGGGACAGCATGGGGACATGGCTGCTGTCGGTCTCGACTGTGGTCGCGCCCATGCGTTTCGCCACGAAGCGTTGCAGATCGGGATGGACGGTACGATCTTTGGTGCCCACGATGTACCAGCTGGGCTTCGTCTTCCACGCGATACCTTCGTGCTTCTGATCGAACAGGTCCGCCACCGGCGCTCCCTGCGTTGCATAGACGAGCTTCTGCTCCGCCTCAGGCAAATCTCCCGCAAAGCAGGGGACACCGCTGGCCTTGAGCCACACGCGCCCATCCGGCACCTCGATATGGGCAAACACATCGGTCTTGGGAAACTTGTTCTGCAGGCTCTGTGAGGTCTCGTCGGCATCGGGCGCGAGCGCCGCGATATAGACGAGCGCAGCAACGCGCTTGTCCATCCCAGCGTGCGTGATCAGGGTGCCACCATAAGAGTGGCCAACGAGCAC
>Ga0306921_10001035_pt1 | contig 26429 bp, 21 predicted proteins | sample sta12Cox44000080_FD_203760 | JGI IMG/M metagenome (GOLD analysis project Ga0306921, IMG submission 203760) | Lab enrichment of tropical soil microbial communities from Luquillo Experimental Forest, Puerto Rico - statoxic.12C.oxic.44.000.080 (v2)... | ecosystem: Environmental > Terrestrial >...
ATGGACGTGATCGACGACCACACGCCCTTCCAGCAGAAGGGCGTGCGCGAGGTGCTGGTGCTGCTCGACTTCCAGTACGGCGCGCGGGTCTCGCCCGGGCCGCGCTGGCACACCGCGGGCGACACGCTGGACGCAGTCTCCGCGGACAGCCTGGCGCGGGTCGGGCGGCCGCTGGCGGTGATGCTGCGCGGGCTGGGTGCGAGCGCGCAGGCCTCCCCCTAAGCTGTGGCCCCACCGGGAGCGCCTTGAAGCCTCGCAGCCTGCTCGCGTCCGCCACCCTCTGGGCCTTCGCAACCACGCTTGGATGTGCGCCGGAGCCGCCGGCCGGCGCCGAGGCGAAGCCGATCCCTGTGGCAGAGAACGCGGCTCCCGTAGCTCCCGCTCCGGCGAGCGCGGCCGCGCAGCCGGCGGCCGCGGCGGGCGGCTATCTCGACGGGCAGGCGCGGGAGCTGGATCTGATTCCAGGAGCCGACGTCCAACGCAGGCGCGACGCGCTGATCGTGAGTCTGCCGGGCGACGCGCTGTTCCAGGGGAGCTCGACCGCGCTCTCCGCGGACGGCGCCGAGCGCATCCGGACCATGGCGCACACGCTCGCGCACTACCCGAGGCAGCAGATCATCGTAAAGGGGCACACCGACGACGCCGCTGCCGAGCGCTCGAGCCAGAGCGCTTCGGAGGACCGCGCCGACGCGGTGCGCAACCTGCTCGTCGCCGAGGGAGTGACCCCGTCGCGCATCACCGCGATCGGCCTGGGCGCGAGCATGCCGCTCGCCAGCAACACGACGGAAGAAGGCCGGCAGCAGAATCGCCGGCTCGAGATCGAGCTCCGTCCCGACGAGGAGGCGCTGGCCGGTGCGCCCTCCCCGTGAGCTCAGGGCGCGTGATAAGGTCGCGGGCCGCATGCCGCGCCCGCTGATCCCGAGCCTCGCCCGCGCATCCGGCCATGCGCTGTGCGCGACTCTCGCCTGTGCCGCTTTCGCTGCGCGCGCCGCCGACGACGACGCCGTGAAGATCGAGATCCGCTCGCCGCACCCCGGCGAGACGGTCAAGAACAAGACCGACATGGCGCCGCTCGCGGGGCTCGCGCTCGCGGGCGAGCGGCCCGTGAACTTCGACGTGATGATCGTGCTCGACGTCTCGGGCTCGACCGAATACCCGAGCGGCATCGACGTGAACGGCAACGGCAAGCTGGGCGAGACCGTGCGCTCGACCAACCCGGGCGATCCCGACGTCCCGAACACCGACCCCGACGACTCGATCCTGGCCGCCGAGGTCGCCGCCAGCAAGTCGCTGCTCGAGGGGCTCGATCCCAAGCGGGTGCACGTCGGCGTGCTGTCGTTCTCCGGCGAGGTCGACGAGGTCACCGGCCGCGGGCTGAACCGCGGCCAGGACGCGCTGCTCGAGCTACCGCTGTCCGCGGACTACGGCGCGGTGCGCGGCGCGCTCGAGGCCGTGCGGCTGCGCGGTCCCAGCGGCGGCACGAACATGGAGGCGGGCGTGAAGCTCGCGCTGCGCGAGCTCGCGTCGCTGCCGGGCGCGCAGTCCAAGCCGCGCGCCGACGCGAAAAAGGTGATCCTGTTCCTCACCGACGGAAAGCCCTCGCTGCCGTTCGGGCTGGCCAACGTCGAGGACAAGGAGGACATGCTGGCGGCGATCGACGCCGCGCAGCTGGCCAAGGTCGCGGGCGTGACGCTGAACGTCTACGGCCTGGGACCCGAGGCGATCGACTACCCGGTCGCGGCGACCGAGATGGCCAAGGCCACCGGCGGGGTCTACACACCGGTGCGTACCCCGGGCGACATCGTGAGCCTGCTCTCGGGCGTGACCTTCGCCAACGTCGAGGACGTGGTGGCGGTGAACCTGACGCTGCAGGAGTGGGCGGGGCCGAACGACATCCTGCTCTCGCCCGACGGCTCGTTCAAAGGCTTCGTGCCGGTGCGGCCGGGCATGAACCGCATCCGCGTCTCGGCGCTCGCCAGCGACGGCTCGCGCGGGTCGATGGAGTTCGACCTGAAGTTCGCGCAGCAGGGCATGACCGACCTCGAGCTCGCTGCGGAGCGCGACCGCATCCGCCAGCGCACCAAGGAGATCCAGCTGCGGCTCGAGCGCGACCGCCAGGAAGCGTTCCGCAAGCAGGAGCGGGAGCGCGCGCTCGAGATCTCGGTCGACAAGCCGGGCGGGTCCCCGACGCCGTCGCAGCCGGCGCCGTCGCAGTCGTCGCCTCCGACCGGCGGTGCCGGAGCGAACCCGCAGCACTGAGCCCCGGCGGAGCTCAGTTCACCAGGTTCGGGTCCGAGACCTCCTTGCGCACCAGCTTCCCCTTCTCGTAGTACGAGGTGACGTCGATCACGCCGTCGCCGTTGGTGTCTTCCTCGCGCTTGGTCAGCACGATCTTGTTGGGGTCGCTGGTGTCGAAGTACTCGATCACGTCGGGCTTGCCGTCCTGGTTCTTGTCGCGCTCGACGCGCGCCGGCAGGCCCTTCTCGTCGAAGTAGGTGCGCGTGTCCATCACGCCGTCGAGGTTGGCGTCCTCGATCTCGACCGTGCGCTTGCCGTTCTTGTACTCGATGCGCCGGTCGATGCGGCCGTCGTAGTTGTTGTCGTACTCCTCGTAGGCGAGCACGCCGTTCTGGTACTGCAGGAAGCCGTCGCGGCGGCCGTCGAAGTTGCGGTCGACCTCGACGCGCTGCGCCGTCTCGCTGCCCTCGTAGATCAGCCAGCGATCGGGCTTGCCGTCCTGGTTGGTGTCCTCGGCGCGCTCCTTCAGCCGCCCGTCGGGGAGGTAGGTGTTGACCGCGTCGAGGGTGCCGTCGAAGTCGGTGTCCTCTTCGCGGGTCAGCGTCTGGCCGGTCTTCGGGTCGATCGTGATGCGGATCTCGGGCTTCCCGTCGCGGTCGGCGTCGAGCGTCTTCACGATCCGGTCCTGGCCGTTCACCTTGACCGTCTTGGTCTCGAAGATCTGGTCCGGGATCTCGCGCTGGCAGGGGCGGCGCGGCGCCGCGGTCGGGTCGGCCGGCGCCTCGGCGGCGGCGCAGTCCTTCGCCTCCTGCTGCAGCGTCTTGTTGCTCTCTTCCTGCTTGTTGATCGCCGCGAGCAGGTCTTCCTGGTGCTTCAGCTCGGCCTCGATGTCGGACTCGAGCTCCTGCTGCTTCTTGAGCTCGTCGTCGACCTCGTTCTCCATCTGCTCGTCGGAGCCCTTCGCGCCTCCCGGCCCGCCGCCCTGCGGGTGCGGGTCGCTGCGGTGGCGGCCGCCGTCGAAGGGAACGTCGCCGGTGACCACGCCCCAGAGCCCGAACGCGCCGGCGCCCGCGGCCGCGCCGATCGGGCCGCCGATCTGCGCGCCGATCACGGCGCCGATCACCAGCCCCTCGAGCCCGGCCTCGACCCGCTGCTCGAGGTCCGTCTGCCGGCGGCGCTGCGCCTGCGTCTGGGTCTGACCGTGGTGGCCCTTCCTGGGCGGCGGCGGCGGACTGCTCGTGCCGGCGGCGTTCGGATCGGCGCTCGCGCTGGCGTTGGGATCGGTCGAGACCGGAGTGACACTGTTGTGTGTCGCGTTGGGGTCGCTCGCCGGCGCGGCGCTCGCGGGCGCGCTGGCGCTGGCGGGCTTGGCGTCGCTCGCGCTCGGCGTCGCGGCCGGTGCCGCGGCCGGCGGATCGGCGGGCGCGCTGCTCGTCGCCGGCGCAGGACCGTGGGTGCTCGAGCACGCCAGGAGAGCCAAGAGCGGGCCGACCAGAAGGAACACCGGAGCACTGCTGGGCTTGCGCATCCTCGCCGCCTCTGTGGAACTCTACTCCGACCGGTCCGATTTTGCCCCACGAGACGGATCGGCGCCGCGAAACTCTGCCTTGAGATCGCGACTTCCCGGCCGGAGCTGCGCCGGGATGTGCGGCAGACCCCACCTCGGGCCCCGAGGATCCAGTGGGGGTTTGTTGACTTCTGTGACGCGCTGCGTAAGCTCGTGCGCGCTGATGGGTGAACACGGCAGCGAAAGGCCGTCGATGCCCCGCGTGGGATTTGAGTCCCGCAATTTCCAGGCCGATGGCGTTCTCATGGGGGGAGCGTGGGCCTCACGCTGATTCAGCGCAGCTCGGGCACCCGGCCGCCCAAGAATCCGAAGATCGCGCTGGTGCTGGCGGGCGGCGCGGTCAGTGGCGGCGCCTTCAAGGTCGGCGGGCTCAAGGCGCTCGACGAGTTCCTGGTCGGGCGGAAGGTCACCGAGCTCGACACCTACATCGGCCTGTCGGCCGGCGCGTTCCTGGCGACCTCGCTCGCGGCGGGCATCACGCCCGACGAGATGATCGAAGCATTGGAAGGCACTTCGGACCGGCTCGACCAGCTCCGGCCGATCGACTTCTACAACCCGAACGTGGGCGAGGTGCTGGGCCGCGGCGCGGTGTTCGGCGCGCGCATGGCCGCCTACCTGCCGGGCCTCCTGCTCGATCTCCTCTCCGTGCTGCCGGAGCTGCCCGCGAAGCTGGGGCCCACGGTGCGCCGGCTGGTCGACGAGCCGAGCTACACGCACCTCGAGGCGCTCTTGATGGAGCTCTACGAGGAGGTCTCGCCCAAGCGCGAGTTCCCGTCGGTGGGGGCGCTGCTCCCCTCGGGCATCTTCGACAACGCTCCGCTCGAGCGCTGGCTGGCCACGAACATGGCGAAGCTCGGCGTGCCCAACTACTTCGCCGACTTCTACCGCGAGACCGGCCGCAAGCTCTACATCACCGCGACCAACCTCGACACCGCCGAGCGCGTGCTGTTCGGCCCCGAGAACGACCACGGGCTGACCATCTCGGAGGCGGTGCAGGCCTCGGCGGCGCTGCCGGGATTCTTCAGGCCCGCGCGCATCAACGGCGTGGACTACGTCGACGGCGGCGTGCGCCGCACCGCCAACATCGACGTCGCGGTGGAGCAGGGGGCGGACCTGATCATCTGCTACAACCCGTTCCGCCCCTACTTGAACGACCCGCACGCCCCCGGACGCGTGGGCAGCCGCTACCTCTCGGACCGCGGGCTGCAGACGGTGCTGAACCAGGTGCTGCGGACGCTCCTGCACTCGCGCCTGGCGATGGGACTGCGCGCGTACATGTACGACGAGCACTTCCGCGGCGACATCGTGGTGATCGAGGCGCGCGAGAGCGACGAGAAGTTCTTCGATCTGAACCCGCTGGTGTTCTGGCGGCGCGCCGACGCGGTCGAGCACGGGCTAGAGTCGGTGCGCAAGACGCTGCTCGACTCGGCCGAGGTGCTGCAACCGATCTTCGCCCGTTACGGGCTCGATTTCCGGCCGCCGTCCCACACCGCCAGGCCGCTGGCGCCCGCGGAGCGCGAGCTGCGTCCGGGTGGACCCAACTTGCGGGTGGTCTCGGGGAGCGGAAAGGCCTGAACGCGCGGCCAGAACGCCGTCCTTGAGCCTCCGATGGTCCCGTGATAGTTTGGACGGTGATTCAACCACGGTCGTGCCGTGGAATCGAGCCGGATGGAGCCGGGCGAGGGCGCTTCGCGCTCTTTCACCGGGACCCGGCCGCACTCGGGGTCGTGACTCGGGGGTCTTGATACGGCGGGATGCCGCGCCGTCGTTGAAACAGTGGAGCCATGTGCACGCTGATCCTGCTGGACCGCGTCGTGCCGCAGATCCCCTTGGTCGTCGCGGCCAACCGGGACGAGTTCCTCTCGCGCCCCGCGGCCAGGCCCGCCCTCTTCCAGTCGGGAGAAGGTCGGCCAGGGTTCGTTGCGCCCCAGGATCTGGAGGCGGGCGGCACCTGGATGGGGCTGAACCAGCACGGTCTCTTCGTGGGCCTCACCAACCGGCCAGTCGCGCAGAAGCCCGCAGGGGCGCGCTCCCGGGGGCTGCTCGTGCTCGACGCGCTGGCCCGGGACAGCGCCCGCGAGGTCCCGGAGGAGATCGAGCGCCAGCGAGGCGAGCGCTACGCGCCCTTCAACCTGCTGGCTGCGGACGGCCGCGAAACCTGGCTGATCCGGCGCACCGACCAGGGGGCGCACGAGATCTCGGCGCTCCAGCCCGGAATCCACGTGATTTGCAACCGGGACCGGCATGACCCCGGATCGAGCAAGGTGGCGCGGCTCGAGGCCCGACTTGCCGAGCTGGATCTGGGGCTTACTCCAAAGGCACTCGCCAAAGCGCTGTTCGGCGTGCTGGGTTCTCACCCCGCCGGGTCGAATCCGTACGAAAACCCGTGCGTCCATACGGCCGAGTACGGAACCCGTTCCTCGTCGGTCCTCTTCTGGGGGGCCACGGAGCGGGCGTACTGGTATGCCGATGGCACCCCCTGCGACACGAAGTACCGCGATTTCACTGCACTGCTGGGCGACCTCCAACCACCCGGCAGATGTGAGGGCCAAGAACGGTGAAGAGAATCGGTAGCAACCTCCGGCCGGCTGATCAGAAGCCGCACCGCAACCTGCGGAGCATCATCCGCTACTCGACCAGTGAGAAGCCGTACAACGACTATCCGCGGCGGATCATGTCGCCGCCGCACCCCAAGGAGTGCTGCACGGACGAGAACCGCGAGCTCGTGGGGAACACGCGCGAGATCGACGGCTTCAAGTTCTGCTACAAGATCTGCCGGACGTGCGGACACGCCGTCCGCTATTTCTATCCCGCCGTCGAGAGCAACGACGAGGCCGTGACCAAGTACCGCGCCTGGAAGCGGTACATGGTCCAGTAGCCAGAACAGCCCGAACGGGCAGAAGCGGGGGGTTCGTGGGTCGACTCTGGACGCGAGTCCGGATTGCGCGCGAGGAGCTGCGCTTCCTCTCGGCGCGCAAGCTGTACAACCTCGCGATGGAGCAGGTGGCGCCCCGCCTGCGCTGGATCCGCCTGCCCTACCGCCCGACGAAGATCACCGTGGAGTCCGGGAACGTCTGCAACCTGCGCTGTCCGCTCTGTCCCACCGGCCAGGGCGACCGCTCGGCGCAGAAGGGCATGCTGCCCTACGCCACCTTCCAGAAGATCCTTGACCAGCTGGGCAAGGACCTGATCACGCTGCGGCTCTACAACTGGGGCGAGCCGCTGCTCAACAAGCACATCGTCGAGATGTGCGAGCTCGCCTACGCGCGGCGCGTGTCGGTGAAGCTGTCCTCGCATCTCAACGACCTCACGCCCGAGCTCGCCGAGGGGCTGCTCCGCGCGAAGGTGAAGAAGATCTACATCTCCGCGGACGGCGCGACGCCGGAGAGCTACGCCATCTACCGCCGCGGCGGCGACTGGAAGCGGGTGATGGACAATATCCGCATGCTGGTCGCGAAGAAGCGCGAGCTCCACGCGGACTTCACCCGCGTGATCTGGCTCTTCCACGTGTTCCGCCACAACGAGCACGAGGTGCCGATCGCGCGCCGGCTCGCGCAGGAGCTCGGCGTCGAGCTGCAGCTCAACGCCGCCCGCACCGACATGGGCAAGGAGATCTTCGAGACCGCGGAGCAGGCGCTCGCGCGCGACGGCCACTGGCTGCCGGAAGGCGAGGAGTTCCTGGCGTACGACCGCGAGCAGAAGTCCGCGCAGCGCGAGGCGATGTGCACTCTGCCCTGGAAGGACACCGCGATCAACTGGGACGGCAAGGTGCTGGCCTGCTGCAGCGTGTACAGCGAGAAGCACCACTACGGCTCGATCCACGAGCAGGACTTCGGCGAGATCTGGAACGGCGAGATGTACAGCGAAGCGCGCCGCGAGATCGTGGGCCAGAGCCCGACCAAAGACACCATCTGCAAGACCTGCAAGCACAACGGCTACCTGTTCCTGTAGCCGTCCCCTAGCCCTCGACCTCGAACGCCTGCGGGTTGGCCAGCAGCGCGCCGTGGGCGGTGAAGCGCCACTGCGGCGTGGCGCGGAAGCGGCCGTACGGGGCGAGCGCGAGCAGCGCGCGGCCGATCAGCTGGTCGACGGGCGCGCGCGGGTGCTCGGCGCCGGGGTCGAGCAGCTCCACGAGCGCGCCCTCGAGCCGCACTGGGCGCAGCGCGGGCAGTCCGAGCCGCTCGAGCTGGTGCGCGCGCAGCCAACACAGCTTTGCGTCGTCCGGCGCGAGCTCGAGCCGCACCGTCTTCGCCCCGAGCCGGCGGCGAACCAGCAGCGCCTCCCCTTCGAGCGCCTGGTTGCGGCCCGGCTCGAAGGCGCTGTTCGCGGCGCGCCGTGCGTCCCGGCGGCGGATGCGGCGGAACTCGGGCCAGATGCGCTGCCAGGCGGCGCGGCGCTCGGCCCGCGCGCTCTCGGCGGGCGCGCCGAGATACGCGCGCAGGAAGCGCAGCCGGTCGCTGCGCGAGATCCCGAAGTCGCGGCGGTGGAGCTTGGCGAGCTGCGTCCAGCGCCGCGCGCCGAGCGGTGCGCGGCGCAGCCGCAGGCGCTCGAAGTCGATCAGCACGAACGCGCCGTCCTGCCGCACCAGGAAGTTGTTGGGCGAGAAGTCGTCCTGGTCGACGCCCGCGTCGTGCAGCCGGCGCGCGAATGCCGCGAAGCGCAGCAGGAGCTCGCGCCGCTGCGCGGGCCGCTCGCGCAGGCCCTCGAGCAGCGCGCGCAGGTCGCGGGCGCCGAGGTCACGACTCACCGCCAGGCTCTGCACCAGCGCGCCGCCGCGGCGCTCTTCGGCGACCGCGACCGGCCGCGCGACCTCGAGCCCCCGCTGCGCGAGCCGGCGGGCCACCGCGCGCTCGCGCCGCGCCTTCGACGGGCGCCAGAGGGAACGCCAGCGCGCCCACCCCGGCGGGAGACGGAACAGCTTCACGTACAGCGCGGGCTCGCCGTCGGCCTCCACGCGGTAGAGCCGTTTGCGGCCCGCGGCCTCGCGGGCCACACTCCGCGGGCCTTCGAGCACGCGTTCGGGCGCCGCGATCAGGGCGTCGAGGAGCGGAGTCCGCTCGCCGTCGACCCACCAGCGGAGGCTCGCCGCGCTGCGCGCCATCAGGCTGCCGAGGCTAGCAGACATGGAACTCGAAACCCTCGCCGACGCGGAGCGCTATCTCGACGGCCTGATCAACCGCGAGAAGAAGACGCAGTACGACTACGAGCGCCTGGGGCTCGCGCCGATCCGCGCGCTGCTCGCCGAGGTGGGTCACCCGGAGCGCGAGCTGCGCTGCGTGCTGGTCGCGGGCTCGAAGGGGAAGGGCACCACCACGCTCGCGACCGAGGCGCTGCTGCGCGGCGCCGGCCTGCGCGTGGGCACGTTCACCAAGCCCCACCTCGAGAGCTGGCGCGAGCGTTTCCGCATCGACGGCGAGCTGGTGGGCGAGGGCGAGCTCTGCGCCGCGCTGCGCGCGATGCAGCCGGCGATCGAGCGCCTGCGCACCGACACCGAGCGGTGTCCGAGCTTCTTCGACGTGACGGTCGCGCTGGCGCTGCGGCTGTTCGCGGACGCGGGGGCCGACGCGGGTGCGATCGAGGTCGGGCTGGGCGGTCGGCTCGACTCGACCAACGCCGTCGACGCGCGCGTCACCGTGGTGACCGCGATCCAGCTCGAGCACACCGACAAGCTCGGCGACACGCTCGAGGCGATCGCGCGCGAGAAGGCCGGCATCTTCCGCCCGGGCGTGCCTGCGCTGCACGGGCCGCTCGCGCCAGACGCGTTCGGCGCGGTCGCCGCGCAGGCGGTCGCGCACGACGTGCCGCTCGAAGAGGTGTGCGCGCTCGACGTCGCCTGCGACGCGCACGGCCTGCGCTTCCATCTGGGCGACGGCCGCGCGCTCGCGAGCCCGGTCCTGGGGGCCCACCAGGCCACCAACCTGGCGCTGGCGGTGCGCGCCAGCGAGCGGTTCCTCGGCCGGGCGCTCGCGCCGCGCGAGCTCGCGGCGCTGGGCGCGCTGCGGCTGCCCGCGCGGATCGAGCCGATCGGCACGGCGATCGTCGACGACGCGCACACGCCCGACTCCGCACGCGCCCTGGTGCGCACGCTCGGCGAGCTGTGGCCCGGCACGCGCTGGGCGTTCGTGCTCTCGATCTCGCGCGACAAGGACGCCGCCGGGATCGTCGAGGCGCTGGCGCCGCTGACACGGTTCTGTGTCGCGACGGCCGCCGAGGCGACCCGCTCGCGCGATCCCGAGGAGCTGGTCTCGCTCGCGTGGGCCGCGGGCATCCCCGAGAGCTGCGCCGAGCCCGAGCCGCTGGCCGCGCTCGCGCGCGCCCGCGCGGCACTGCAGCCGGGCGATCGCCTGGCCGTGGTGGGCTCGGTCTTCCTCGCGGGCGCGCTGCGCCGGCACTTGGTCGCCGCCGCGCGCGGCGTGTAGACTCCCGCCCCCGAGGAGATCCCCGTGGCGCTGATCCGCAAGAAGACCGGCAACTTTCTCGAGGACTTCCGCCTCGGACAGCTGTTCCGGCACAAGGGCGGCCGCACCGTCACCGAGGGCCTCACCGCGCACTTCACCGACTTCTCGTTCACTGCGAACCCGCTGCACCGCAACCTGCGCTACGCCCAGCGCTACGGCTACGAGGGGATGCCGATCCCGCCCGGCCTGGTGATGGCGGTGGCGTTCAGCCAGACCGTCGAGGACATCTCGGAGAACGCGCGCGCGAACCTCGAGTACATCGACATGCGCTTCGGCGCGACCGTCTACGTCGGCGACACGATCGAGACCGAGACCACCGTGCTGGGCGTGCGCAGCTCGTCCAGCCGCCCCGAGCTCGGCGTCGTGCACGTGCAGAGCATCGCGCGCAAGCAGACCGGACAGATCGTGCTCGCCTACCAGCGCAAGGTGCAGGTGTTCCGGCACGAGCCCGACGCACGGCTCGACGAAGGCGAGGTGCCCGCCGCGCCGGTCGACGTCGAGCTCGAGCTGCCCGGCTACGACCCGAACGCGGGCTACGCCGAGCTCGCGCACCTGTCGAACGCCGACACCTACTTCGAGGACTTCCGCCCGGGCGACACGATCGAGCACTCGCGCGGCCGCGTCGTGACCGACGAGCACATCTTCCTGACCGGCATGCTCGACAACACCAGCCAGGTGCACTGCAACCAGACCATGATCGACCGCGACCCCGGCCGCTATCTCGGCGGCAAGCTGGTGGTGTACGGGGGCATTCCGTTCACGCTCTGCCTCGGCCTGTCGAGCCCGGACATCTCCGACAACAGCCTGGGCGACGTGGTCTACCGCACCGGCCGCCACACCGCGCCGATCTTCTCCGGCGACACCGTGTTCGCCTCGACCGAGATCCGCGGCGTGCGCGACCTGTCGCGCCGGCCCGACCTGGGCCTGCTCGAGGTGACCCTGCGCGGCCACAAGTTCGAGCGGAGCGGCGGCGACGAGAAGCGCGTGCAGATCTTCGAGCTCGAGCGCGAGCTCACGGTGAAACGCCGCTCTCACTACGCGAAATCTTGAGCTAGCTGGCTGCCTGCAATTCTACGAAGTGACGGTAGGCGCCGTTCGGAAGCGCCATCAGCTCGGCGTGGCTGCCGCGCTCCTCGATCCGGCCGTCGCGCAGGAACAGGATCTCGTCGGCGTCGCGCACGGTGGAGAGCCGGTGCGAAACGAGCAGCACGATGCGGTCGCGCACGGCCTCGCGCAGCGCGGCCAGCAGGCGCTTCTCGGTCTCGGGGTCGAGCGCCGAGGTCGGCTCGTCCAGGATCAGGATCGGCGCGTCGCGCAGGAGGGCGCGCGCGATCGCGAGCCGCTGCTTCTGGCCCACCGAGAGCCCGGCGCCGCCGCGGCCGAGCGCGGTGCCCCAGCCGTCCGGCAGCGTGCGCACGAACTCGTCCACGCCCGCGATCTGCGCGGCGCGGCGGAGCTCGAGCTCGCTCGCGCCCGGCCGAGCCAGGCGCAGGTTGTCCTCCAGCGTGCCCGCGAACAGCGCGTTCTCCTGGAACACGAACGCGATCTGCGCGCGCAGCGAGGAACGGGTCACGGTGGCGACGTCGCGGCCGTCCACCAGCACGCGACCGCGGCGCGGCACGAGGAAGCGCGGCACGTGCTGCACCAGCGTCGTCTTGCCGGCGCCCGCAGGGCCGACGATCGCAGTGACCTCGCCGCGCCGGGCTTCGAACGACACGCCGCGCAGGCTGCCCGCGCCGCCGGGGTGCTCGAAGTCCACGTCCTCGAAGCGCACCGAGTGGCGGGCGCGCGGCAGCTCGCAGGCGTCGGGCGCATCGGTCTCGGGCTCCTGGTCGAGCAGGTAGAACACGCGGTCGAGGCCCGGCGCCGACAGGTGGAGCGTGAACCACAGGCCGCCCAGGTAGACGCAGAACACGCACAGCTGCACGAAATAGGTCACGAGCAACGTGACGTCGCCGAGCGTCAGCGTACCCGCGATCTTCAGCTCCACCACCTCGAGGAAGGCGCTCCGTGCGAGCAATACGCCGGGCACCAGCGCGCAGAAGACCGCGGCCATGACCAGCGCGATTACGCCACGGTAGCGCGCGAACGAGCGCCAGCTGTCGCGGTCGAAGCGCTCGCGCTCGCGCGACTCCGCGCCCTGGCTCTGCACCGCCAGCATGTTCGACACGCCTTCCTCGAGCGACGAGGTCGTGGTCGAGCCGGCGCTGCGGCTGCGCGCCGCGCTGCGGCGCAGCAGCTCGGCGAAGGGCCAGGTCGCGACCAGCGCGACCGCGCCCAGCCCGAGCGCGTAGAGCGCGAGCGGCAGCTGGTGCAGGCTGTCCCAGATCGCGAACGCGTACAGGGCGACACCGAACGGTGCCACGGTCGAGACCAGCAGGATCCGGTAGCAGGCGCCGGTGATCGAGGGCGTGTCGTACATCAGCCGGAACACCGCGTCGCCGATGCGCGCGTCGTCGAGCGCCGGCAACGGCAAGCTCTGGATCCGTTCGAACAGCCGGGACCGGAAGTGGTGGTTCAGCTCCTGGCTCAAGCGCAGCATCCAGGCGAAGTCGCAGAAGCCGAACACCCCGCCCACCAAGCTGAAGCCGGCGTTCGCGCCGTTCTCGGACTCGGTGGCGTTGTCGACGCCCGCCGAGAGGGAGCCCTCGGTGCGGTCGCGCTCGCCGCCGTCGGTGCCGATCTGGCCCACCGCAAACAGCAGCAGCGCCTGTGCGGCGACGGTGAACAGCAGGATCTCGTCGCGCGAGGCGCCGGCAATGAGCCGCAGCACCGGCCGCGCCAGGAACGGGTAGGAGCCGATCCGCTCGCCCAGCGGCAGGTCGCCGATCACGTGGTCGATCAAGAGCTTGATCGGCACCGGCAACACCAGCAGCGGCAGGATCGAAAGCAGCGTGAAGCCGATCTTCACCGCGAAGCGGCCGCGCAGGGGACCGACGTAGCGCAGCGCGCGGCGCAGCACCGTGAAGATCGAGGCGGTCGGCTCGGCCGTCATGCGACGCGCGCGGCCTGCTCGGCCTCGACCAGCGCGCGGAACGCCCCGCCGGGGCGGGCGACGAGCTCGTCGGGCGCGCCGGACTCGATCACCTTTCCGTGCTCCAGGAACACCACGCGGTCCGCCAGACGGGCGGTCGAGAGCCGGTGCGTGACCAGCAGCACGGAGCGTCCGCGGGACCACTGCGCGAGACGGCGTATCAGGCGCTCCTCGGTCTCGGCGTCGAGCGACGCCGTGGGCTCGTCGAGCAGCAGGATCTGCGGGTCCTTCAAGAGCGCCCGCGCGAGCGTCAGCCGCTGGCGCTGTCCGGTAGAGAGCCGCGCGCCGCGCTCGCCCAGCGGCGTGTCGTAGCCGAGCGGCAGCGCCGCGATGAACTCGTCGGCGCAGGCGACGCGCGCGGCCTCGCGCACCGCGGCGTCGCTCGCGCGCGGGCGCGCGTAGCGGATGTTCTCGCGCACGGTGGTCGCGAACAGCACGTTCTCCTGCAGCGCGATCGCGATCGCGGCGCGCAGGTCGGCCACGCGGAAGCGGTGCAGCGCGACGCCGTCGAGCTCGATCGCGCCGGCGTCCGGGTCGAACAGCCGCAGCAAGAGCGACATCACCGTGCTCTTGCCCGCGCCGGTCGGCCCGACCAGCGCGGTGATCCCGCCGACGTGAGCCTCGAACGAGGTGCCCACCAGCGCCGGCCGGTCGGGGCGGTACGCGAACGACACGTCGCGGAACGCGAAGCCTCGGGCCAGCCGTGGCAGGGCGATCGCGTCGGGCGCGTCCTGGACCTCGGGCTGCTGCTCGAGCAGCTCGAACGCGCGGTCCAGCCCCACCGCGATGTCCTGAGCGTGCACCCAGGTGCGCACCAGCTGCGTCACGGTGTCCGCGCTGCCGGTGAAGAGGCCCTTCCAGGTGTTGTACATGCCGAGGGACCAGACGCCGAAGCCGGCGCTCACCAGCAGCGCCCGCGCGCGGGCCAGGTCGAGCCGCTCGACCACGCCGGCCAGCCAGAGGGTCGCTCCGTCGCGGGTCGCGAGCGTCGCGACGACCGTCGCGGCGATGAGCAGCGCGCCCACCAGCCAGAACACGCCGACGCCCGTGCCGGCCACCCAGCTGCGCGCGGAGCGCGCGCCGGCGAAGGCCGCGCGCGAAGCCGCTTCGAAGCGCGCCTGCTCGGACGCCTCGAGCCCGAACGCCTTGATCACCCGGATGCCTGCGAGGCTCTCCTGGATCTGCGAGGTGAGCGCGCTGTTCAGCGAGCGCGCGGCGCGGAAGCGGGCGCGCAGCCGCGGGCCCAGCGCGCGGCCGGCGAGCAGCACCGGAATCCACAGCAGCACCAGCCACAGTGCGAGCGCGGGAGAGAACGCGGCGACCACCAGCGCGGTCACGGCGAAGCGCAGCAACAAGAACGCGGGCACCAGCACGAACGCCTGCACCACCTGCGTCACCATCGCGCTGTCCTGGTAGGTGCGGTAGATCGCGTCGCCGACGCGGCTCTGGTCGTGGAAGCGCAGCGACAGCGCCTGCAGCCGATCGACCATTTGCATGCGCAGCGACTGGTTCAGCCGCTGCAGGATCCACACGCCGTAATAGGTGAGCGCCATCGACGCCGCCGCCATGCCGACGGCGAAGCCGCCCAGGATCCAGGTCAGCCGCGCTGCCGCCTCGCGGCGCAGCTCCGGGGACAGCGCCTGCACCTCGACTGCGACTTCGCGCCCCAGCCCGAGCAGCTGCGCCGCGACCGGGGAGAACGGCTTCCCCTGCAGCACCCCGTTCCACAGCGCGGGCACCATCACCAGGAACGCCGCCAGCCCCAGCAAGAGCAGCCCCGAGGCCGATCCGGCCAACACCAAAAGGTGTCGGCGCAGGCCCGAGAGGTAGGGGACCACGCGCCGGACCAGGCGGGCGAGGCCGACGAGGTCCAGGTCGGCGTCTCGCTCGGAGCCGCGCTCGGGGGCGTTCCAGCTCATCCGCGCGCGATGTTACCCTGCCGGCGATGGTTCGACCGCTGACGCTGGCCGACACGGCCGACGCTTGCAGCCTGCTGCGCGCCCGGCCGCTGCGCAACCTGTTCCTCGACTACGTGGTCTCGGCCGGCGCGCTCGGGCGCGTGCCGGGCTTCTTCGGCTACGTGGCCCGGCGGCGGCTGCTGGGGATCCTGCTGGTGGGCCCGCTGGGGGGCACCGCGCTGGAGGTGCAGGATCCCGACGCGCACGAGCCGCTGGCGGTCGCCGCGGCGGGCGGCGCGCTGCGGCCGCGCCACATCGTGGGCAGCGAGGACGTGACCGAGCCGTTCTGGCGCGAGTACGTGCGCCACGGGGCGGACCTGCGCTGGTCGCGGCGCGAGCCGGTGTTTGCGATGCGGCTCCCGGATCTGTTGCGCAGCTCGGACGGCAGCCGCCCCGTGCGCGTCGAGCCCGCGCGCGAGCCGGACGCCGCGGAGATCATCGCCAACAGCGCGCAGCAGCACCGCGAGGATCTGGGCGACGACCGCTGCGCCGCCGACGAGGCCGGCTTCCGCGACCGGCACCTGAAGGACGTGCGCGATGGACGCTGGTGGGTGTCGCGCCAGCGCGGCGAGATCGTGTTCCAGGTGCACGTCGGCGCGGCCAGCGCCACGGCGGTGCAGCTGGGTGGGGTGTTCGTGCCGAGCTGGGCACGCGGCCGCGGCCACGCCACCCGGGGGATGCGCGCGATTGCCGCGCGGATGCTCGAGCGCCACGACCTGGTCACGCTCTACTGCGACGAGGACAACGCGGCCGCGCGCCGCGTCTACGAGCGCCTGGGCTTCCGCCGCGTCTTCTCCAACCGCAGCTACCTCTTGAACGAGCCGCTCGGCGGCGAGTCGACCAGCGCGTGAGCCGCCTCCGTGCGTAAGCTGCTCCTGGTCGGGCTGGCGCTCGCGCTCGCGTTCGGGCTGAACGAGCTCTTGCTGCGGCTGTTCTGGTCCAATCCCTTCGCGCGCGAGGCCCCGGAGCTGGTGCTGTCGCTGCGCACCCAGCACGGCGGCTCGGACCGCGAGTTCGACCGCAGCGCGCTCCACCTCGAGCCGACCCGCGTCCGTTTCCGCACCGACGCGCGCGGCTACATCGAGCCGACCCGGCGCATCGCCGACCCCGAGTTCACGCTGGCGTTCCAGGGCGGATCGACCACCGAGTGCCTGGTCGTGCAGGAGGACCTGCGCTGGCCCAACCAGGTCGCCGTGCAGCTCGAGCCGCTCGGCTTCCGCACGAACGCGCTGAACGCCGGGCTCTCGGGCAACACCGCGCACGACTCGCTGGTGAACCTGATCGAGGTGCTCTCCCGCGACAAGCCCGACGTGGTGCTGCTGATGAACGCGATCAACGACGCGGGGCTGCTCGCGGAGGGTGGCTACGCGCTGCGGGCGCCGAAGTCCGACGGCTGGCGCGCGGGCAGCCGCTGGCTGCTGCAGTCGCTCTCGGCGCACTCGTCGCTGGTCGGTCTGGTGCGCCGGATCGCCACCTTCGAGCGGCAGGAGATCCGCCGCTCCGCGGACGCCGTCGGCAACCTGGCGAACGAGCCAGACGCGGCGCCCTATGCTGCGCGCGTGCGCGCGTGGGTGCGCAGCGCGCGCGCCTTCGGCATGGAGCCGGTCTTGATCACCGAGCCGCTCTCCACCCTGCGCAACGAGCTCACGCCGCCCTGGACCGACGCGGGCGCGCTCGCGCGCTTCAACGAGCTGGTGCGCGAGATCGGTCGCGAGGAGGGCGCGTCCGTCGTGGACCTGGCGGAAGCGGTGCAGCACGAGCCGGACTTCGCCACGCCCGAGAAGCTCTACTACGACGGCATGCACGTGAACGACGTGGGAGCGCAGCTGTACGGGCGGCTGGTCGCGCAGGCGCTGGCGCGCGACGTGCTGCCGCGGCTGCGCTCAGAGCGCGCCAGTCACTTCGCGCAGATCGCTCGGTAGTCGCGCCACGAGCGGGTGAGCCAGTCGTCGACGCGCCGGCGCGCCGCGTCCGCCTGCGAGGCCGGCACCTCGGTCCGCGCCGCGAACAACGTCATCGGCCGGCTGCCGAGCAGCGCCTGGCGCGGGGCCGAACGCAGCTGCGCGAGCCAGCCGTTGGCGACCGGCTGGCCCTCGTAGACCAGGATCGACCCGATCACGACCGACTCCTGGCGATGTACCTGATCGCTCACGGCGGAGCGCACCACCGGCAGCCGTTCGCCGTCCGAGTCGATCCACTCCAGCGAGTCGCTGCCCGGCTCCACGTCCTTCCAGATCCGGCGCGTGCCGCGGTAGTAGAGCTCCTTCGGGTCGTAGGAGCGGATCACCGCGAACTGCAGCTCTGGCGCGCCGTTCGCCGACGCGACGCGGCCTTCGCGCCACTGGTGGAGATCGAAGTTGCGGCGCAGCTCCTCCTCGCGGTCGGGCGAGAACGTGCCGGCGGACTGGCGCGGGACGAGCACGTCCGGGTGCGCGCAGTCGTCGGGATGGATGCGCAGGTACGAGTGCACCAGCACCGGCAGCAGGGCCAGCGTCGACAGCCCGAACAGCGCCGCCGTGTAGCGGCCGGAGAGGGGCGGCCGCGCGTTGCCCGGATTCGCGCGCAGCGCGTCGCGGCCCGCCAACCAGAGCAGCGCGCCGATCACCAGTACAAACAGCACCAGGCCCGAGCCGGGGTGGACCTCGGTCTCGAGGATCTGGTCGCCGAACACGTAGACCAGCAGCACCAGCGCGGTGACGCGCAGGAAGTTGCACACCAGCGCGAGCGGAATCGCCGCCAAGAGCACGGCTGCGCGCCGCCGCGGCGAGTGCGTCAGGTGGGCGAGGATGATCGCGGTCAGGACCGCGGCGTAGAGCGTCGCGAAGCCGCTGCAGTTGTCCGCCACCTCCACCCGGTGCCCCGGGATCGCGAGCAGGGTGCCGTCGCGCGAGATGGCGACACCGAACAGCGGCACGAGCGCGGTCACCACCACCGCGGTGATCTCGCGCAGCACGAGGTACAGCTTCGAGATCGCCCCCGCGGGGATCGGCAGCATGAACAGTCCGATCGCCAGCGGCAGCGCGATCGCGCGGGTGCGTTCGCCGCCGAAGAGGAGCAGCGAGAGCCCCGGCAGCGCCAGCACCAGCGCGAACGCGGACAAGAGCTCGGTCTTGATCGCGGCGTCGAGCGCGAGCAGCACGAACGACGCGCCCAGGAAGGCGAAGCCCGCCGCGGAGGCGTGCGGCTGGGGATCGCGGTCCTGCTTCAGCTGGTCCATCGCCAGGTACGCCATCAGGAACGGCACGAAGATCCCGTGGCCGTTGCGGAAGATGGAGTCGGTCCAGCGGCCCAGCAGCCACGCGAACGTGGGCGCGAAGGCGAGGGTGAAGGGAGCGACCCAGAGCCAGCGGCGCATCGTCGGTTCGGCCGTCAGACCCGCGGGAACTTCGGGGGCCGGCGCTCCAGGAAGGAGGCGACGCCTTCCTTGAAGTCGGGCCGGCTGAAGCTCTCGACCATCAGCTTCACCGCCTCGTCCAGCGACGGTCCGAGCTCGCGCGTGAGCTGCTGGTAGACCTGGCGCTTCATCACCATCATCGAGGCGGGCGACGAGTTGGCGGCGAGCTCGCGCACGTAGTCCTGGCAGTGACCCACCAGCTCCGCGTCGGGCAGCACCCGGTTCACCAGGCCGATCCGCTCCGCCTCGCGCGCGTCGATCTTGCGACCCGAGAGCAGCAGGTCGAGCGCGTGTGCGCTGCCGACCAGCCGCGGCAGGGTCCAGGCCAGGCCCCATTCGGCGATCAGCCCCCGGCGCACGAAGGCGGTGGTGAAGGTCGCGCTCTCGCCCGCGAAGCGCAGGTCGCAGAACAGCGCGATCGGCATCGCCATGCCCGCGCACGGGCCGTTGATCGCGGCGACGATCGGCTTGCGCACCGACATCAGGTACGAGTAGGTCTTGCGGAACGAGTCACCCATCGCGGGGTCGCCGGGCTCGGCTGCGAGGTCGGCGCTCGAGCGCGTCTGCCGCTCGCCCGCGCTGATCGCCTGCAGGTTCTTCAGGTCCGCGCCGGCGCAGAAGCCGCGCCCCGCGCCGGTGAGCACGATGCCGACCACGCTCTTGTCCGCCTCTGCGGCCGCGATGGCGTGTCGCACCTCCTCGCCCATGCGGTCCGTCCAGGCGTTCAGGCGGTCGGGTCGGTTCAGGCGAATCGTGGCGACCGGGTCCGCGACCTCGTACAGGATCTGTTCGTACATGAGCTCGGTCTCCCTCAGGGGCGCAGGCCCCGCCGCTTCGGGCCGACCTCGGCGGGAAGCAGGCGATAGGCCGTCTCGACCCACTCGCACAACAGCGGTCGCGTGTCGCGCGGGTCGATGATCTCTTCGACGCCGAAGATCTCGGCGGTGCGGAAGGGCGAGCGCATCGCGCCGAGCCTGGCCTCGAGCTCGCGACGCAGCGCCTCGGGGTCCGCGGCGGCCTCGAGCTCGCGCTTGTAGGCCGCTTCGACGCCGCCCTCGATCGGCAGCGATCCCCACTCGCCCGACGGCCAGGCGTAGCGCAGGTTGAGCCGCGAGTGGTTGCCGTGCGCGGCGCCCGCGACGCCGAACACGCGCCGCACCAGGATCGAGCACCACGGCACGCTCGCCTGGTACACCGCGCTGATCGCGCGCGCGCCGCGCCGGATGGTGCCGCCGCGTTCGCCGCTGACTCCGATCAGGAACCCCGGGTTGTCGACGAAGTTCACCAGCGGCAGGTGGAAGCTGTCACACAGGTCGACGAAGCGCGTCATCTTGTCGGACGCGTCGCCGTCGATCGCGCCGCCGAGCCACTTCGGATCGTTGCCCAGCACGCCGACCGGCCGGCCCGCGAGCCGCGCCAGGCCGGTCACGAGCGAGCGGCCGAAGCGCGGCGCGATCTCGAAGAAGCTGCCGAGGTCGCACACGAGCTGAACGATCCGGCGCACGTCGTGCGGCCGGCGGCGGTTGCGCGGCACGATCTCGAGCAGCTCCTCCTCGCGCCGCGAGGAGGGGTCCAGGCACGGCTCGACCGGCGGCAGCTCGTACACCGAGCTCGGCAGGTACGAGAGGAAGCGGCGGATCTGGGCGAAGGCCTCGGCTTCGCTCGCCACCTCGTTGTCGACCGCGCCGCTCTCGCGGGTGTGGATCGAGGAGCCGCCCAGGGTCTCCTTGTCGACGTCCTGGCCGATGCCGCGGCGCACGACCGGCGGGCCCGCGACGAACAGCTGCGCGGTCGCGCGCGGCATCACCGAGAAGTGCGAGAGCACCACCCGCGCCGCGCCGAGCCCGGCCACCGGACCGAGCGCCGCGGCCACCACCGGAACCGTGGACAGGAGCTCGGTCAGGACCTCCATCGCGGGATTCGCGGGAACGTAGGTGCGGCGGGTGGTCTCGAGCGACTTCACGCTCCCTCCGCCGCCCGTACCGTCGACCAGGCGCACGATCGGGAGCCGCAGCTCCAGCGCCATGCGCTCGGCGTAGCCGGCCTTGTAGCCGACCGTTCCATCCGCGGCGCCCCCGCGCACGGTGAAGTCGTCGCCGCCCAGCACGACCCGTCGCCCGTCCAGCCGCGCGGTGCCGGCCACGAAGTTCGAAGGGCGGATCTCGACCAGGCGGTCGCCCTCGTACACCGGCACGCCGGTGAGCGCCCCGGTCTCGTGGAAGCTCTCGGGGTCGGCGAGCGCGCTGATCCGCTCCCGCACGGTGAGCCGGCCCGCGGTGTGCTGGCGCTCGATCCGCTCGCCGCCGCCCATGCGCCGGGCGAGCTCTTCGCGCCGGTGCAGCTCGTCGACCTCGGGCTTCCAGCTCATCGCCTGCAGTATAAAGCCCGGGGATGGGCGATCGCTTCGGGCCGATCTCCGAGCAGGACCGGTATCTGTTCAACGAGGGCAGTCACCTGCGCCTGTGGGAGAAGCTCGGCGCCCACCCGATGCGCTGGGACGGCGTCGATGGGGTGTTCTTCGCGGTCTGGGCGCCCAACGCCCAGCGCGTGAGCGCCATCGGCGACTGGAACGGCTGGGATGCGGCTGCGCATCCCCTGCGCATGCAGGGCAGCTCGGGCATCTGGGCCGGCTTCGTTCCAGGGGTCGGGCGTGGCGCGCGCTACAAGTTCAGGATCGAGTCGCGCGGCGGCTCCTTCCGCGTCGACAAGGCGGACCCGCTGGCCTTCCACTGCGAGCTCCCGCCGCGCACCGCCTCGATCGTCTGGACGCTCGACTACGACTGGGGTGACCGCCTCTGGATGGAGTCGCGCGCGGGGCGCAACTCGCTGCATGCGCCGATGACGATCTACGAGGTGCACCTGGGCTCGTGGCGGCGCGTGCCCGAGCAGGGCAACCGCAGCCTCGGCTACCGCGAGCTGGCGGAGCAGCTGCCCGAGTACGCCGCGCAGATGGGCTTCACGCACGTGGAGCTCCTGCCGGTGATGGAGCATCCGTTCTACGGCTCGTGGGGCTACCAGACGACCGGCTACTTCGCGCCCACCAGCCGCTACGGCACGCCGCAGGACTTCATGTTCCTGATCGACCGCCTGCACCAGGCCGGGCTGGGCGTGATCCTCGACTGGGTGCCCTCGCACTTCCCCACCGACGAGTTCGCGCTCGGCTACTTCGACGGCACGCACCTGTACGAGCACGGCGATCCGCGCCAGGGCTTCCATCCCGACTGGAACAGCTTCGTGTTCAACTACGGGCGGCACGAGGTGCGCAGCTTCCTGCTGTCGAGCGCGCTCTACTGGCTCGAGGTCTTCCACGCCGACGGCCTGCGCGTCGATGCCGTGGCGTCGATGCTGTACCTCGACTACTCGCGCAAGCCGGGTGAGTGGATCCCGAACGCCTTCGGCGGGCGCGAGAACCTCGACGCGGTCGCGTTCCTGCGCCGGCTGAACCACGACGCCTACGCCGCCGAGCCCGCAGTGCAGATCACCGCCGAGGAATCGACTGCGTGGCCGATGGTGTCGCGGCCCACCGACGCGGGCGGGCTCGGCTTCGGGCTCAAGTGGGACATGGGCTGGATGCACGACTCGTTGGAGTACCTCGCGCTCGACCCCGTGCACCGCCGCTTCCACCACACCAACCTGACCTTCCGCATGCTCTACGCCTGGACCGAGAACTTCGTGCTGCCGCTCTCGCACGACGAGGTCGTGCACATGAAGGGATCGCTGCTGTCGAAGATGCCGGGAGACGAGTGGCAGCGCTTCGCGAACCTGCGGCTGCTGCTCGGCGCGATGTTCACGCAGCCCGGCAAGAAGCTCTTGTTCATGGGCGGCGAGATCGGTCAGGTCCGCGAGTGGGACCACGAGTCGAGCGTCGACTGGAGCCTGCTCGAGCGCGAGCGCCACCGCGGGCTGTCGCGTTGGGTGCGCGACCTGAACACGCTGTACCGCGGCGAGCCGGCGCTGCACGCGCTCGACTGCGATCCCGCCGGGTTCGAGTGGATCGACTGCAACGACGCGGCGCAGAGCACGCTCGCCTGGCTGCGCCGCGGCGGCGAGCCGCGGCGCACGGTGCTGGTGGTGTGCAACTTCACGCCGGTGCCGCGCGAGGGCTTCCGCGTCGGCGTTCCCGTCGGCGGCTACTGGCGCGAGCTGTTGAACGGCGACGCGACACTGTACGGTGGCAGCGGGCTCGGAAACCTGGGCGGGGTGCGCGCCGACCCGCTGCCCTGGCACGGGCGCCTGCAGTCGCTGCGCATCCGCCTGCCTCCGCTTGCCATCGCGGTGTTCCGGCCGGAGAGCGACTAGCCCGCGCCCCGCCGGGCGAGCACCCGGTGCGCCAGCACCGGACGGTGGAAGCCCTTCAGCACCAGCTCGCCGACGGGAGCCGTCTCGATCGCTGCCTCGAGCAGCGCGCGCAGGCGCTCGGGAATCAGGATCTGGCCCGGCTCCGCCGCCTCGCACAGCCGCGCTGCCTGGTTGGTCACGGTCCCGATCGCGGCGTAGTCCTGGCGCTCTTCGAAGCCGATCGCTCCCAGGGTCGCGTAGCCCTGGGCGATCCCCACGCCGAGGTCGAGCGCGTAGCCGCGCCGGCGCCAGCCGTCCGCCAGCCGCTCGACCGCGTGGCGCATCTCGAGCGCCATGCGCACCGCGCGCTGCTCGGGGTCGTCGATCTCGAGCGGGTCGTTGAAGAACACCATCAGACCGTCGCCGGTGAAACGCTCGAGCGTGCCGTCGTAGGCGACCACGAGCTCGCCCATCGCGCCGTGGTATTCGCGCAGCAGCTCCATCACCTCTTCCGGCTCGGCCGACTCCGCGAACGGCGTGAAGCCGCGCAGGTCGATGAACACCACGGTGACCCGGCGGCGGTGCGGCCGCAGGATCTCGTTGCGGCCGGCGGAGATCGCGCGCGCGATCTGGGGCGAGAGGAAGCGCTTCAAGATGGCGAGCCTGCCGAGCTCGGCGACCTGCTCGCGCACCCGGCTCTCGAGCTCGCGGTTCCAGCGGGCCAGCTGCGCCGCCTGGTCGCGGACGGTCTCGTGCAGCGAGCGGATGCGCAGCAGCGAGCGCACCCGGCCCAGCAGCTCGGACAGGTTCACCGGCTTGGTGAGGAAGTCGTCCGCGCCAGCCTCGAGGCCGCGCAGCCGTTCCTCGTCCGGGTCGAGGGCCGTCACCAGGATGACGGGCAGATAGCCGGTGTCCTCGGTGCGGCGGATCTCGCGGCACACCTCGTAGCCGCTCATCCCGGGCATCACCACGTCGAGCAGCACCAGGTCGAAGCGGTCCTTGCGCAGGCACTCGAGCGCCTCGGGGCCGGAGGCCGCAATCGCCACCTGGAAGCCCTGCGCGGCGAGCAGGTCGGCGAGCAGCTTCGAGTTCCTTGGCGTGTCGTCGACGACCAGGATGCGCTCACCCGGCACGGGGCTCGGCCTCCTGCGCCACCAGCCGGCGCACCTCGGCGACCAGCTCCTTCACCGAGATCGGCTTCGCCTGGTAGCCGTCGAAGCCCGCGCGCAGGATCGCCTCGCGCTCGAGCGGCATCGCCGACGCGGTCACCGCCACGACCGGGATCTTCGCAGTGCGCGGATCGGCCTTGAGCTCGCGCACCGCAGTGACTCCATCCATGCCGGGCAGCTGGATGTCCATCAGCACGATCGCGGGCCTGCGCTCCCGTGCGATCGCGAGCCCGGTCTCGGCGTCGGCGGCCTCGACCACGTCGTAGCCGCTCGCGGACAGCACGTCGCGCAGCAGCTTCGCGTTCATCGGCCGGTCCTCGACCACCAGCACGAGCGGCTGGGCCATGGCTCAGGCCGCCGCCGCGCTGGCGGGCAGCACGGCGGGGATGGAGAAGCCGAAGGTGCTGCCCTGGCCCGGCGCGCTCCGCACCCAGGTCTCGCCGCCGTGCAGGGTCACCAGCCGCTTCACCAGCGCGAGCCCCAGCCCGGTGCCTTCCTGCTTGCGGCCCGGGTCGGCGACCTGCCGGAACTCTTCGAAGATCAGCTCGTGGTGCTCCGGCGCGATGCCGATCCCGGTGTCCTGCACCTCCACCCGGACGCAGGCCGTGCCGCACGTCGCGCGCACGCACACCGCGCCGCCCGCGTCGGTGAACTTCACCGCGTTCGCGAGCAGGTTGATCAGCACCTGCTTCAGCTTGCGCTCGTCGGCGTCGATCTCGCCGAGCGACGGATCGAGCTCGCTCCTGAGCTCGATGCCCCGGTGCGCGGCGCGCTCCCGGATCAGGATCAGGGCGTTCGCGATCAGGTTCGGCAGGTGCACGCGGCTCGGCTGCAGCTCGAGCTTGCCCGCCTCGATCTTGGACAGGTCGAGGATGTCGTTGATCAGCGCGAGCAGGTGGTGTCCGGAGGCATGGATGTCCTCCAGGTACTCGGTCTGCTTCGGGTTCATCTCGCCGAAGAGCTTTGCCAGCAGGGCCTCGGAGAAGCCGATGATCGCGTTGAGCGGTGTGCGCAGCTCGTGCGACATGTTGGCCAGGAACGCAGATTTGTGTCGGTTCGCGAGCAGCGCCTCGTCGCGCGCCGCCGCGAGCGCGCTCTGGGACGCCTCGAGGTCCGCGGTGCGCTCGTGGACCTTCCGCTCGAGCGAGCGCTCGGACTCGGAGAGGGCCGCGTTGGCCTGCTCCAGGCGCTCGATCGCCTCGGACAGGGTGATGCGGGCGTGCCAGAGCCAGAACGCGGCCGTCGCGCAGAGCGACGCGACCCCGACCACGAGCGCGGCGAGACGCAGGCGCTCCGGCAGCTCGACCCGCCAGTCGGGGACGCCGAGCAGGAGTGACACGCCCACGGCGCTGATGACTCCGGCGGCCGCGATGGTGAGCAGCACGAGCGATCTCTGACTCACATAGGCGACGGCGTGCACGATCGCCAGGAAAGCCAGCATGGCGGTGAAGGTGAAATACGAGGGGCCGCCCAGGCCCACGAAGAGCGCGGTGGCCAGCATGCCGGCTGCCTGGACCGCGATGGCGGTGCGCATGTGTCCCCGGCCCGCCTGGCGGTAGGCGAACGCCGCTCCGATCGCGTTCGCGAGCACGATCAGGGCCAGCACCAGCACCAGCGGCTTCGGGACGAGCCAGAAGTAGAGGGCGAACAGGGCGGCCGAGAAGAGCAGGCCGGGCGGCGCGGCCCAGCGGATGTACTGCTGCATCCGCGCTTCCATGGGATTCTGCGTGGGCCGGGCGGTCGCCATCTCGAAGCTCCCGAGTGGCCCACGGTATCACAGGCCGTGTGGCAGCCATGAGACAGAGTGAGCGAGTCTCTAGGTCTCGACGAAGCGGGCCCGAGGGCGGAGCACGAAGGCGGACTCGTACTGCTCGAGCACGTGCGCGACCCAGCCGGCCGTACGTGCGATCGCGAAGATCGCCGGCCCCATCCCGATCGGCAGGTCCAGCGCCGCGGCCGCGGCCGCGAGCCCGGTGTCGACGTTTGGCTTCGGCCGCCCGGACTCCTCCATCGCCGCGACGATCGCCGCCAGCGTGCGCACGCGGGGGGCGCGCGGTGCCAGCGCGAAGGCCGCTTCGAGCAGCGGTGCGGCGCGCGGATCGCCGTCGGCGTAGAGCGGGTGGCCGAACCCGGGCAGCTGCTCGCCGCGGCGCATGCGGTCGCGCACGGCGGCCGCGGCGCCGGCGGCTCCGCCCGCCTCGCGTGCGAACACCTCCACCTGCTCGCTCGCGCCGCCGTGCCGGGGCCCGCTGAAGGCGGCGACCGCGGCCGAGAGACAGGCGTAGAGGTCTGCGCCCGTGGACGCGGCGACGCGCGCGGCGAAGGTCGAGGCG
>Ga0306921_10001036_pt1 | contig 26418 bp, 19 predicted proteins | sample sta12Cox44000080_FD_203760 | JGI IMG/M metagenome (GOLD analysis project Ga0306921, IMG submission 203760) | Lab enrichment of tropical soil microbial communities from Luquillo Experimental Forest, Puerto Rico - statoxic.12C.oxic.44.000.080 (v2)... | ecosystem: Environmental > Terrestrial >...
TTGCGAGCTCTCAATCAGAGAGACTGCGCTTGCAACATTGATCCACCAGCGTCGTCCTACGCCATCATGCGGAGGGCAGGCCCCTACCGCGGAGAGAACAGTGGGCCCGGTAAGGACAATCGCGGAGAGCTTGACACCAAAACCCGGAATTAGAGAACACAATCGGAGGCGAACCGGACATAGCTGGACGCATCGCATCGTTGATGGACGGGAGCAGAAATCGTTTCTGTCGGGGAAACTGTCGGGATGGTGATTTGATTGTCAGCTAAGTGTTGGTCGGAGTGGCAGGATTTGAACCGGCGACCCCCTCGTCCCGAACGAGGTGGGCCTTGCCTCCGACCGAGGGCGGATACCGTTGGCCAAGACCGCATAGCTCTATGCCGCGAAGACGAAATCCCCGGAAACAGCCTGTTTCTTACGGATGTAGCGGGCCCCCGCTACCATCATTCGCGGAATTTAACCGCCCGGTGCGATCGGCTCCCCAATCAGCGCCGCCAGGTGTCCCGTGATCGTTACATGGGGCGCGCCGCGCGAGTTGGTGCTGGGCTTCACGACCACGGCACCAACCAGTTCGCGCAAGGGCTCCATGATTTCGGCGTATTAATGCGGCGCGGCAACGTGTCACCGAGGCCCTCGATGCTTGTGCGGTAGCGCGCTGTCGCCGTGGGGTGCAGCGCAACTTTTTTGCGTTCTGCTCGGAGCAGGGCGAGGCTGGCTTTCGCTTCGTCTCGGCGTCGGCGCGCCGCGGCGATGCGGTCCGCGGCCTACGGCCGGGCAGACTAAAGCTAACGCGCCATTACGATGGTGGTGCAGGCGCTTTCCAACTTGGGCAGCTCGCGGCTAGTAGCCATCTTCAGCTTTAGCCAGCGTTCACCGCCGCGCACGACTGGGCAGTAGGGATCAGGCTCATCGAGCGTGCGCTGCAGCCGCCGGCGGCCGGCGCATCCCCCGCCGCAGGTTGCGACATGGCTGCAGCTGCTGCAGGGAAGCGGCACGCTGCGCGCCTCGCAAAACGGATCGGTGTCGATGATGTCGGGTCCAACCTCGAGCAGCAGGTCGAGCGGCGCACCGCCGCCTGGCCAATAGACACACGGCTGTACTGTCGCACGCGGCGTCACTCGCACGGTAGCAACCCCGCAGCCACCGCGGCGGGGCGGCAGACCCGCCATTGCACGAACAAGCGGTTCGCCAACCGCAATTGCGTCGGTTTTGGCAAACAACGATTCGAAGCCATACCAATATTCGTCATACGTGAGTGCAAAAGCATCGGTACGGACCGACTGATAGACATTGATGCGCAACGGGGCGTCATACTCCTTGGCGATCTCGGCCACCTCGGCAAGGCGATCGAAATTCGATCGCATCATGACGGCGATGAACGTGACCGACACACCAAGCTTGCGACAGCGCGCGGCCTGTTCGTGGATCAGACGCCAGTTTCCAGGGCCGCGCTGCCGGTCCTGCTCGGCTTCGGTTGGATAATCAAGCGAAAACTCGATGTCGCGGAAGCTCGTAACCCGCGCGTCGTCCAATGCCGAAATCGAATAGCCGTTCGAGGTGATCGTGAGCTTGATCGGCTCGGACCTGAAATAGTCCACGAACCCAGGAAAGTCCGGGTGCATGCCGTTCTCGCCGGTGCCGAGATTCACCGAGCGTACCGGCAAGCTCTTCATCACCGACCGCACCTGTTCCAGCGACAGGCGATCGACCCGCGTCGGATCGCGATAGCAGAACGAGCATGCGAGGTTGCATTCGTTGGTCAGACCGATTCCGAGCGCGAACGCCTGCTGCGTCTCACGCGGCGTCTCGCTCGATTGTGAAGCAGAAATGACCATGCCAATCGCACGCCACGTGCTAAATTGCTCGGCGAAGTCCGTTTCTCTTTATCGGCGGGTTTAGTTTAGTGGTGGAGCTGCAGCCAGACCAGCGGCCGGAACGCTGGAACGATCACGTTGCGGTGTATGAGGAGTCGTTCGAGCCGCTCACGAACGTATTTGCACGCCGCGCCCTCGATCACCTCGATTTGCATCCCGGCGGTCGCTTGATCGACGTTGGTGCGGGTGCCGGCGGGGCGGCCCTCATCGCGGGCGGGCGCGGCACCGAGGTGACGGCAGTCGACGCCTCGCCCGGAATGGTGGCGCGCATCGCGGCACGTGCGAGGGATGCTGGAATCGGCTCTCGCGTGCATGCCAAGGTCATGGACGGCACGGCGCTTACCTTACCTGACGACGGCTTCGACGCGGCGCTTTCGGTGTTCGGCGTCGTGCTGTTCGCGAACGCCGATCTGGGCATGCGCGAGATTGTCCGCGTGCTCAAGCCCGGTGGACACGTGGCGATCGTGACATGGACCGAGAGCGAACGCTACGAGCTCGCGGCGCGTCTCGCCGCCGCTATCGCCTCGGTCCGCGGGCCGCAGCCGCCGCCAACGTCGTTGCCGGCACAGCTGCGCTTTCGAGAAGAGCCGGCTCTGCGCAAATTGCTGACCGACGCCGGCCTGATCGTTACGGCGATCGTGCGGGTCGAGGAGAGCTGGCGCCTGCCATCGGCGCGCTGGATCGCGGACCGTATCGCCTTCGCGCCGGGAATGGCGGCTATGATCGGTGCGCTCGGTGATGATCGCGTGCCTGTGCTCGATGTCTTTGTTGCCGAGCTTGAGCGAGAGCAAGGTCGTCACGAAATCGGGCTGTCCGCCGTCGCTCACATTGGCGTCGGCCAAAAGCCCGTTGTAGCGAAACGGAGCGCGCGCAGTTGAGCTCATTTCACAGACCAGACGCAGCTCTGCTGACATTCGTCTTTGCCGCGGCATTCACGATATCAAGCGCTGCGCAGGACTTCATGGCGCAGCCGGGCGTGCCGGCTGCCGCCTTTCCGAAACCCGATCGGCCGGTCGCGGATATCGTCAGCCCGATCTGGCACACCGAAAAGGAGCGCGACGATGCCGACGAACCGGGGCAGCTCGTGCGGCTACTCGGCATCAAATCCGGGATGACAGTTGCGGACATCGGCGCGGGCAGCGGTTACTACGTTGTCCGGCTGTCGCCGATCGTCGGGCCAAACGGCCGCATCATCGCCGAAGATATCGTGCCCGAATATTTGCAGAGCCTGCGCAACCGCGTGCGCGACCTCGGATTGCAGAACGTCGCAATCAGCCGCGGTGAGCCGCACGATCCGAGGCTGTCAGCTGGTTCGGTCGACATTGCGATCCTCGTGCATATGTATCACGAGATCGCACAGCCTTACGCCCTGCTCTACAACCTAGTCCCAGCGCTCAGGGCTGACGCGCGCGTCGGCATTGTCGATGCATTCGCGCCGACGTCCGAGCATGGTACTCCACCGAGTCTGCTGCGCTGCGAGCTCTCAGCCGTCGGGTATCGGCAGATCAGCCTCGATCGGCTTACGGGCAGCGACACCTATCTGGCGGTTTTTGCACCACCATCCGTTGCAGGCCGCACGCGACCGGAAGCGATGGTCGCATGCAAGACGCGGTAGCAGACTGCATGATCACAGAAGCGGAAACGCTCCTTATTCATCCAGCACGCATGAATGTGCTGCGGTTGGAGATGCGAGCGTAGTCGTGACGAAGTGAAGGTGTTGTGGCATCGACGATGAATGGAGTGCCAACCTCGTTGAAGGTTTCAGCGAGGACCTCAACCGTGGTCGCCCTCCGAGGAGCTGCCGCATTCAGATGTTATCCCTGCTAGCCTCGTTGGAATCACAACGCGTGTAAACCTAGAATTTCCGCAGCAGTGTGAGTTGGGGTTGGCACATATGATCAAGAGTTTCCACGTCCTTTACGTCGGCCAAATCGAGCTCGATAACATCGGGCTCACCGGCACCCCGGCCAATGAACGGCGCTATTCCGACGAGCGGCTGCGCGAGGCATTCTTCACCGCGCGTGACGTCGCCCAGCTCATGGACGAACTCGGTTTTGACGTGCTGTGGACGGCGGAGCACCATTTCCAGCGCGAGGGCTACGAGGTCTTTCCGAATCTGATTCAGCTCGGACTGTGGCTCGCTACCCAAACCAGGCGCCTGAAGTTCGGCTGTGCCTTCAACATCCTGCCGATGTGGCATCCAATTCGGCTGGCGGAGGACTACGCCATGGCCGACGTCGTCACTGACGGCCGCATCGTTATGGGGGTGGGTCGCGGCTATCATACCCGCGAGGTGGAGACATTCGGTGCGCCGCTGATCGACGCAGAGAAGAACCGCGAGCTGTTCGAGGAGCAGCTTCAGCTGCTCTTGACCTGCTTCAACAAGCAGTCCTTCCATTTCAAGGCCAAATACTACGAGTGCCCGCCGCCCGTGGATTACCGCGGCTACCGCCTCAAGGACATTACGATGGTGCCACGGCCGAAGCATCTGCCGGTGGACATCTGGATGCCGATCGCGAGCGGCAAGACTATCGAGTTGATGGCACAATATGGTCTGAAGGCGATGGTGACTCTTAACAGCGAGAAAATTCTCGATGACGTGGTCCGCGCCTATCACGCAGCTTGTCTCAAGCACGGCCGCAACAAACAACTCGGTGAGGACATGATCTGGGGCGCCGGCGTCTATCTTGCCGATAATCGGGAGGAGGCGATCCGCCGTCTCGAGCCCGCGCATGACGAGCGCTTCAAGTGGTTCGCACCGTTTGGCTTCGTGCGTTATGCCGACGAGCACGGCCGCGTTTGGGGCTCGCCCGGCGCGCCTGCGCGTACGCCCGCGCTGAAAGATGGCGTTGCGCAGAAGGCTTGGTTCTGTGGCCCGCCGGCAGAGGTGATTGACGGCATCAAGTCGATCGCAGACAGGTATCCTGGCCTTGAAAACTTCATGATTCACTGGGCCGAAGGGCTTCCGCCCAAGGAATTTAAGGAGCAGCTCCGCTGGTTCGCCATGGACGTCATGCCGGCGTTCAAGCGGGCCTAGCGCGAACCGTCTGCGCACTGGATCGGCCGAATTCCCCCTGCGGCCATTCCTTGTTGTGCTAACGTCTCTCATCAAGCAGGGCTCATTCGTGGGTATCACAGGGATGCCGCGTTCATCTCGCTGCTTGGCGGTGCAACCGTTGCATGGCCGTTTAGCCGCTCGCCATCGGCGGATCGAGTAAGCCGGGGACAAAAGAGAGAAGCTTGATGATCGTTCGAGACTTCGACATCCAGCCGTGCACGATGCGGAAGGAGGATCCGCGCTGGCGCTTTGCCTTGGGTGCCAGTCCAGTCTGCGAGGGTCACATCGTCCGTATTGCGACAGACGACGGGGTTGAAGGTTTCGGCTATGCCTCGGCCGTTCCGCACATGGGTTCGACTCAAGGATCGCTCAAAGCCGAGCTAGAACTTTTCCGGCAAATGGTGGTTAGCCGCGACCACCGGCAAATTAAAGCCATACTGACCGAGCTCGACCGGGTCATCCGCGGTGCTCCGCAGGCCAAGGCGGCGATCGATTGCGCGCTGCATGACCTTTTGGCGCGCTCACTCGATGTGCCGTTGAACGTCTTGTTTGGCGGGACAGTGCGCGATGCTGTGCCGATCCTACGAATCCTTGCCATAAAGGCACCGCAGGAGATGGCGGCGCAGGCGCAAAAACTCGTCGACCGCGGTTATCGTTACATCAAGATCAAGGTCGACGGGAATGTTGAAGAGGACGTCGCCCGGGTATCGGCCGTCCGTCGTGAAATCGGCGACGAAATTCATCTCACCATCGACGCGAACCAATCCTATTCACCCAAAGACGCGATAGCTGCACTCAATCGCATGGCGGAGTACCGCATCGATCTCGTCGAGCAGCCGGTCCACGCCCGGGATCTTGAGGGGCTCGCGCTCGTCACGCGAACGGTTCCGGTAACCGTCGAGGCGGATGAGGCCGCCGGCTCGCTGCACGAGATATTCGAGCTTGTGTCACGGCGAGCAGTCGATGCGGTGAGTCTCAAGATCCCGAAGCTCGGCGGCCTGCGCAACACGCTGGCCGCGGCTCGGCTGTGCGAAGCAGGCCACATCAACTACCGGCTCGGTGCTGCGGTCGGCAGTCGGCTGCTCGCCGCCCAGGCATTGCATCTTGCCTGCGCCCTTCCGGGCATTGACTATGCCTGCGAGCTGGGCGAATTCGATCGACTCCTCGATGACCCGTTTGACGGCATCGAAGTGGAAGACGGCATGCTTCGGCTGCCGCAAGGATCGGGATCGGGTGTCCATTTGCGTTCCTCGGCCAAAGTCTCGGAGCCGGCGGCGAGAAGTGGTGACCGGGCCGCCCGGACTGCGTAGAGGATGGCCGCAGAATAACCATGTCCAAACACCCGTCGTCAGGACGATACGCGATTATCGGCCTCGGTGTTGTGGCCGGTCCGCAGCCCGATCATTCCGAGCGCATGGTGGCGACGGAGGCGGCGCGTCGCGCAATTGAAGACGCTGGGCTTGCGCGCAAGGACATCGACGGTGCTATCGATCTTCGACGAACCGGCGGCGCTGGAGATCGCGCGAACTATACTGATGCCTATTCGCGCCTGCTCGGCCTGCGCAACGGCTTCTATTTTACGGTTGGCCGCGGTGGCGCGCTCGCCGGACTCGGCATCGCGACCGCTTTATCATTTCTCGACCGCGGTATTGCCAATTACATCTGCCTCATGGGCGCGGTGACCGACTGGTCGCAGGCGCAGCAGTCGCGCAAGCACGGACATCGCGGCATGGTTCATGCCGAAAAGGCCGGCTATTGGGGAAAGCCGCTGGGCGATCTGCGCGCGGTGAGTCACCACTCCTGGATGGCAGCTCGGCACATGGCGGTCTACGGCACCACCAGCCGACAGCTAGGGGCCATCTCGGTCGCGCAACGCGCCTGGGCATGTATGAATCCGGAGGCCAAGATGTACGGCCGCCCGATCACCATCGAGGACCACCAGAATTCACCGCTCGTGGCCGAGCCTTATCATTTACTCGACATCAGCCTTGTGTCCGACGGCGGCATCGCTTTCATCCTCACCACGGCCGATCGGGCGAAGGATCGTCCGAAGTCGCCGGTCTACGTCCTCGGCCAGGGATTCGACGAGGTCTCCGCCGAGCTGTGGTGGGAGAAGAAAAATTTCACCCACATGGCGGTTCGGAGCGCTAAGAAACAGGCGTTCGGGCAAGCAGGGCTCCGGCTCGACGAAATCGATTGCGCGCAACTCTACGACTGTTTTACCGGCGAGGTTCTGTTCCAGCTCGAAGACTACGGCTGGTGCGAAAAGGGCGAAGGCGGCGCGTTTGTCGCGAGCGGCGCGATCGGGCCGGGCGGCAGCATACCTGTCAATACCGGCGGCGGCCTGCTCTCCTGTTACCACCTCGGCGACCTGACCGGCATGGCCGAAGCGATTCGTCAGCTGCGCGGCGAGGCGGGCGAACGACAGGTCAAGGACTGCAACGCCGTATTGACGACGGGACATGGCGGAGAGCTGTTGTCCCCCGGCATGTGCTCGATTCACACCTGCACGTTGCTGGGGCGACATCCATGAGCGGCGCAAAAGTGATCGTCAGCAAGGAGCCGTGGAACAAGCCGCTGCCCAACATCGATCAGGACAACGCGCCGTTTTGGGAGGGCCTCAGGCAGCACAAGTTCCTGGTCTGGCGATGCCGCACATGCGGAGCCTCCTATTGGCCCAAGGCCCATTGCCGCAATCACGACAACGCACCTTTTCTGGAGAACATGGCGTGGGAGGAGGCGAGCGGCAGTGGAACCCTGTTTGCCTTCAATCGCCATCACACGGCGTTCCATCCGGGCTTCAAGAGCGAGATTCCGTATATCTACGCGCTGATCGAGCTTGACGAAGGGCCGCTGGTCTCGACCACGCTGGTGGGAGATAAGCAGCCAAAGGACGTCTACGACGTTGGGCAGAAAGTGGAAGTCGTCTACGAGGATCACCCCGCCGAAGGGTTCACGCTGCCGCGCTTCCGCATCATCGATTGAGCGCAGCGGACCAAAGATGGAAGACACGACGCGCCCGTGGCCGATGGAGGCTCTGCTGCGGCCGCGATCGATCGCGCTCGTCGGCGTCTCCGCGCAAGGCGGGGTGGGCGCCAAAATCCTGGAATCCGGTCAGGCGCAAAACTTCAGCCTCCCCATCTGGCCGGTCAATCCCAATCGCTCCGAGATCGGTGGGACAAAGTGCTACAAGTCGCTGAAGGATTTGCCGGCCGTTCCGGATTGCGTGGTTGTATCGGTGCCGGCTGGCGGTGTCCTAGGCGTCCTCGCCGAGGCTTGCGACGTGGGTATTCGTGCTGCCTTCGTGATCTCCGAAGGTTTTGCCGATGCCGCAACCGATGAAGGTCGGGAACGACAGCGAGACCTCGCGGCGCTGGCTCGTTCCGCGAACATGGCGGTTGCCGGACCGAACTGCATGGGCGTCGCCAGCCTGCAGTACCGCTTCGCAGCCACCATGACCGACATTCCGGTACAGGCCGTCGGTGGCGGCATTTCGGTCGTCTCGCAGAGCGGTGGCCTTCTCAATGCGATCGCCGAACTGACTCACAACCGCGGCATCGGTCTCAACTATCTCGTGTCGAGCGGCAACGAAGCCGTCGTCGACATGGCCGATTACATCGAGTTCCTGGCCGATGATGCGGCGACCACGGTGATCTGTTGCATCATGGAAGGGACCAAGAACGGTCACCGTTTCCGTACTGCCGTGGAGCGTGCCGCGCGGCGCAAGCCGCTCGTAGTCCTCAAGCTCGGGCGCAGCGAATTCGGCCAGCGCGCGACCATCTTGCATACCGGGACGCTGGCCGGCCGGCATGAGGCGTTCACGGCGCTGTTTCGTCAGAACGGCATCGCCTTGGTCGACAGCATCGACACGCTGGTCGAGACGGCCGCGCTGCTCGATCTCGCGCCGCTACCGCAAGGCGACGGGGTGACCATGGTCACGGTATCAGGCGGCGCGACAGCGCTGGTCGGCGACCTCGCCGACGCCGCGGGCCTGCGCTTCCCGCCTCTCGGCGAGGCCACGAACCGCCGGTTGCGGGCGATCCTCAGCGTCGAACGTGACTTCGGCAATCCGATCGATACCGTCGGGCTGCCGCGCCTGCGCAACGCGGGGAACATCCGCGCGGTGGTCCAGGCGCTGCAAGAGGACGACGGGATCGACGTGATCGGGCTCGTGCTCGGCATGCGGGCGGATGGCTGGCCTGCACACCGTGACCTCATTGAAGCGATGGCAGAGGCAGCGAGAGGCGCACGCAAGCCAATGATGATCATCTCCTTCATGGCGAACAGCCTGACGGGAGATTGGCGCAGCTTCTCGCGCGCGCGCGGCCTTCCGCTGGTGGAAGATTTGCAGCGCGGACTGCAGGCGGTTCGCCATCTCGTCGACTACGCCGCGTTTCGCCGCAAGGCCGAGGCTCGCCCTTGCGTAGCCACGACCGCGCGCGCGCGCTGCGACGATTTCGATCTTCCAGCGCGCCGCATCCTCACCGAGGCCGAGAGCAAGAAAATTCTCGCACGCGCGGGCTTGCCGGTGACGCGCGAAGCGCTGGCGCGCGACCCCATGGACGCAGTCCGCATCGCGGCCCAAATCGGCGGCGTGGTTGCGCTCAAGGTCCAATCGGCTGATATTCCGCACAAGTCCGACGTCGGTGGCGTGTATTTAGCGGCCCGTACGGGGTCCGAAGTCGAGCAGGCGGCACGACGCGTCTTAGAAAATGCCACGCGCAGCTGTCCGCAAGCGATCATCGATGGCATTCTAGTACAGGAGATGGTCGAGGACGGCGTCGAGTTCGTCATTGGCATGACCTATGACGAACAATTCGGTCCGCTGATCGCATGCGGGGCCGGCGGCGTTATGGTCGAGGTGCTCAAGGACGCGGCCGTCCTGCTTCCGCCGTTTGCACCGGAAGATGTTTTGGTGGCGCTGCGCAGCTTGAAAGCGTCAGCACTGCTAGATGGATTTCGCGGTGGCTCCGCGCGCGACGTTGATGCGCTGGTGGACTGCTGTGTGCGGTTTTCCGAGTTCGTGGCCGCCACCGACGGAAAGTTCGCAGCGATCGACCTCAACCCGGTATTCGTCCGTGCACGAGGGCGTGGGGTGCTGATCGCCGACGCACTGATCGAGACGAAAACCAGCGAGGGGGACAGGCGTGATTAAGGAATCCGCGCTCGCGCGCTGCCATTGGATCTTTTCGCTCGTGATCGGCCTCGCCATTCTGATTTCGGCAGGATCGGCGCGCAGTGAGAACGCCGCGGACACCCTTCTTTATAAGGGAGCGGACCGTGAGCAGAGATTGATCGAGGGAGCCAAGAAGGAAGGCCAAGTCGTCCTCTACTCCGCTATGATCGTCAACCAGGCATTGCGACCGATCGCGGAAAAATTCGGCAAGAAATATCCATTCGTCAAATTGACGTATTGGCGCGCCACCTCCGAAGACATCACGCAAAAAATTTCCGCCGAAGTGCGAGCGAACAATGTTGTGGCGGACATCGTTGAGGGTACCGGCGCAGGCGAGCTCACCGCTGAGGCGAATATGGTGCAGCCCTATTTCACGCCGGTGCTCGCCGCGTATCCGGAGCAATACCGCGATCCCGCCGGGTTGTGGACGGCGACGCGATTGAGCTACTACAGCATCGGCTACAACACCAAGCTTGTGCCCGCGAGCAAGGTGCCCAAGACTTACACGGACCTGCTCGACCCGCAGTGGAAGGGCAAGATGGCATGGCGCATCGGTAGCTCGACCGGCACGCCTTTGTTTCTCACCAATCTGCGGCTGGCCTGGGGCGATGAGAATGCCGCCCGATATTTCGAGAAGCTCAAAGGGCAAATGATCGCTAATTTCGGTGCCGGCAGCGCACGCACGATGGTGGATCGCGTGATCGCGGGCGAGTATGCGATTGCACTCAATGTATTCGCCCATCATCCGCTGATCAGCAAAGCCAAAGGCGCGCCGGTCGACTCGCAACTCATGGACCCCGTACCGTCGACGGCTGCGACGATGGCTGTCGTCAAAGGCGTGCGCCACCCGCACGCTGCGATGCTTCTGGTCGATTTCATCCTATCCAAGGAGGGTCAAGAGATTTTGCTTGGCGCACAATATTTCCCGGCCGATCCAGACGTCGCGCCGTCGGCATTGCTGGCATCGGTCGTGCCCAAGATCGCAGGCGTGCGGGAAAACTTCATCGGGCCGGAAAAACTACTCAGGTATAACGACAGTTCGGAGGAGATTTTTCAGAGACTGTTCCGCTGAAATCACCACAAGGGCCGCAGACCTCTTGTCATCGTCTACGCGTCGAGCGGTCGCCTAAACAGCCCTGGGTCGACCCCTGTGCATGACGGGTCGGAGCTGCGATGGACACCGCGCTACAGCATCGAAGACTGCGCCAGGCCGATCGCGCTGCATATCAATGGTGGCGCTTCCGCGTTTCGCCGCTCGTCGTATTGCTTGGCATAATTCTCATCTTGCTAATCCTTCCCCCGACCTTGTTTCTCATTAATACAAGCTTCCACACCACTAAATTGGATGGCTCGTTCGATCAGTTCACCCAGCGTTACTACCAGCAGCTCTTGGCCAGTCCTTACTTTGCCATCAGCCTGTTTAACACTGTAGTCTATGCCATCGGCTCATCGATCATCGCGCTCGCACTCGGCATCATCCAGGCACTGATCGTCGAACGGACAAATACGCCCGGGCGTAATTACGTCTTCCTCGGCGCCGTGATCTCGCTTGCTATTCCGCACGTTCTCTATGTGGTGGCCTGGCTATTGCTGCTCGGCCGCAACGGCCCGGTCAATGGGTTGATCGAGCATGTGATCGGAATCAGTGGGCCTGCATTCAACGTCTACTCGATATGGGGCATGGTCTTGATCGAGGGCGTGGGTTTCGCACCGCTGACGTTTCTCTTGATGTCGGCGGTGCTGCGGTCGACCGATGCGACCTTCGAGGACGCCGCGATGGTCAGCGGCGCCGGTCCATTTGCGACCTTCCGCGCCATTACGTTGCGTTTGAGCTTACCGGGCGTCACGGCGCTGTTGCTGCTTATTTTCATTCGTGCTTTCGAATCCTTCGAAGTGCCGGCGCTGGTCGGGCTCGCGGGCAACGTCAACGTGCTTACGACAAACATCTACCAGAGCTCCAAAGTCATCAGCCCGCCGAACCAAGGCGAAGCCGCTGCCTATGCGGTCTGCCTCCTTCTGATCGTCGTGCTGCTGTTATGGTGGTATGGCCGACTGGCGCGCCATGCGCATCGATATCAGACAATCACCGGGAGAGGTTACCGACCGCGCCTTATCGATATCGGTCGAGCGCGCTATCTTGCGACGGCAGTTTTGCTGCTGATCTTCACCCTCGTGATCGCGCTGCCGGTTGCGACATTGGTGTTCACGTCCTTGCAGCCCTTCTATGAGGGGATAACCGCGGAGTCCTTCGGGCGTTTGACGCTAGAAAATTACAACGTGATCCTCGAACCGGGATCCTTTCGCGATTCCGTCGCCAATACGCTAGTACTCGGTGCCGCCACGGCAACACTGGTGGTGCCATTCACGGCCTTGTGCGCGTGGGCCGCGGCGCGGCGATGGCCGGGGGCCTGGTTCCTCGATCAGTTAGCAACCACGCCCCTCGCTTTCCCCGCAATCGTGATGAGCGTTGCCTTCCTGCAAGTTTTTGTAAATCTGCCGCTTCCACTTTATGGCACGCTGCTATCGATCGTCATCGCATCGGCGGTGCGCTATCTGCCATATGGCATGCGCTACGCCTACGCGGGCGTGCTGCAGATTCACGCCGAGCTCGAGGATGCGGCCATCGCAGCCGGAGCGAGGCCGGCGTCCGTCTTCATTCGCGTCATTCTGCCCCTCGTCTCCACAGCGCTCGTCAGTTGCTGGCTATTCGTTTTTATGTTGACCGTGCAGTCGGTCGCCCTGCCGTTGCTGCTCGTCGGGCCGGGAACCGAGCTCGTTGCAGTGACGCTATTCGATTCGTGGCAGAACGGACAAGTGACCGAGCTCGCAGCCATGGGCGTAACTTGGCTAACCTTCGTGAGCATAGTAGCGGCATGCTTCCATGTCGTGGCCCGGCGATACCGGTTATCCTTCGAAGGAAAATGAAAATTTTTGCGCGCGAGTTTCTAAACTCACCTTCTGTACCAGCGACGCAGTCTGCTCCTGCTTTTGCTATAATTGCCCTATGCTGTCTCCCCTATTAGGCCTGACAACAATCGTGAGCCCTCTAATGCTCGATGGCGCCAATGAGGTAGATGGGCTCTCTTTGTGTTGCCATTATCGTGGTTGTTCTGATCCTGATCAGCGTTAGGGCCACGAAGCCGTGGTTCTGGGGCCTTTTTTTAACCATGGAGATTTCATGTCCGCTTCCAGGGGGTGCCGCCATCGGAAAGAAAACTTGTTTGGCCTCGAACTTCGCCGACTGGATCGACATGCGTGCGAGCTTTGTTCCCTCGGGTTTGACTGCGATTGCAGGTAGTTCGTGACTTTGAAGCTCGGCGATTAAGCCCGTACCGACGCAGTCTATTGCTTGCTGATCATAGGGTACAAACGTCAGGCGCTATACGGCGGGGATAGTCGTGACGAAGTGAAGGTGTTGTGGCATCGTTTTGATGTGTGCGCGATACCTCGGGGAGAGAGACTGTCATGGATCGAACCTTATTGCGATGCGCCGTTCTCGGCTTTGCGTGCATTTGCGCGGCCGTCGTCCCGGCTCAAAGCGATGTCGACCTCCGTGAGCCTGCAGGCAAGGAGTGGCTCACGATCGGCGGCGATCGGCATAATACCCGTTATTCAACTCTCACCCAGATCGATCGAACGAATGTCAAAAACTTGAAGGGTGCCTGGGTTTCGCATCTTGGGTCGGGTCTCGGCGCGAAATATTCGCTCGAAGCTACGCCGATCGTGAAGGATGGCGTGATGTACATCGTCAGCGGCAACGACGATGTCTTCGCGCTCGACGCCAAGACCGGGGCCCTGATCTGGGAACACCGGTCTGGCATCGATCAGAGCATCAGTACTGTTTGCTGCGGCTGGGACAACCGTGGCGTTGCTGTTGGCGGCGGGATGGTGTTCTTGGGTTATCTCGATGGGAGTTTTGCAGCGCTCGACGCCAAGACCGGCGCCCAGGTGTGGAAGGTCCAGCTTGCGCGATGGCAGGACGGCTACACCATCACCAGTGCGCCGCTCTACCACGAGGGCGTCGTCTACTCGGGAATATCGGGCGGCGATCGTCAAGCGCGTGGGTTTCTCGCTGCACTCGAGGCACGGACGGGAAAGGAAAAATGGCGGTTTTGGACGGTGCCGGCGCCGGGCGAATTCGGGTCCGACACTTGGCCGCCGCCGAACAATCCTGATCCCGTGCGCGCAAATGCCTGGAAACAGGGCGGTGCCGCAATTTGGCAGACGCCAGCAATCGATCCTGAGCTCGGACTCATCTATTTCAGCACCGGCCAGCCTGGGCCGCAGGCGATCGGGATCGGCGCCAATCGGCCGGGTGACAACCTATTCAGCTCTTCGATCGTTGCGATAACGCTGGAAGGCAAATACGCCTGGCACTTCCAGCAAGTGCATCACGACTTGTGGGACTTCGATTGTCCAAGCCCGGTAATTCTGTTCGAGCAAGTCTACCAAGGCAGGCTCCGCAAGGGGGTTGCCGAAGCCTGCAAGACCGGCTGGATCTACATTCTCGACCGCACCAACGGCAGGCCGCTGATCGGGATCGAGGAGAAACCGGTCGAGCAGGAGCCGCGCAACGCCACCGCACCGACGCAACCGATTCCGATCGGTGACGCGGTGATGCCGCAATGTCCGCAGCCGCTCGAAGGGTGGGTGACGAAGTGTATCTTCGGCGCTCTATGGGATGTTCCGACCTTGATGTCGCCCGGAGGCAACGGCGGGGTAAACTGGGCGCCGATGGCTTACAGCCCGCGGACCGGGTACTTTTACGCAAGCGCCGCGGACCGACCATCGAGCAGGATTGCGCCCGGCAGCGGCAAGATCGCTCCACCCGCGATCGGGGCAAAATACGGCGGTACCCTCACCGCTATCGATTCCCGCACCAACAAGATCGCTTGGCAGAACCGAATGCCATTTTCGATCGGGCAGGGGAGTGGCGCGCTGGTGACGGCGTCCGACCTCCTGTTCCACGGCGAGCCAGACGGTCACTTCCAGGCCTACGATGCGAGGACTGGCGAGCTTCTATGGCAATGGCAGACTGGCGCCGGGGCTGATGCGCCTGCAATCACCTACGAGATCGACGGCGTCCAGTACGTCGCCATCGCCGTAGGCGGGGTCGCCACTCAAACTGCATCAACGAACAGCGATATGGTCTGGGTGTTCTCGCTGCAAGGCAGCCCGAACAACCGCATTAGCCAATTCGTCGCGCCGCCGCCGCCCCCGACGGAGGTGAGCTTCGCCTTCACCGGTCTGCTCAAGGGCGGCGTGCCGGTCGAGAACACAAGCGCAGTCAAGCTGGTCGACTACAACTACAGCCCGGCACGCATCGCCGTTACAACGGGGACAAAGGTCACGTTTACCAATGTCGGCACACAGCCGCACAATGCGGCCGGGGCTGACAGCGGCGGCTGGGATACCGGTCTCCTCTCAACCGGAGAGACGGCGTCCGTCACGTTCAACAAGCCGGGCACCTACAATTACATCTGCACGCCACACCCGTACATGATTGGCCAAATCGTCGTGACTGGACCGGAGTTGTCGACCGGGCCTGCGGTCATGGTGGAACCGTTGGCTGCCAAGGCGACGCTTGCGCCCGGTTTAATGGGTGACCACGGGACCAAGTGATTCCACGCACGACCAGGGTTGGGCGACCCTTCCGGTTGTGAGAGTCAAATCCCCGTCGCGAGACGAAAGGCTGAGCCGGCACGGCGCCGCCGCCCGCAAGCTCAAGCGATCATGGTCACCACCATGATCAGTGCCGCCAGTGCCATGACTGCAGTCGCAATCCAACCGACCAGGCGCAGCCCGTCGCTCACCGGAAACTCCCCCATGATCCGCGGATTGTGGGTCATGTGCATCATCGTCATCATCACCGGCACCGCCACGACGCCGTTGATCACGGCACTCCAGTAAAGCGCCTTGATCGGATTGACCGGGGAAAAGTTGATCGCCGCGCCGACCATCGTCGCGAGCGTCAGCGTTGCGTAAAACGCCTTGGCACGACTCGGTTTGCGGTAAAGCCCATGCGGCCACCTGCCGGCCTCGCTGACCGCATAGGCTGCCGATCCCGCCAACACCGGCACCGCGAGCAGGCCGGTGCCGACGATGCCGAGCGCGAACAGCGCGAAGGCAAACGGCCCGGCCACCGGGCGCAGCGCCTCGGCCGCCTGACTCGAGCTTTGGATATCGCTGATGCCGTTTACGTTGAGCGTCGCCGCGGTCGTGATCATGATCGCCAGCCCCACCAGATTGGAAAATGCCATGCCGATATAGGTGTCGAGCCGGATGCGCTCGAGCGCGTCGGGTCCCTGCTGCGGCGCCTTCACCAGCGGTTTTCGTTCGCGCACGGCACGGATGTCTTCCGCCTCCTGGGACGCCTGCCAGAAGAACAGGTATGGACTGATCGTCGTCCCCAGCACGGCGACCACCGTCGTCCAGAACGCCGCATCCGGTGCGAACGTCGGAATCAGGAATCCGAGTATCGCCTCCGACCATGGTATTCGCACCACCAGCACCGTGCCGAAATAGGCAAACAGCGCCACGGTCAGCCATTTCAGGACCGCGAAATAGCGCCTGTACTTCATGAACACCTGCAGCGCCGCGCACAGCGCACCGAACAAGACCACGTAGAGCAGATGCGGTCCGCCCATCAGCAGCTTGAGGGCGTCGCCCATGGCGCCGAGATCGGCGCCGATATTGATGGTATTGGCGACGAGCAGGAGCCCGACGATGACCTGCAACAACCAATTCGGATAGTGCTGGTGCACGTTGGCGGCGATGCCCCGGCCGGTCGTGCGTCCGATCTGCGCGCTGATCTGCTGGATCGCGACCATCAGCGGATAGCTGAACAGCAGCGTCCAGGAGATGGAAAATCCGAATTGCGCCCCCGCCTGGCTGTAGGTGCCGATCCCGCTCGGATCGTCGTCGGACGCCCCGGTGATAAGCCCGGGACCGAGCATGCGGATCAGCCGTGGCTTATTCGCTCGCGTGTTGGATGGCTCTTGCGAGCGCGTCGCAGCCGCGTTTGCCACGAGCCGGTGTCCTTGTGTTAGGAACGAGAGTCGCGTTCCTGACGGAACGTGACAGTGGCCCAGAAGTTCCCTTGCTGCCGCCTAATGGATGGGAATCGCGCGGGTTTCGCGCTTTGATCCGAGGAGAATGATCGTGCACTCGGGAGTTGGCTTTTGACTGAGATGTTGTCAACCGACCTGTCCTTGCTGGAAAGCGCGGTCACCGCGCTCGAGCATCCGAGCTTTGCCGCGCGCCTTGCCAACATGGCGGGCAAGCCGATCGAGCTGATCGGTCAGGCGTTGCCCGCCCCCGCTGCGCAGGCGATCGCGACCGCCACCTCGAGAGCGCTCAACGTCGCGCTCAACGTGGCGCTGCGCACCATGCAAGGCGCGCGCCCGGGTTCCCCGCTGTTTCACAAGGCTTTGGCCATGGCGTCAGGAGCCGCCGGCGGCGCGTTCGGCTTGGCCGCGCTGCCGATCGAGCTGCCGGTCTCGACCACGATCATGTTGCGCGCGATTGCGGAAATCGCGCAAAGCGAAGGCGAGGATCTCACGGATCCGGAAACCGCGCTCGCCTGCGTGCAGGTGTTTGCGCTCGGCGGACGCGGCGGCGCCGCGGATGCGTCGGAAAGCGGCTATTTCGCCGCGCGTGCCATGCTCGCCAAGAGCGTCACCGAAGCGGCGCGCTACATCGCCGAGCGCGGCCTCATCGAAGAGGGCGCCCCGGTTCTGGTGCGCTTTGTCGCGCAGATCGCGTCGCGTTTCGGCGTGGTGGTGAGCCAGAAGCTTGCCGCGCAGGCGGTTCCCCTCGTCGGCGCGCTCGGCGGCGCCGCCGTCAACTACGCGTTCATCGCGCATTTCCAGGACGTGGCGCGCGGGCATTTCACCGTGCGTCGGCTCGAGCGCAGGTATGGCAAGGATCGCGTGCGCAGCGAATACGAGCGGCTGGCGCAAGCAATGCATGCACATGCCTGACACGCTCGTGCAAAGCCTGCCGAAATGCGAGCTGCACATTCACGTCGAGGGCAGCCTGGAACCGGAGCTCATGTTCGCGCTCGCGCGCCGCAACGGTATTCGCCTGCCGTATGCGTCGGTCGACGCAGTGCGGCAGGCCTATCGCTTTGGCAACCTGCAGGACTTTCTCGACATCTATTATCGAGGCATGTCGGTGCTGATCACCGAGCAGGATTTCTACGATCTCGCCTGGGCCTATCTCGAGCGAGCGCACGCGGACAATGTCCGCCATGTCGAGATGTTCTTCGACCCGCAAGGGCACACGAGCCGCGGCGTGGCATTTGCGACCGTGGTCAACGGCCTGCATCGAGCGATCATTGAGGGCGAACGCAAGCTCGGCATCCGCGCGAGCCTGATCATGTGCTTTCTGCGCCATCTCGACGAGGCGGATGCCGAGCGGACGCTCGATGCGGCGCTGGGGTTCAGGGACCGGATTGTCGGCGTCGGTCTCGATTCAGGGGAGGTTGGCAATCCACCCGGCAAATTTCGCCACGTGTTCGCCCGCGCGCGCGAGGCCGGCTTCTTTCTTACTGCGCATGCCGGCGAGGAAGGCCCGCCGAGCTACGTCTGGGAGGCGCTGGACGTGCTTGGGGTTGCGCGCATCGATCACGGCAATCGCTCGCTCGAGGATGACGCTCTCGTGGGCCGCCTCGCGCGCGAGCAGGTCGCGCTGACCGTGTGTCCGTTGTCCAATCTGCGGCTGCGGGTGGTCGACGATCTCGCGCAGCATCCGCTGCGGCGCATGCTGGACAGGGGTCTCCTGGCCACGGTCAATTCCGACGACCCCGCCTATTTCGGCGGCTACGTGAACCGGAACTACGTGGAAGTGCCGAATGCGCTCGCGCTTGGCCGAGACACGATCGTCACGCTCGTGCGCAACGGCATCAAGGCTTCGCTGATGCCAGCCGGCGATAAGGACAGCATGCTCGCGGAGGTCGATCGCGTGCTTGCGGAAACCGAGTAAGGTAGGGACGGCACACTCCCGCCCCCATTCTCGCGCAAGAGCCCTAAAGGGATTGTGCCGCCTCGCTGACCGGCCTCATGCTGAGGAGGCGCGAGGCGCCGTCTCGAAGCATGAGGCCGCCCTCATCCTTCGAGACGCTCGCTGCGCTCGCTCCTCAGGATGAGCGCGGAGCAAAGCTGCGCGATTTTCAGCGCCAGCGAGGCGCTACAACGTGCAGGAGCGCGTGTGCTTGAGATGCTCCAGCGTGGTCGGCACGATGACGCAGTCGTGGTGGCCGCCGTTGCTCGGCCAGATGCCGACCAGCTCGTCGGTCTGCGCATCGATGAACACGATGCCGCTCGACTGGCGCTGGAAGCCGCTGAACACGCCGACCACGTATTTGCCGTCGTAGGTGATCGCGAGCGTCTGCATGTCCGGCCCGATGCCCTGGATCTCCTTCTTGATCTTCCAGGTGTTGGTGTCGACCACCATGACGCCGCTCGCGGCGGGGGATGGATGCAGGATGGAGAGATAGAGTTTCGAGCTGTCGAGCGAGAACACCATGTGGAACGGGTTGGGATATTTGCCGCGCCACAGCGGGTCCTCGATATGCGCGATCTTTTTCCAATTGCGCGGGTCGGGATCGCTCGAATCGAACACCGAGCAATTGTTCTCGCGCAGATTATTCATCATGCAGAGGAAGCGGCCATCGGGGGAGAATCCGACCTCGTGGCCGGGTGAAAAGATCTGATCGAACTTCACCTCCCAGTGATCCTTGTCGATTTTGCTGATCGGATACTGGTTGGGCGCGTCCTTGTTGAATTGCAGGAATGCTACCGGCTCGAAATTGTTCTCCGCGTCGAGGATCACCTGGCCGCCGCACAGCCGCACCACGGTCGACGCCCAGCGGCCGCTCGGATGCCAGATGGTGCCGTCGGCGCCGGTGAGGCCGTGCACGTCGTCGCCGGGGATCGTGCCCTCTTCGACGAACAGCTCGCCCATCGGCACCATTTCCCATTCGATCTTCTGGCCCTTGGTGCCGCGATAGTCGTACTTGCCGGTCTTCGGATCCGGATAGATTTTCGAGATTTTCAGCACGCCGCCCTTGCGCCAAGCGTTGGCGAGATCGCGCACGTTTGGCACCCAGTCGTATTTGAGCGCCGCGATCACGCGCGAGGTGTGGCGGTCGAAGCAGGCGGCGATGTCCTTCTGCCCGTCGGTGACGAAGTAACGCTCGCCGGTTTTCGGATCGATGGTGACGTGCACGCCGAGCCCGAGCCCGGTGCTCTCGGCGACGTTCTCGATCACTTCCATTTGCGAGCCGTCGAAGCGCACGCGGTAGATGTTGAAGCGTTCGGGCGGTTCCTCGACGTTGGTGGGAATGCCGTAGATCAGCGAGTTCTTGCCGCCTTGCGTGCTGTTGATCCATTCAAAGCCGCGCACCGGATCGGCGCTCGGGAACGCGCACAGGTGATGCGAGATCGGATTGTAGTCGCCGTAGTTCCAGTAGGAGATCCAGGCGAGCGTGCGGCCGGTGTTGAGGTTCACCGCATAGGTGCCGCCGCTGAGCTTGGTCGGCATCAGCAGCACCCAGTTGCCGAATTTTCGACCGCCCATGTCGGCTTGCGGATTGATCAACTCGCGATCGATGGGATGGCGCTGTGGCTCGGTAGAGACGGTAGTACCGGACCCGAGCCCGCGGTTCGACGTGGACTGTCCGGTAACCATGGGATAGCCGAGCACGACGGCTTCGCCGACCGCGGCCGTCCCCGCCGCCCAGGTGAGGATGCTGCGGCGATTGAGTTTCGCCGACGTTTTCTGCGGCGCATCGGCCGGCTGCGCGACCTGCTGTTCATCGCGAACTTTTTTCTCTTGCAGGTAGCGGGAGAAATCCTCGTTGTCCTGCTGCAGCACCTCGGCTTTGCGGCGCAGATAGAGTTGTTCCGGCGTGAGCGGCTGCTCCGGCGCGCTCGGCGGCTCGCCCGGCAACTCGACCTTCATCTCGGGACGGCCCTCCATTGCTTCCTTCAATTTCGTCCTGCGTCCCTCAGCCATGGCCCAGCTCCCTTCGTTTGTATCTGCGGCTAATCCAAACTCGATCAGTGCGGCGGCATGGGAATCCAGACCGGCGGCCGGCCGGAAAACCGCATCCGCTTCAAGACTGCCTCGTCGGCGACGTCGAACGGCTTGAGATAGACGTAGTAGTTGTCCTTGCGCTCGAAGACGTCGCCCTCGGGAACGCTGCGCGGGCTGACCAGCATCGCGCCGGAGAAGCGCATGTGCATGTAGTTGGGCAAGAGCTGCGCGAAATCGCGCACGCGCGCGTCGAATACGTAACGATAGTTCTGCTTGGTGACGATTTTGCTGACGCCTGCGGCTTCCGCGTCGAGCGGCTTGATCGGCACTTCCTGCCATGACGTCCCGACCTGAACATAGGCGCGCATGTCCGGCGCCATGACGTAGATCGGCTCGCCGGTCCCGACGTTCTGCAGATAGGTGGTCAGCTGATAGCGGCCGTCGCCGAGGTCGGCGACCGATTCCACGTCGCCGCGCAGGCCGTTGAGCGCGAGATGCTGGAGTGTTGCGCTGCGCGCCGCGCGCTCGCGCAGCTGCATGGCCTGATATTTTCCCACGGCAAAATCGGCGAGCAGGACGGCGCCGAGGATCGCCGCCCCCGCGACGAGCGCGATTTGCAGCCCGCGGCGGAGATCGGCGCCCAACGCAGAGGCTGCGCGCGCCGCTTTCGCCGGCGCCGCCGGGGCCGGTTCACGACTGGCCGGGATCGGTGCGAAACGGCGCGGTTTCTCCTGCGGCTCGAGAACGACGTCGGCGAGCGCGGTCGCACTCAGCACGCCCTGCCGCATCTCATAGCTGCGCTGCGCGCGTTTGGCGAATGCGAGGTTGTGGGTGACGAGGAGCAGGCCGAACCGATGCTCGCGCTGCAGATCTTCGATCAGCCCCATCACGTCGGCTTCGGTGTCCTCGTCGAGGTCGCTGGTGGGCTCGTCGGCCAGAAGCAGCGGCGGCGCATTGATCAGCGCGCGCGCAACCGCCACGCGGCGCTGCTCGCCACCGGCGAGCGCGTCGGGATAGACATCGGCGCGATCCGCGAGCCCTACGCGGTCGAGCAGATCGTAGGCGCGCGCATACGCTTGCTCCGCCTCCATGGTGCGACCAAGCAGCGCCGGGAGCGCGACGTTATCGACCGCGGTCAGATTCGAGAGCAGGCTCGGGAACTGGAAGACAAAGCCGATGCTGCGCGAGCGAACCGTCGCGCGCTGCGCCTCCGGTAGTGCCCAGATATCGGTGCCGCCCAGCAGCACCTTGCCTTCGCTCGGCTCGCTCAAGGCGCCGAGCATCGCCATCAACGTCGACTTGCCCGAACCGGAGCGGCCGACGACGGCGACAAACTCGCCTTCGGACAGCTCGAGGCTCGCGCTGCGCACGGCTTCGTAGCCGTCCGCGCCGCCATATCGCTTGCTTACGCAATGTGCGGCGAGAGTCATCGCGCCTCCGACCGGATCAGCGCGTAGGGCGCCATGCGGCGGGCACGCCACGCCGGCAGCGCGGCGCCGAGAAGGCCGAGTAGCGCCGATAACGCGAGCGCGGCGAGCGCGCCGATCTCCAACACAGCGGTCGACGGCCAGGTGAACGGCACCCCGATGACATCGAAGTAGAAGCCGAGCGAGCGCGCGAATGTCAGCAACACTGCGGTGGCGAAGCCCAATCCGGCGAGGCCGCCGAGCCCTGTTACGATCGCCGCCTCGGCGAGAATGATCGCCATCACCTGATTGGGCTTTGCCCCCATTGCCCGCAGCAATCCCAGCTCGCGGTGGCGTTCACGCACGATCGCCGAGAACAACAGCGCAACCACGATCAACAATGCGGCAAGCTGCAGCGCGGTGAACGCGGCGATGCCGATGAGCAGCGCGCCCAAGCCTTGCCGGGAGGACGTGAGCACGCCGTTGCCCTCGACGATCCTGACGTCCGGAAGCTGCGCGAGTGCGAACTTGACGTCTTCGGCCTTTGCCCCGGCGGCAAGCTGCAGCAGGAAGGCAGACACGCGGTCGAGCGGCAGGTCCGGCGAGCAGAGAGTGGCGTGCTCGGCGGCGATCGCGGCCGCCTGTGCCTCACTGGTCGATGCTGCGCCGCGCCGCGCATCCGCGCTGCGGCAGAATGCGACGATGTCGGCGAGCGCGGCGAAGCTGAGAAAATAGGATTCGTCGAACGGTCCGACGCCGGTCGTTGCGAGTCGGCCGTAGACGGGGAGCGGCATGCCGCAGACGCTGAGTGTCTCGCCGACGTGCGCGGCCTGGCGGCTGCCGGCGATGAGGCCTTCGACTGGTCCGTTGTGATGCTCCTCGAGCCAGCTCAGCACGGAAAAGTCGTGCAGCGGATCGAACGCGATCAGATTGGCTGCGCGCCCTTCGACGAGCTCCGGGACGATGCGTTGCGGCGCGATCGCGACGATGCCCGGAACTGCCGCGACGCGTTGGGCGAGATCGGCGGCAAGCGTCGCGTCGGTCGGCTGCACCGTGAGCAGGCTCGCGGTGATGTTGACCAGCGTGGCGCGCGGCACGAGCACGAGGTCGGCGCCCATGCGCGAAAAACTCGTGGCAATGCCTTGGCGCAGCGCCGAGCCCGCGACGAAGGCGGCAAAGCCGATGCCGACGCCGAGCATCACCGCAAGCGCCAGAAAAACCGTGCGCCAGCGATGGCGCCCGACGTTCTGTGCCGCCAAGCGGATCAACAGCCAACGTGCGTGCTGGCCTCGCGCCATTTCCTCCCCCAGCAGTGAAACGCGCTATTCTCCAAGCAGAATCGTCTTGGCTTCGTCGATTTTGATGAGCAGATACGGCGTCCCGCCGGATTGCGGATCCACGCGTTGCGCGAGACGGCGGTGCGCATCCCTGATTTCCTGCGCGCTCGCCGCCGGCCCCAGTCCCAAAAACTCGAGCGCCTCCTCGCGCGACATGCGCAGGTGGCCGTTGCCGTTGGTTTGCAACGCCCGGCCCGCGTGCCGCGATCCGGGCAGCCGCGGCTCGAGCTGCGCTCCCGCATGATCGAGATAGGCCTGCAGCACGGCAATCGACTGGCGCACCAGCTCGGGATCAAAGTTGCGGCGAGCCGAGGAAAGATCTTCCGATGCGCCGCGCTCCTCCATCGTTTCGATCACGGGAGGAAAGCCGCCCAGCCTGACATTGAGCAAGAGCCGCCAGCGCGGCAGCGCCTGGACGAAGATCGGCAGCATGAACGCCATCAGCAGCATCGCCGATGGCCAGCGGTCGTTCGCCACGAGCCACAGCAAGGCCGCGACCGCGAGCGCGGCGAGGGCGAGCAGCGACCAGCGTCCGGCATTGATGATCGCGCGCGGATCGGCGTTGAGGATCCAGCCGCCGAGTTTGATCGCCGACACGAACAAAGACAGGGCGAGCGTTGCATAAGCCACGGTCGTCAAATCCATGGTCATCATCCTCCCCTGCCGGCAGGCATCGACATTGTTTGACGGGTTCTTCCCCCGCTCTTTCCCGCGAAGAGACTTCTTGGACTCAGACATAGAGCACGGTGGTGAACATTCCAGCCTCGAGATGGTACAGCAGATGGCAATGGAGCGCCCAAAGCCCTGGATTGTTCGCATCGAAGGCAACCACGACACGGCGGCCGGGCGGCACCAGCACCGTGTCGCGCACCGCGCCGGAAAAACGCTTGCCGTCGATCTCGACGACCTGAAACTCGTGACCGTGCAGGTGCATCGGATGCGGCATGCCCGTCTTGTTGACGAAGATCAGCTCGACGCGCTCGCCTTTTGCCACGGGCAGCGGCGGGACGTCTTTGCTCCAGGCCACATTGTTGATCGACCAGCGGTAGCCCGCCATCTCGCCGGTGAGATTGAGCGTGTAGACACGGTCCGCCTTGCGCGGCCTGAGCGGCTCCGAGGCGCGCAGACGTCGCTCGAGATCGAGCGTGAGCGCGGACGAAGCGGCGTTCGCGGTGGTGGGGATGCGCGCGACCGGCGCGCTTGCGGCGCGGAGTACGATGCCCGTCTGTTTGTTCTCGCCTTCGAGCAAGGCGAGCACGGGATGCACAGCCGGCGCGCGGGGAACGGTCAGCCGGATATCCAGCCGCTGCGCCACCGCGATCGGGAAGTGCCGGCCCGTTACCGGGGCAATTCGGAATCCGTCGACCGCGATCAGCTCGCCATCGAGCGCACCGAGCTCGATATGGAAGGCGCTCATCGAAGAGCTGTTGATGATCCGCAGCAGCACGCGTCCGCCCGGCTCGACCTGGACCACTTCTGGGTCGTCCAACGTCCGGTTATTGGCGAGGAACGCGTCGTATTTGACGTCGTTCAAATCGGGCTTGGCGTCGGCCATCCCCATGCTCATGCCAGGAGCCATGGTCGGCGGCTGCATCCCCTTCATGTCCATGGCATTGGAGGCGGACGGCGCTGCGCCCATCGCGGGTCGCGCGCCATCGCCCGTCATCGACGGCATGCCATTGCCCTTCCGGAGCTCGGCGAAGATTTCTTCCGGCGGGGTGAAGCTGAAATCCGCGAGCATCACCACGACTTCCTGCTGGTCCGCTCGGTCGCGCTGGTCGCGGATGATCAGCGGCGCGGTCATCAACAGCTGCTCCTGGAGCTTGTAGTGCGAGTGCATCCAAAAGGTGCCGCCGAAGCGCAGCGGGAAGTCGTAATCGGCGCTGGCGCCTGGTGAGATCGGCGGGCCGGAGATTCCGGGAACGCCGTCCTGCTGCCAGGGCGGGGTGAGACCATGCCAATGGATCAGGCTCGGCTCGCCGATGTTGTTTTCCACGCGCACGCGGAAGCGCTTGCCCACCTGCGTGCGGATGCCGAAAGTGCCATCCGGCTGGCGGATTCCGTACACCGATGCCGCCTTGCCGTTCACCTCGATGGTGCGGCGCTGCAGGCGCAGCAGCGTCGGTGCGCCGCCGGCCACCGAACCCGTCTGCGAACGGGCAAGCTGGGGCAGGGCGGTCGATGCCGCAGCGGCGAAGACGAGGAAGGCACGCCGCGAAAGCAATTTTTGCTCCCCGTGTGCGTCGCCGGGTCGGCGACTGCGTCGAGGTTATAATCTGCGCGTGCTCTCGTGAAGTGCGCGCGTTAGCCGCCGGTCACGGCGCGCGAACGCGCAACTATCCTGATTCGCTTCACAGCTCCTGTGTTCGCCGCGCGACGGCGTCGTCCCATACCTTCGCTCGGTCCGTTTCGAACACGAGCTTGGCGTCTTCCGGCGCGGTAAACCAGAAACGCTTTTCCAATTCGCTCTCGAGCTGGCCCGGCCCCCAGCCCGCGTAGCCGAAGGCGATCAGGCTGCGCTTGGGGC
>Ga0306921_10001037_pt1 | contig 26412 bp, 22 predicted proteins | sample sta12Cox44000080_FD_203760 | JGI IMG/M metagenome (GOLD analysis project Ga0306921, IMG submission 203760) | Lab enrichment of tropical soil microbial communities from Luquillo Experimental Forest, Puerto Rico - statoxic.12C.oxic.44.000.080 (v2)... | ecosystem: Environmental > Terrestrial >...
CCGGCCTGTTGGCGGTCGTCGCCTCGCATGCGCGCCTCCTGGCTATGAGTTACGCGCATCGTAGCCGAACCTTCAATCGACTCGACCATCAAAAGTCGGGTTTTTCAGCATCCTGCTAGAGGTTCGTCAGCGAGCGCAGGCGTGGATCGAGCACGTCCCTGAGCGTGTCGCCCACCAGGTTGACCGCGACCACCGTGGTCATGATGGCGATGCCGGGCCCCGCGGAGATCCACCAGCCGCGGAGGAGGTAGTTGCGGCCGTTGCTCAAGTCCACGCCCCACTCGGGAATGGGAGGGCGAGGCCCCAGGCCGAGGAAGCTCAGGGACGCGCCGATGATGATCGACCACGCGATGGCGATGGTGGCGAGCACGATCACCGGCGCGATGATATTGGGCAGAATGTGCCGGAGAGTCACGCGGCGCGGGCGGCAGCCGAGCGCCCGCGCCGCCTCGACATAGGGCTGCTCGCGGACTACGAGCACGTTGCCGCGGATCAGCCGCACGAAGGTGGGGATCAGCGACACCCCCACCGCGACCATGACGTTGGTGGAGCCGTGCCCGAGCACGGCCACCACGACCAGGGCGAGGAGCACGCTCGGGAAGGCCATCATCACGTCGACCACTCGCATGACGAGGAGGTCGACCGTTCCCCCCGCCGCCCCGCTGACGAGGCCGAGACCCAGTCCTCCCGCGAGGGCGATCACCACCGCGCCCAGGCCGGTGACGAGGGAGAGGCGCGCGCCGGCGATCACACGGGTGAGCACGTCGCGCCCATACTGATCCGTCCCGAAGGGATGCTCGGCGTTCGGGGGCGTGAGGGCGAGGACAGGATTCATCTTCAGGGGATCGGTGCGGATGATGGCGGGCCCGGCTACGGCGAGGACGACCACCAGTCCGAGGACGGCCGCCCCCAGCAGCGCCGCCTTGCGACGGGCAAGAAGGCGCAGGGTCACGCCGCGCCCTCCCGGTGACGGATGCGTGGATCGATCAGCGAGTAGGAGACGTCCACGAGCAGGTTCACGAGGACGTAGCCGAGCGCGCTCACCAGCACCACGCCCTGGATGAGCGGATAGTCCTTGTCGAGGACGGCGGTCACGGCGAGCCGGCCCATGCCCCGGCGCGAGAAGACGGTCTCCACGATGATCGTGCCCGCCAGTAGGTTGCCGAGCTGCACGCCGATGATGGTGACCACGGGAATGAGCGCGTTGCCGAGGGCATGCTTGAGCACGACCACCCGCTCCGCGAGCCCCTTGGCGCGCGCGGTGCCGATGTAGGCGTGGCCGAGCACCTCGAGAAAGCTCGAGCGCACGAGCCGCGCCACCACTGCCGCATAGCCGAGCCCGATGGTCGCCGCGGGCAGGATCAGGCGTTGCCACCCTCCCTGGCCCGTGGCGGGCAGCCAGCCCAGCTCGAGGGAGAAGCCGAAGATGAGAAGCAGGCCGAGCCAGAAGCTCGGCATGGATACCCCGCCGAGCGCGATAAGCATGGCGAGCCGGTCGAGCCAGGAGTTGGGGCGGAGGGCGGCGAGAATGCCCAGGACGAGTCCCGCGGCCACCGCGATGGCGATGGCCGCCCCTGCCAGCTCGAGGGTGCTCGGGAGCTGAGTGGCGATCTCTTCGAAAACGGGGCGCTTGCTGAAGATGGACCGCCCGAGATCGCCCACCACGGCGCGACGGAGGAACCGCAGGTACTGCACCACGAGCGGATCGTCGAAGCGGAGCTGCGCGCGAAGCTCCGCCACCTGCTCCGGGGTGGCGTTGGCCCCGCTCAGCATGACGAGGACGGGATCGCCGGGGAGGAGGTGCACGATGGCGAAGACCACCACCGACACCCCGAAAACCACGGGGATGGCGAGGGCGAGGCGCTGCTGCAGGGAGACGAGCATCAACGGCGCGGCGAGCCGCCGCTCCCGCCGCGCCGCGGACGCCGGATGGCTACTTCTCCAGCGACACGTCGTAGAGGATCGGGAAGGTCACCACGTTGAAGCGGTAGCCCTTAACCTCCTTGCGCACCCCCACGATGGTGACCTGGTCGACCAGCGGATAGGCATCCGCCTGCTCGAAGAGCGTGCGCTGGATCTTCTTGTAGAGCTCCATGCGCGGTCCCTCCGCGGTCATGGCCGCGGCCTGGTCGAGCTGCTGGTCGATCTCGGGATTCGACAGACGCGGGCGGTTGAAGCCGAAGAGGCTTTTGGTGTGGAAGTTGGTGGTCATGATGGACGGATCGGGGAACCACCAGTTGACCTCGCCGATGTTGTGCTCGCTCTTACGGTTCGCCTCCTCCATCTGGGCGCGCGGCTGCTCGCGGAGCTGGATGTCCATTCCCACCTCGCGGGCCATGGCCTGGATGAGGGGAGCCATCTCCTCGTAGCCGTTGTTGGCTCCGAAGATCCAGAGGAGCTCGAGCCGCTTGCCGTCCTTCACGCGAATGCCGTCGGCCCCCGGCTTCCATCCCGCCTCGTCGAGAGTCTTCTTGGCTCGCGAGGGGTCGTAGGGCAGGATCTCCTTGGCGAGCGGCGCGTAGCCCGGCGTGGTCGGTTGGAGCAGCGACCACGCGGGCTTGCTCTCGTTGTGGAAGACCACGCGCACGATGGCGTCGCGGTTGATGGCGTAGCCGAGGGCGCGGCGTACCGCGAGATCGTTCGTGGGAGGCCGCTGCACGTTGGGATAGATGGTCCACGGCGTGCCCGCGGGGACGCCGCGCAGGATGCGCACGTCAGGATTCTTCTCCAGTCCCGCCACGTCGGCGTAGGAGAGATCCTCCGCCACGTTGACCTCCCCCGTCTGGATGATCGCGGTGCGGGTGGGCGCTTCCAGGACGAAGCGCCACTGGATCTCGTCGAGATAGGCGGGGCCCTGATGCTCGGCCAGCGCGGGGGCCCAGTTATAGGCGGGGTTCTTCACGAGGACGACCTGCTCCTTGTTGATCCACTCCTTCACCATGAAGGGCCCCGTGCCCACGGGCTTGCGCGCGAACTGATCGCCGAGCTTCTGCATCGCGGTGGGCGAGATGGCGCCGAGGGGCGCGAGAGCGGCCATGCGGAGGAAGGGCGAGTACGGCTGCTTGAACCGGACGCGCAGGGTGCTCGCGCCGACGGCCTCCGAGCTCTCGTAGGGGCCGATGAACGAGCGCGCCACGCCGGGGGCACCCAACGGCGTCTGGATGCGGTCGAAGGTGAACTTCATGGCCGCGGCGTCGAAGGGGGTGCCGTCGTGGAACTTCACGTTCTTGCGCAGATGGAACGTGTAGGTCTTGCCGTCGGGAGAGACGTCCCATTTCTCGGCGAGGCCCGGCTTCACGCTGCCGTCCTTCGGATCGATGACGACCAGCGTATCCAAGAACTGGAGGAGGATCTTGCGGGTGGCCGCGCGATTGGTGATGTGCGGGTCGAGGGTGTCGATGTCCTGCCGCGCGGCGAAGACGAGTCGCCCGCCCGCCTTCGCCGCGACAGTGAGGCGAGGCATCGCCACGCCACCGAGCACGGTGACGAGCACGAGCCAGGGGGTGAGCTGTCGCAGCAAGCGGCGGGAGGGCATGGTGGCCTCCTTTACTCGATCACGAACATCTCGGTGGTGTTGAACTTGGGGGAGAGCAGCTCGGGGCCGCGGGCGCGCACCACGGCCATGTCTTGCAGGTGGAGGAAGCCGGGCCCGGGATCGAGGCCGTGAGGCTCGAGGGCGAGCACCATGCCCTCTTCCAACGTCAGGTCGCGGCCGCGCGCCACGATTGGCTCCTGCTGATGCCACCACGCGCCCACACTGTGCCCGACGAGGATCGAGGTGTAGCGCCAGCCCAGCTTGGCGAAGGTCTCCACAGCGAAGCTGTACACGCCGCCCGCGGTCACTCCCGGCCGGCAGTGGTCGATGATTTTCACGTAGGCGTCGCGATAGCGCGCGTAGTCTTCGCGAAGCGCCGCGCTCGGCTTGCCCATGATGGCCACGCGCGACTGATGTCCCGGATAGCCGTCGAGATAGGCGACGTAGTCGGTTCGGACCACGTCGCCCTTGAGGAAGAGTTCGTCGCTCTCTCCCGCGTAGGGGATGGTGTTGCGGTTCGAGTTGAGGATGCCGTGCGCCCAGTTGGCCCCGCGCCGGAGGCAGCTCCCGATGAGACGGCTGTGCACGGCACGCTCCGTCTCCCCGTTCGTGATGGTGGGGAAAACCTCGAGATAGGCGTCGTCGAGGAGGTCTGCTCCCTTGCGCAGCATGGCGAGCTCGGCGGGCGTCTTCACCCAGCGCACGGCGTCCATCATGCGGTTGCAGTCGACCATCTCGGCGCGCGGGAGCCCGCGGCGGATCTCCTCCCAGTGCTCGGCGCTCAGATAGTTCTTCTCGAATCCGATTCGCCCGCCCTCCAGGCCGGCCTCCTTGATCACCGAGCACAGCCGCGCATAGGGGGATTCGTTGTAGGCGTCGTAGACGACCGCGCGCTTGATCCAGGAGTCGCGGACGGTCAGCTTCTCCGCGATGGCATTGAGCACGAAGATGGGTTCGCCGCGCCGCGGCCACAGGAGCAACACGGCACGCGTGGAGTCGGCGATGTCCACGTGGCGTGCCAGCGTGCCCGGATAGGTGAAGCTCGACAGATACGTGAGGTTTTGTCCCGAGCGCGCGACCACGGCGTCGAGGCGCTCCCGGTCCATGTATTCGTGCAGGCGGGCCACGTTGACGGTGTCTTTGCTTCCACTACCGAGCCCCATGATGTCCTCCGGGTTGCGGGAAGATCAGCGGCACAGCTGGTAGGTGGCGTACGCCACCGCGCGCCCCGCCGTGACGAGGTCGGCCAGGGGCACGCGCTCGTCGGGCGTCGGCCATTCCTTGTAGATACGGATGTCTCCCGCCCCATACTGCACGGTGGGGATGCCCGCCTGCTGCAGGATGTTGCCGTCACCCACGTTACCGAGGCGGCCCCAGCCGCCCACCACCGGCTCCTGCTTCGAGGCGCGGCGCTGCCCCTCCGCGAGATGCACGACGAGGGGATGACGGCGCGGCACCTCCATCGGGTCCTGGCACCATCCCTCCTCCGTCCCCGCGGCGGGCACGGTCAGCTCGTAATCGAAGGCGGGATGCTCGCGCTTGATGCCGTCGAGGAGACGAGTCATGTCCGCGCGGACAGAGGCGACCGTCTGCCCGGGCACGGTGCGGATCTGGAAGAGGAGGTCGCACTCTCGGCTCGACATCCCCGTGTAGTTCTTCTGGTAGTAGTGCTCCTTGTGCATCGTATCGAAGGTGTGGGTGGGGAATCCCGGTAGGTCAGGATGCGGCGTGAAGGTGAGCCAGCTCCCCGGGGGAATGGGATCGAGGCTGGGACCGATGCGTCGGATGATCTCCGCCTGCTGCTCGATGGGATTCCAGTACGCGGCCTTGGCCTCCGCGCTGTAGCGGAAGAAGAGCTCGGGCGCCTTTGTCTTGACGTGGATCATCACGACGCCCACGCACACGTTGGCGATGGTGTTGGCGGAGTGCTCCATATTGATGGCGAGATCGGTCTTCACGCCGTGCTTGATCAGGGCACGCGTGCCCGCCCCGCCCAGCTTGTGCGCCACCACGGGGCAGACGAGCACATCGCCCTTGAGGCGCGCGCCCGACTTCACGATAGCCTCCACCGCGCAGATGGCGGCGACCACCCCGCCCTTGTCGTCGTGGGCGCCCATGCCCCACACCCAGCCGTCCTCGTACTTCGCGCCGTAGGGATCCACCGTCCAGCCGCTCATCTCCACGCCGGGATCCATGTGGCCGTTGAGCATGAGACGCGGCCCGTCCCCGGTGCCGGTGAGGGTGGCAATGGGCTGGCGCGTCGTCTGGCCGGGCTTGGCGGGATGGGTCACCTCGAGCATCTCGACGGCGAGACCGATGTCCGAGAGATAGTTGGCGAAGAGGTCAGCGATCTTCTGCTCCTCGAAGGTCGTGCTGGGAATGCGGATGGCCGCCTGCTCGAGAGCCAGGACTTGCTCGTCGGTGACCCGCGCCAGGATGCTGTCCGTGAGGTCTCGTGTCATGTCGTCTCCGATCCCGCGGCCTTCCGAGCGATCGTCGCCGGAGGCGCCGACGATAGCATCGGGGCCGGAGCGGGTCAAACCGAGGCTACGCAGAACGGCGCATCCATGATCGAGTGACCCGGGCCCGCCGGTGCGCGACCGCCGAGGGTGTCTTCGTGCTCGCCGTCGCGGGCGGGTGAGTGTCCATGTTTGGCTGCGTGCCCCGTTTCTTTGTGCTATCTACCCTCCCGGGATCCAACGGCCTCCTGCTTCCCTGGCCATGCCCCAGGTGGCAGCAGGGCCGCGATCGTGAAATGATGCATGGACGGGAGACGATGTCTCACCCACAGCGCCGTACGCGATCAGGAGGAACCATGAGGAAGAGCTGTCTTGGCTGGAGTGTCGTGACCGCTGCGCTCACGCTTCTGACGGTCGGCCCGGCCCTGGCCCAACCCTTTCCCCCGACGAGCTTTCTCGCGCCGACCAAGGCCACCTGGGAGAGCACCCGCGGGCTCCTGCTGGGGATCGCGGAAATAGTCCCGGAGGACAAGTACGACTTCAAGCCGACGCCTTCGGTGCGGGCGCTCCGGGAGATCCTCATCCACTTGATCGGGGAGAACTACTTCTTCTTTACCAAGGTATCCGGGGATCCGCTGCCGAACGCCGACCGTCTCAAGGAGCTCAAGACCCGCGACGAGATCCTGAAGGAGCTTCGCGCGAGCTACGACTACGGCGCGAAGGTATGGGACACGCTCACCGAGGCCAAGGCCCAGGAGCTGGTCGAGGGCCGGAACAAGCAGCAGGTGCAGCGCTGGTCGTTCATCCTTGGCGCGATCCAGGACAATATGAACCACTACGGTAACCTGGTCGTGTACGTCCGCATGAACGGTCTGGTCCCTCCGCGGAGCGCCAACCGGTAGTTGACACCCGCTCCCAATCGTCACGTGAAGAAGTCGGCCCGTCCGGTCCGGCAGCGCGGGCGCACCCGTCAGATGGTGTGGCGGGGCGCCCTCGTCGCCGGCATCCTGGTCGGCGCGTCCGGTGCCGGCCACGCCGCCGACCTCCCCCCCGGTGCCGCCATCCAACAGCAGCTGCGGAGCTTCGCCACCACGGGCAGCGTGCTCTACATCGCCGCCCACCCGGATGACGAGAACACGCAGGTCATCGCCTATCTCGCGCGCGGGCGCGGCTACCGTACGGCATATCTCTCGTTGACCCGCGGAGACGGCGGGCAGAACCTGCTCGGTCCCCAGCTCCGGGAGCAGCTGGGCGTGGCGCGCACGCAGGAGCTGCTGGCGGCCCGGCGGATCGACGGCGGGCGCCAGTACTTCAGCCGCGCCAACGACTTCGGCTATTCGAAAAACTTCCAGGAGACGCTCCAGATCTGGGACCGGCAGGCGGTGCTCTCCGACATCGTCCGAGTGATCCGCGTCTTCCGGCCTGACGTCGTCATCACGCGGTTCTCGCCGGATCCTGGTCCCACGCACGGCCATCACACCGCATCGGTCGTGCTCGCCGTGGAGGCCTTCAAGCTCGCCGGTGACCCCAAGGCGTTTCCCGAACAGCTCCGCGAGCTGACGCCATGGCAGCCCACGCGGATCCTTCACAACATCTTCCTGGGTGGACCGGGAACGGGCCCGGGTGGACCGGGAGCCGGCGCAGTCAGAGAGAACGACGCCGATCTGCTGAAGATCGACATCGGGGGCGCCGATCCGGTGACAGGAGAATCGTTCGCCGCCATGGCCGCGCGCAGTCGCGGCATGCACAAGACGCAGGGTTTCGGCCAGGAATCGCCCACGATCGCCGGTGGCTCGAGGATCGAACGCTTCCGCCTGCTCGGAGGCGAGCCGGCAACCCGGGACCTGCTCGACGGAGTCGACACGACATGGAATCGCATTCCGGGCGGCGCCGAGATCGGGCGGTTGATCGAAGCCGTCGTCGGGCAATTCGACCCGAACAATCCCGCCGCGAGCGTGCCCGCGCTGCTTGCGATTCGTCGCCACCTGGCCGCGCTCTCACCTGATCCCCTCGTGATCGACAAGCGGCAGCAGCTGGACGGCATTATCCGGGCCTGTGTCGGGCTCGAAGTCGAGACCACCGTGGCGCAACCCGAGATCGTGCCCGGCGAGACGCTTCAGATGCGTCACACCGCCGTCGTGCGATCGCAATTCCCCGTGCGCTGGACCGCCGTGCGCTACCCGAGCATCCGGCGCACAGTGTCCAGAGTCATGGAGCTGCGTCCGGATCGCCCTGGGGTGTGGCGCGAGAGCCAGGTCCTGCCCGCAGGGACGCCGCCGAGCCAGCCGTACTGGCTTCGAAAGGACGGCACGCCCGGCTTGTTCCGCGTCGACGATCCTGCTCTCATCGGGCTCCCGGAAAATCCGCCTGTGTTCCCGATCGAGTACGTCTTCAAGCTCGGGGGCCAGACCATGGTCGTGTCCGGCGAACCGGTGGCGGCAGGCGACCCCGCGAACCCTACCATGCCGCGCCGATTGGAGGTGGTCCCGCCCGCTTCGATCCGTTTCGTGTCCGGAGTGCGGCTCTTCGCTCCCGGCGAGGCGCGAGAGATAACGGTGGAGCTCACGGCCGCTCGGCCGCGCGTGACCGGCACGGTCGAGCTGGACACATCGGCCAGCTGGAAGGCTTCGCCGGCCACGCAGCAATTCCGGCTGGCGACGCCGGGCGAGACCGCCCGCTTCACCTTCACCGTGACCGCACCGGCCGAACTCACCACGGCCCGCCTCGGAGCCAGCATCAAGGTCCACGGCGCCCGCTTCGACAATCAGCGAATCGAGCTTCACTACGCGCATATCCCCTTCCAGCTCCTCCAGCCGGCCGCTGCGATGAAGGCCGTGTCCCTGGAGCTGGCCATTCGCGGCCGCAGCGTTGGCTACCTTCCGGGCGCGGGCGACGAGGTGCCGGCGGGCCTCGAGCAGATGGGGTATGCCGTGACGCCGCTCACCACCGCCACCCTGACGCCCGAGGCGCTCGAGCCGCTCAGCGCGGTCGTCATCGGCATCCGCGCCTTCAACACGCGGAAGGATCTGCCGGAACATCTGCCGGCGCTCTACGCGTACGTGGAGGCAGGCGGCACGGTCATCGTGCAGTACAACCAGCTCGACGGCCTCAAGGCTGACTTCCTGTCTCCGTTCAGGCTGCGCATTTCGCGCGACCGCGTCACGGACGAGCACGCGCCGGTGACGCTGCTCGCGCCCGGGCATCCGGTTCTGAACACGCCCAATCGCATCACGCCGGCCGACTTCGACGGCTGGGTGCAGGAGCGCGGATTGTACTTCCCGGATCAGTGGGACGAGCGCTTCACGCCCATCCTGGCGGCCAGCGATCCCGGCGAGAAGCCGCTTCAGGGCGGGCTCCTCGTGGCGCGATATGGGAAGGGCTATCTCGTGTACACGAGCCTCTCGTGGTTTCGTCAGCTCCCGGAAGGTGTGCCCGGCGCGTATCGGCTGTTCGCCAATCTGGTCTCTCTGGGCCAGTGACTCGTCCGGCGAATCCTGATCCACCCGCGGAGATCGAGCCGCCGGGCATCCCTGGCTTCCGCACCTGGCGCGGCGTCTACCTGTTCGTGCTCGGCTGGTTCGTGCTCGTGGTAGCGCTCCTCGCGATCTTTTCCCGGTTCTTCTCGTGAACCTCGTAGACTGGGTGGTGCTCCTCGGCACCATCGTCGGGATCGCTGCGTACGGGTCCTGGCGCACACGTCAGATCCGGAGCCTCAACACGTATCTCAAGGGCAGCCCCTCCATCGGTTGGGGCACGATCGGGCTCTCCGTGATGGCCACGCAGGCCAGCGCCATCACCTTTCTGTCTATCCCCGGCCAGGGTTTCGAGAGCGGCATCGGGTTCGTCCAGAACTACTTCGGTCTGCCCCTCGCCCTGATCATCGTGTGCGCGGTGTTCCTGCCCATCTACCGGCGGCTCGGCGTGTACACCGCCTACGAGTTCCTCGGCCGGCGCTTCGATGACAAGACCCGCCTGCTCTGCGCTGGATTGTTCCTGCTGCAGCGCGGCCTCGCCGCGGGCGTGACCATCTACGCACCGGCCATCATCCTGTCCACGGTGCTGGGGTGGAGGCTCGATCTCGTCATCGTGGGGGCCGGGCTGCTCGTGATCGCCTATACGGTGACGGGCGGCAGCCAGGCCGTCAGCCTGACCCAGAAGCTGCAGATGGCGGTGATCTTCGGCGGCATGGTGACCGCGGCGATGGTGCTCCTGGCCAAGCTGCCCGACGGCCTGGGCGTCGCGGGCTCCGCCCACGTGGCCGGCGCCCTCGGCAAGCTGCACGCGGTCGATGTGTCGCTGGATCCGACCCGGCGCTACACGCTCTGGACCGGGCTGCTCGGCGGGCTGTTCCTCTCGCTCTCGTACTTCGGCACCGACCAGTCGCAGGTGCAGCGGTATATCAGCGGGCCGTCCTTGCGGGAAAGCCGCCTCGGGCTCGTATTCAACGCGGTCCTGAAGGTCCCCATGCAGTTCTTCATTCTCCTGCTCGGCGCCTTCCTCTTCGTCTTCTACCAGTTCAGCCAGCCTCCGGTGTTCTTCAACCAGTCCGAATGGCGGAGACATGCCGAGGGTAGTCACGCCGAGACCTTCCGCAACCTCGAAGAACGCTACGCGGCCGCCGTCGCCGCCAGCCAGGCCGCCATTCGCGACTGGGTCCGCGCTCGCGAGTCCGATGACGCAGCGGTCGAAGGCGCCGCTCGCGCCACCATGGTGGAGGCCAATCGTCGCGCCGAGGCCGTGCGAGCCGAGGCCAAGACGGCCCTTGTAGCGGCCGATCCCCGGGCCAAGACCAAGGACTCCGACTACGTCTTCATCACCTTCATCCTCACCGAGCTGCCGCACGGGGCCATCGGTCTGCTCGTGGCCGTCATGTTCGCGGCGGCGCTGTCGTCCAATTCCGCCGAGCTCAATGCGCTGGGCACCACGACCACCATCGACCTCTGGCGGCAACTCCGTCCCCTGGCCGCCGCGGACGAGGCGCGCAACGTACGTGTGGCGAGATGGTTCACGGCCTTCTGGGGCCTCGTGGCCATTTCGTTCGCGCTCTTTGCCGGCTTCCTGGAAAATCTCATCGAGGCGACCAACATCCTCGGGTCGATCTTTTACGGCGTCATCCTCGGGATCTTCCTGGTGGCCTTCTTCTTCCGCCGGGTGGGAGGCAGTGCCGTCTTCGTGGCCGCGGTGGCCGCCCAGGCCCTGGTGATCGCCATGTACGCATCGCTGAATCTCGGCTACCTCTGGTACAACGTGATCGGCTGCGCCATCTGCATCGTGGCGAGCCTATCGCTGCAGGCCGTCCTAGGGCCACGAACGCCCAGCCCGGCGGGCCGCCCCACGTGAGCGACGAGCCCATCATCGCGTTCGGCCAGCAGCCGTGCGGCTTCTTCCCGCGCCGGTTCTTCGCGGCCAAGATCTTCACGGCGCGGCGACTCCAGAGAGAGCTGGGCGGGCGCATCGTGTTCTTTTGCCACGACAGCGACCACGATCCGCGGGAAACCCGGACGATCCTGCGCCATCGCGCCACCGGAGCGCCCGCCAGTCTCAATTTTGCCGTCGCGAACAAGTTGCAAAGGAAATTCTCGCCGCTCTACGCCAAGCGCATCGCTCCGGATTGGCCGGCCCGCACTCTCCTCCAGCTGCCCAACTACGTGGAGGCCAGGCAGATCGAGGTGTTTCGGCACACCTCGAGCGAGACGGTGTCGGAGTTCTGCCTGGGCATGTACCGGCGCATGGGCCTACTCGAGGGCATCGAGGTGGTGCGGTCGAGCGATCCCGCGCTCCGACGACGCGCGTGCCCCGTGCTCGACTTCTTCGTCGACGTGTCGTACGAGGGCGAGACGGTCCGCGCGCGAGTACGGGACGGGAGCCTCGTGCTGCACGAGGGCGGTGACTCCTTCGTGACCCTGCCGGCCACCGACTTCGCCAAGGAGCACGTCAGCCCCACGCGCGACACGCGCCTCCGCTGGATGCAGTCGATCATCCGCTGCACGCACTACGTGGCGGGCCAGGGCGAGCAAGCGTATCTGCACCAGGAGGAGGCGCCCGAGATCACCTTCGTCCGTCGGGACGAGATCACGCGATCCGATGAGGCCTACACCGAGCTCCCGGACTGACCGCCCGTCGCTCCACGGCTGACATGGCGACCCCCGACGCTCTCCGCATCGGCATCAGCTGCTTCCCCTCCGTGGGGGGAAGCGGCACGCTCGCCACCGCGCTGGGACAGGACCTGGCCGCGCGGGGGCACGACGTCCATTTCATCTGCTACGAGCGGCCCTTCCGTCTCCTGGCGGATGGGCCGCGCCTTCACTTCCATCCCGTCGTCGTCAACGACTACGACGTGCTCAAGTTTCCCGACTACACCCTGCCCCTTTCGGTGCGCATGGCCGAAGTGAGCCGCGATCACCGGCTCGACCTGCTGCACGTGCACTATGCGGTGCCCCATGCCACGGCGGCCATCCTCGCCCGCTCCATGCTCCCGCCCGAGGGGCAGCCGCGCGTGGTCACCACGCTGCACGGCACGGACACCACGCTGCTCGGCCACGATCCTGGCTACGCCCCGGCCATCCGCCACGCCCTCACCTGCTCGGATGCCGTCACGGCGGTGTCAGCCTCGCTCCGGGCCGAGACCGAGCGCGTGTTCGACTTCCCCGGCCCCATCGAGGTCATCCACAACTTCTTCGTGCCCCGGCCACCGCGCCGCTCTGCCGCGGAGGTGCGCCGCGAGCTCGGCGTGGATGGTGAAGTCCTCGTCGTGCATTCCTCCAACCTCCGCCCGGGAAAACGCATCGATCTCCTGCTGGAGACGGTGAGCCGCGTCCGCCCGCGCGACGCCTTCAAGCTCCTCGTGCTCGCGGGAGAATCGTTTGCTCCCTACGCCGAGCGCGTGCGGCAGCTCGAGGTCGAGGACCGGCTCGTCGTCAGGGAAAAGGTCACCGACATCGAGGAGTACCTCCAGGCGGCCGACATCGGGCTCTTCACCTCCGACACGGAGAGCTTCTGCCTGAGCATCCTGGAGGCGATGTGCTTCGGCTGCCCCAGCGTCTCCACGCGCGTCGGCGGGATTCCGGAAGTCGTGGAGGACAATGTGAGCGGCGTGCTCGTTCCCGCCGGTGACGCCCGCGCGCTCGCCGGCGCGCTGGAGAGCCTGATCCACGACCCATCCCGACGGAGAGCCCTCGGTGAATCCGCGCGGGCCCGTGCGCGCGAGCTCTTCGCCGCCGACGTCATCGTGCCGCGCTACGAAGCGCTCTACCGGCGCCTCTGCCGGTGACGCTCCCGTTTGACCGCGGCCGCGAGCTCTGGCAGGATCACTCCCCGATGATCTGGGCATGCTCCGCGCTGTGCTGAGCGACGAACGAAGCCATTCAATGATGGACCGTCGAGCCTTCGTCCTCGTATGTGCGGGGGGAGCCCTGTCCGCGCCCCTCGCCGCCCACGCACAGCAGGCGGCGGGCAAAGTGTACCGTCTGGGCATCCTCTCGGCCGGCGGGGTTCCAGATCCGTCCATCCCGACGATGGTGAATGTCCTCTTCACGGCGCTGGGCGACCTCAGTTACGTCGAGGGCCGAAATCTCGTGGTCGACCGTCGATTCGCCGAGGACAGGTTCGATCGGCTGCCCGGGTTGGCGCGTGAGCTGGTGCAGCTCCGACCCGACGCCATCGTCGCTATCTCCGGCCAGGCCATCAAGGCCGTCCGCGACGCGACGGCGACGATCCCGATCGTCATGGTCATCTCGACGGACCCGGTCGCGAGGGGATTGGTGGCAAGTTTTTCGCGCCCGGGCGGGAACGTGACCGGGATCTCGACCGTTGCCGAGAATTCCCTCGCGGGCAAACGCCTGGAGCTGCTGAAAGAGGCCGTGCCCAAGGCCGCGCGCATCGCCGTCCTCGCCGCCGGGCCGCTTTCCTCCAGCGATCAGCTGAAGGAGGCGCAGAAGGCAGCGGAGGCCTTACGGGTCAGGCTCGTGCCGGTCGAGGTACGAGATACCGACTACGACCACGCCTTCAGCACACTCGTCTCCGAGCACGCCGACGCCATCTTCGCCGTGATGGGTCCCACCCTCCTCCGGGACAGAAAGCAGATCGCGGAGCGCGCCATGAAACACCGGCTGCCCATCATCTCCGCAAGTCCCGAGATGGTGGAGGCGGGCGGCCTGATGTCGTACGGCAACAGCACCCTCGACTCGGCCCGCCGGGCCGCCGTCTACGTGGACAAGATCCTCAAGGGCGCCAGCCCCTCGAATATGCCCGTGGAGCAGCCCACCCGGTTCGAGCTGGTCATCAACCTGAAGACGGCCAAGGCGCTCGGTCTGATACTGCCGAACTCGCTCGTGAAGCGAGCGGATACGGTGATCCAGTAGCGGAGTAACTCAGGCGACGGAAGCCGGCTCGGCGTCGTAGAGATAGCACGCCACGGCTTGCGTCGGGCTCACCGGCACCGGTTGCGGCGGCGCCTCCGCGCAGCGAGCCATGGCGAACGAGCACCGGGTCCGGAACCGACAGCCGGACGGCGGGTCGATGGGGTTGGGTGGATCGCCGGCGATGGGCAGCCGCTCCATCCGGTGCTCGGGATCCATGCTGGGCGCGGAGGCGAACAGCGCCTGCGTGTAGGGGTGCTTCGGCGACTGGGCGAGCGCCTCAGCCGTCCCCGTCTCCACGACTTCTCCCAGGTACATCACGAGCACGCGGTCGCTCACGTATTCGATGACGTTCAGGTCGTGCGAGATGAACACGTAGGTGAGGGCACGCTCCGCCTTGAGGCCCTGCAGGAGGTTGAGCACTTGTGCCTGCACCGACTTGTCGAGGGCCGACACCGGCTCGTCGAGGACGAGGAGCTTGGGGTCCAGCACCAGGGCGCGGGCGATGTTCACGCGCTGGCGTTGCCCGCCCGAGAGCTCATGGGCGTAGCGCCGGCCGTGCAGCCGCGGGTCGAGGCCCACGCGACCGAGGAGCGCTCGTGCCCGCTCCGCCGCCTCCCCACGCGGCGTGCCGTGCACGCGAAGGCTGAAGGCGACGGTGTCCTCGATGGTCAGCCGAGGGTTCAGCGACGCGTACGGATCCTGGAAGACGAGCTGCATGTCCCGGCGCAGGCGCTTCATGCGCGCGGGCGAGGCGGCGAGCACGTCCTCACCCCTGAACTTCACGAGGCCGGCGTCCGGCTCGATCAAGCGCAGCAGGAGCCGCGCGAGCGTCGACTTGCCGCAGCCGGACTCGCCCACCACCCCGAGCGTCTCCCCGGGCGCGACGGCGAAGGACACGCCGTCCACCGCCCGCACCCACGCCTGTGTGCGCTGGAGCACCCCGCCTCGTAGGGGGAAGTGCTTGCGCAAGCCCTGCACCTCGAGGAGTGGCGGCGTCATCCCCGGATGTCCATGGCGTCGCGCAGCCCGTCGGAGAGCAGGTTGAAGGCCATCGACGTCACAAAGATGGCGAGACCGGGCAGCGCGGGCACCAGGGCATTGACGTAGATCGACTGGCGCAGGGTGTTCAGCATCAACCCCCACTCCGCGGCGGGCGGGGTGACGCCCAGGCCAAGGAAGGACAGGCCGGCGGCCAGGATGATCGAAAGCGACACCTGCGTGCTCGAGAAGACGAGAATGGGCCCGAGCACATTGGCCAGGAGATGGTGCCGGACGATCGCGGCCACGCCGGCCCCGCTCGCCCGTGCCGCCGCGATGTATTCGAGCCCCTGCACCTGCACGGTGGCAGACTCCGCGACGCGCACCACCCGCGGCACGAAGACGATCGACAGCGCGATGACCGTGTTGGCGAGGCCGGGGCCGAGCGCGCCGGAGACCGCGATGGCAAGGAGCACCGCGGGGAACGCATAGAAGATGTCCATGGTGCGCATGATGAGCGTGTTGGTGAGTCCGCCGAGGTAGCCGGCGAGCACGCCCAGGCCGGAGCCGAGCACGAAGGCCACCAGCACCGGCGTGAGGCCGGCCACGAGCGTCATACGGCCGCCCCAGAGCAGTCGGCTCAGCATGTCGCGACCCTGCTCGTCCGTGCCCAAGACATGCTCCGGCGAGCCCACCGACGCCAGCCGCAGCCGGATCGAGCCAGCGGCCGGATCGTAGGGGGCAAGCCACGGCGCGAGCAGGGCTGAGAGCACGATGAGCGCGAGCACGCCGGCCGCGACCAGGGTGGTGGGATCGCGGGCGAGCCGCCAGCCGACCGTCCGCCAGTAGGACATGGGAGTGGCAGCGGCCATCTCCGCCTGGAGCACCACGGTCGAGATGGCCATCAGTGGCGCACGATGCGCGGGTCGACCAGCGTCTGCAGCAGATCGACGGCGAGGTTCAGGAGCACGAAGAAGGTGGCGAGCACGAGGATCACTCCCTGCAGCACCGGGATGTCCCGCTGGAAGATGGCGAGATTCAGCAGGTAGCCGGTGCCCGGCCACGAGAAGACGGACTCCACGAGGACGGAGCCGCCCAGCTGGAAGCCGAACTGCAGCCCGAGCACGGTGAGGATCTGGGGAGCGGAGTTCTTGACCACGTGCGTGAACACGCGCCGCGCGGCCAGACCTTTCGCGCGGAGGGCCAGCACGAACTCCTGATTCAGGATGTCGAGCGCCGCCGACCGCACCACGCGGGTGATCACCCCGAGAGGGATGAGGGCGAGGGCGATCGTGGGCAGCGCGATATGGCGCAGGTACGGCACGATCCCGGGGTCGTTCGCGGCGCCCATGGCGGGTAGCCAGTTGAGCTGCACGGAGAACACGATGATCAGAATGATCCCCGCCCAGTAGTGCGGCACCGAGACGCCCACCACCGCCATCCCGCTCGCCACCTTGTCGAGGACTCGCCCTTGCCGGAAGGCGGCGAGTAGCCCCAGCCCTACCCCGAGTACGAAGGCGAGCAGGGAGGACGACAGAGCCAGCACGAGGCTGTTCGCGAGAGCGTCGCGCACATCCAGGATGACGGGGCGCCGGGTGGCGATCGACCTGCCGAGGTCACCCGTGGCCACGCGGCCGAGCCAGACCAGGTACTGGACGGCCAGCGGCTTGTCGAAGCCGTAGGCGCGCTTGGTGGCCTCGATCTCTGCCTTGCTGGACTCGGCCGGCATCACCGCCGCGATCGGGTCTCCCGGAGCCAAGTGCACCATCGCGAACACGATGATGCTCGCCCCGAGGAGCGTGGGGATCGCGAGCAGGAGACGCCGGCCGACGTAGACCCACACGAAGCGGCGCTACCTCACGGTCACCGAAGTCAGATCCACGAACCAGCTCTGCGGCTGGACGAAGCCCTTCACCTTGGGGGACAGCGCGCGCGGGTTCTGATCGTGCACGACGAAGATCCACGGGGCATCGTCCACGATGATCTCGTGTAGCCGCGCGAGGACCTCGTTCTGCTTGTTGATGTCGAAGGTGCGCTCCGCCTCGTCGATGAGCTTGTCGGCGTCCGGGTTGATGTAGGGCATGGTGTTGACGGCGACCGGCACCACCGACTTGCTGTGGAAGAACCGTCCGAAGCCGCTCCACGGCTCGAGGAAGTTCCACGAGATGTTCCAGGCGTTGAGACCTTCGTTCTCCGGCGTCTTGAAGCCAGCCCGCCACCGCGTGAGCAGGGTGTTCCACTCCACCGGCTGAAGGTCCACGTCGATGCCCACGTCCTTGAGGTTCTTCTGGATGAGCTCGTTCATGGCCAGCGGCAGCATCTGGCCGGAGCCCGAGGTCGAAATCAGGTGCACGGCTTTCGCCGGATGCTTGCTGGCGTCGAATCCAGCCTGGCGCAACAGCTCCTTGGCTTTGGCCGGGTTGTAGCTGTACGTCTCCTTCGGCTTCCCGAACCACGGATGCCCGGGGTACACCACACCGGTGGCAGGGATGCAGGTGTCATTCAGGAGGTTCTTGCAGATGCCCACCCGGTCGATGGCGTAGTTCGCGGCTTTGCGAACGAGCTTGTTGTTCCAGGGCTCCTTGTCGAGGCGCAGGGTGTGCGTCCAGTTGTGCGGATAGCTGTTCAGGGTGATGGTGAAGCCGGCGCTCTTGAGCTGAGGAATGGCGTCGGGCGGGGGCACCTCGATCCAGTCCACCTGACCGCTGCGCAGCGCGGCCAAACGCGTGGTCGGCTCCGGCATGGGCAGGAGCACGAGCTTGTCGATCTTCGGCCGGCGCTTGACGTCCCAATAGGTCTTGTTGGCCTCCAGCTCGAGCCGCTCGCGGGGCACGAACTTCGTCACGCGGAAGGGGCCGGTGCCGGACGGCTGCTCGGCGAACTTGCGCCAGTCCTTGAACTTCTGCCACTGGGTCGGCGACACGATCAGCATGTAGCAGAGCTGATAGGGCACGAAGCTGGTCGGCTTGTTCGTCTCGAACTCCACCGTGTGGTCATCGACCTTGCTCACCCCGATGACGGAGGCGATGCGGAAGCCGACCTGGCCCGATCCGTAGGTGTCGAAGTGCGGTGAGTCCTTCTTCTTGATCGACTCGAACGAGAAGATCACCGCGTCGGCGTTGAAGGGGCTGCCGTCGTGGAAGGTCACGCCCTTCCGGAGCTTGAACACCCACTTGGTGGGCGCATCCTTGCGGACCTCCCAGGACTCGGCGAGCCCGGGCACCAGCGGGGCGAGCCGGTCCCCTCGCGTGAGATCCCACGCGATCAAGGACTCGTAGATCTGATAGCCGACGAAGCGAAACCCTTCGAAGCCGTTGTCCGTCTGGCCGCCCGTGTACGGAATGTCGCTGGCCGTCATCCCGATCCGCAGCGTGCCCTGAGCGGAGGCCAGTCCGGGAAGCGAGACCGACAGCGCGACGGCGAGGAGCACGATGATCATGCGTCTCATGAAAGCCTCCTAGGCAATGAGGTGGCAGCGGGCAGTGTGATCGGACGCTACCGCGTGGGACACGGGCTCGGTGGTGGTGCACACCTCCCGCACGGACGGACAGCGCGGGGCGAAAGCGCAGCCGGCGGGGAGGGTGACGAGGTTCGGTGGCGTGCCCGCGATGGGGACGAGGGGGCGGCCCTTCTGGCCGCGCCGCACCGTGGCCTGCATCAGCCCAGCCGTATAGGGATGCGCGGGACGGCGGAAGAGCTCCCGGATCGGCGCCTGCTCCACGATGCGCCCGGCATACATCACGGCGGCCGCATCCGCGATCTCCGCGGCGACCCCGAGGTCGTGAGTCACGAAGATGACGGCCAGGTCGAGGCGCTTCTGGAGGTCGCGGAGCAGCCAGAGGATCTGGGCCTGCACCGTCACGTCGAGCGCGGTGGTGGGCTCGTCGGCGAGGAGCAGCTCCGGCTCGCACGCCAGCGCGATGGCGATCATGGCGCGTTGACGCATGCCCCCGGAGATCTCGTGCGGGTAGCTGTCGAGGCATCGCTCCGGGGACGGCACCTGGACGAGATCGAGTAGCTCGCGGGCGCGCCGGCGCACCGCCGCGCGATCGAGCTGGGGTCGATGCTGCACGAGGGTCTCGGCAATCTGCTCGCCGATGGTGTAGACGGGATCGAGCGCGGTCATGGGCTCCTGGAAGACGAGGGAGACGACGCCGCCCCGCAGCGCCTCGCGCGCTCGCTCGTCGAGGCGGTTCACGTCCTGCCCCTTCACGATCACTTCGCCCCTCGCGTGGGCGTTGGCGCCGTGATGGAGCCCGAGGATCGCGCGGAGGGTGACGCTCTTCCCGGAGCCCGATTCGCCCAGCAGCGCGAGCACCTTCCCCGCCTCCAGCGAGAAGGACACATCGTTCACCGCGCGCACCGTGCCGTCGCGCGTCTCGAACGACACGCAGAGGTCGCGGACGGTCAGCAAGGCCATGCAGTCGACATCCGAGTGCCGGGATCATAGCGGGATTGCCGATCGAGCGCCAGCAGAACGGCGTCAACCGTGTCTTCGTGGTGTGGCATGATCCCGCCCATGGCTTCATCCCCGCCGTGCGTCGGAAACGGGCACACGCCGGCGTTCTGGGCCGGCGGGGTCGTCGACCTCACCTACCACTGCCACGGAGGATAGTCATGACGCGAGTGCCCGGGCGCTGCTCTCTTACCCTCGTCGCCGCCGCGCTCGCCGCCGCCATCCTCGTGCCGCTGACGGGGGGCGCGCAGCCGAAACCGCTCCGGCCCTACACGCTGATCCTCGACTTCGTGCCCACCGGCGAGTACGTGCCGCACTACACGGCCCTCGAGAAGGGCTTCTACCGCGACGAAGGACTCGATGTGAAGATCGTGCGCGGCCAGGGCTCGGGCGACACCGTGAAGCGCATCGCGGCCGGCCAGGGTGACGTGGGCATCGCGGACATCTCCGCCCTCATCGCGGCGCGGGCCAACACCGACGTGAAGGTGAAGGCCATCGCGCTCTGGTACCGCCGGCCGCCCCACGGCATCTTCGTGCGGAGCGACTCGCCCATCAAGAGCGCCAAGGACCTCGAAGGCAAGAAGCTCGCGATCTCGCCCGGCAACAGTCACCAGATCCTCTGGCCGGTGTTCGAGAAGCTCAGCGGGCTCAAGCCGAACTCGGTGTCATGGGTGACCATGGACGCCGCCTCCATGCCCCCTGCCCTCATCAAGGGCGCCACCGACGCCGTGCCCTTCTTCGTGGTGCACGAGGCGCGCATCCGCAAGGTCGCCCAGCAGCAGGGGGTGGACATCCGCGTCCTGGTCGCCTGGTCCGACCTGGGCTTCGACGTGGCCTCGACCTCGCTCGTCGCGCGCGAGGACTCCATTGCCAAGGATCCCGAAGGCCTCAAGGCGTTCCTCCGCGCCACCTTCAAAGGAGCGGACTACGCGTTCCGCACCAAGCACTTCGAGGAGGGCGTGGGCTACGTGGTCAAGCACCACCCCGAAGTGGATCCGGACGGCGCGGTGGGCGCCGCGCAGGTGGGCGCGCGCTTCGTCTATGCGGAGGAGGTGACGAGCGGCAAGGTGGCGGTGGGACAGTTCGAGACGGCGCGGCTCGAGAAGACGCGGGATCTCTACACGCAGTACCTCGAGCTCAAGCGCAAGGTGGGCCTCGAGGAGATCTACACCAACGACCTGCTGCCCGAGAAGAAGTAGGGTCGGAGAGCGCCATGAGCCTCGTCATTCGCGGCGGTCGCGTGCTCGCGGGCACCCCGCCCACCGTGACGCGCGCGGACATCCTGATCGACGGCGAGCGCATCACCGCGGTGGGCGTAGACCTCGCCGCTCCCGTGGATGCTCGGGAGATCGACGCCCGCCAACACCTGGTACTGCCCGGCCTCGGCAACGCGCACACTCATGCCGCGAGCCATCTCGCCCGCGGGCGAGCGGGAAGCTGGACCCTCGAAGATCTCCTCACCTACGCCCCGGCCAACTACGCCTTTCGCACGCCGGAGGATGAATATCTCTCGGCGGCGGTCGGCGCCATCGAGATGCTCAAGACGGGCTGCACCTCGGCCTATGACCTCTACATGGCCGTGCCCGCCATCACCGACGAGGGGCTCGAAGCGGTGGTGTGCGCCTACCGGGACGTCGGCGTTCGCGTCGTCCTCGCCCCCGCCGTGGCCGACGTGGTCTTCTTCCAAACCGTGCCCGGCCTCCTCGATCTCCTTCCCGCCGACTTGCGGCGGACGGTCGAGGCGATGCAACCCGCGCCGACCAAGGGCCTGCTCGACCTCACGGAGCGGGCCATCCGCCGGTGGCATGGCGGCGCCGACGGGCGCATCCGCATGGCGGTGTCGCCGACCATTCCCAACCAGGCCACCGACGAGTTCCTCGACGGTTGCGCGGGGCTTTCGCGCGAGTACGGTGTCGGCATCCACACGCATCTCGCGGAATCCAAGGTGCAGGCGGTGGAGGGCCAGCGCCGCTGGGGCAAGAGCATCGTGGCCCGCCTCGCCGATCACGGCGTCCTCGGCCCGGGATTCGTGGGCGCGCACTCGATCTGGCTCGCCGACGATGACCTGCGCATGCTCGCCGACGCGGGCGCCGCCGTCGCCCACAATCCGGGAAGCAATCTCCGCCTGGGCGCGGGCATCGCTCCCGTGCGGGAGATGCTCGATCGGGGGGTCGCGGTGGGGCTCGGCACCGACGGCTCTGTGTGCGCGGACAACCAGAACCTCTTCGAGGCCCTGCGCATCGCCTCCGTGGTCAGCACGATCCGCTTCCCCCACGCCACCGAGCGCTGGCTCGACGCGCAGACGGTGTGGAGGCTCGCCACCTCCGGCACCGCGCGCGTGCTGGGTCAGGCTGAAGACCTGGGGGCCATCGCGCCTCGCGCCAAGGCCGATCTGGTCCTGCTGCGCGCTGGCTCTGTCTTCTTGCGGCCGCTCTCGGATCCCGTCACGGCTCTCGTGTACGCGGAGACGGGGGCCAGCGTGGACACTGTGCTGGTGGGCGGCCAGGTAGTGGTGGAGCACGGCCGCGTCACCACCGTGGACGAGGACCGCATCTTCGCTCGGGCGCAGGACGCGGCGGACCGGCAGCGCGCGCAGAGCGCGCAGGCGCGGGCGGTGGCGGAGCGACTGGCGCCCTACGTCGCGGCGGCCTGTCGGGGCGCGGTGGCGACGCCGCTGTCCATCAACCGCTTCGGCGCCGCTCTCCCCTCGACCGCGTGATCCGTCTCGACGGCGTCGCCAAGACCTATCGCACCCGCCGGGGCGATCCGGTCGAGGCGCTGGCCGAGACGTCCCTGACCGTCGGGGAGAACGAGTTCGTCACCCTGGTGGGACCGAGCGGCTGCGGCAAGAGCACGCTCCTCAAGCTGGTGGGCGGACTGGTGCCGGCCACGCGAGGCACGATCCGCGTGCGCGAGCAGGTGGTGAACGCGCCCTTCCCCGACGTGGGCTTTGTCTTCCAGCAGCCGGTGCTCCTGCCCTGGCGCAGCGTGCTCGACAACGTGCTCTTCTCCGTGGAGATGCTCGGCCTCGATCCGCGCCAGTATCGGAAGCCCGCCGTCGATCTCCTCGAGCTCACGGGACTGGCAGGGTTCGAGACGAAGTATCCGCACGAGCTTTCCGGTGGGATGCAGCAGCGGGTGGCCATCTGCCGCGCCCTCCTCCCCGACCCTGGCCTGCTCCTGATGGACGAGCCGTTCGGCGCCCTCGACGCCATGACGCGCGAGGAGATGAGCCTCGAGCTCCTGCGGATCTGGGAGGAGCGTCGCAAGACCATCCTGTTCGTCACCCACAGCATCCCGGAAGCCATCCTCCTCGCCGACCGGGTCGTGGTCATGACGCCGCGGCCCGGCCGCATCGCCCGGGTCATCCCGGTGGATCTGCCGCGCCCTCGCACCATGGACCTGGAGTTCGACGCGCGCTTCAAGGCGCATAGCGACGAGGTGCGCAGCCTGATCTTCTCTGGGCGGAAGGTGCGCGGGTGAGCACGGCGCGGCGGCGCATCAACGAGGTCCTCGTCCCCGTGGGCGCCCTCGTGGGCGCTCTCGTGCTCTGGGAGGCGGCGACGCGAGTCCTCCGCATCCCGCGCTTCATCATGCCGGCGCCCTCCGCCATCCTCGGCGAGGGCTGGGAGTGGCGCTATCGCTTCATCGAGCACACGTGGGTCACTCTCTATGAGACGCTGGGCGGTTTTGCGCTCTCCATGGTGGTGGGCGTGCCGCTGGCCGTGCTCATCGTTTACTCGCCGATCCTCCGCGGCGCGCTGTACCCGTTGATCGTGCTCGCGCAGTCCGTGCCCAAGATCGCGATCGCGCCCGTGCTCCTGCTCGTGCTCGGCTACGGCGAGCTGCCGAAGATGGTGGTGGCCTTCCTCGTGGCCTTCTTTCCCGTGGTGATCGACACGGCCACCGGCCTCCACGCCACGCCGCCCGAGCTCCTCGACCTGAGCCGCTCGTATCGCGCGAGCGCGTTCAAGACCTTTCTCAAGGTGCGGCTGCCCATGGCTCTGCCCTTCATCTTCGCGGGCGCGAAGGTGGCCATCACGCTCTCCGTGATCGGCGCGGTGGTGGGCGAGTTCGTGGGCTCCGACAGGGGACTCGGCTACGTGATCCTGTCTTCCACCTCCTATTGGAAGACGGAGCTGGCCTTCAGCGCCATGATCCTGCTCTCGCTGATGGCCATCGTACTCTTCGCCGCCGTGTCGTTGGTCGAGCGTCTGACCTGTCCCTGGCTCGTCCCCGATCGAGAGACCTGATACCCGACCAGGTGCTTGCCGCTCAAATGTTCCCGCTTCGAGCGCGGGCTTTGCCCGCGCAACCGAATCCTCGGGGGAGGTTCGGAAGGGGGTCTCACTCAGCTGTCGTCTCGCGGCGGAACGCCGCTCAACTCGAACTGCGGCCCCCTCCGAGTGTTCTAGCGGCCGCTTCGAGGGCGGTGAGGGCGAGCACGCGCGTGACCAGGAAGAGCTCGTCGAGGTTGGTGTGCACGTCGTGGTAGTCGGTGTAGCCCCCGCCCGGCCCGTATAGGCAGCAGGGGATGCCGGCCTGCCAGAGATGCGTGGTGTCGTTGCCCGCGTAGCTCTGGGGTAGACGCACGCCCAGGTATTCCGGACCGCGGCCGGAGAGGGCCTTGAGATGGCGGGTGACCATCTGAATCACCGGCTCCGTCACCGGCACGTCCACCGCGGCCTTGGCGAGCCGGCCGAGGCCGCGGGACAGCGCGGGGGGAAACTCGATCTCGTACTGGAATTCCGGGTCGTCGCCCTTGAGGGCATCGAGGGTACGCCGGAAGTCGGCGAGGACGGTTTCGCCGCTCTGACTCGTGTTGAACCGCACGTTGACGTAGGCGGTGCAGAAGTCGGAGACGGTGTAGGCGCCGCGCAGGTTGTAGTCGCGGCCGCGGCCGCCGATCACCGAGCCCACGTTGAGCCGCGGCAGCCCCGGCAAATCAGGATCGTGCACCGCCGTCATCTTCATGGCGTTGATGGCCGCGATGGCCCGCACCATCTTGGCGATGGCGTCCGACCCCTGCTCCTTCTTGCCGATGTGGGTGGCGCGGCCGAGGGTGTGCACCACCACGTCCATCGAGCCCGTGTGCTTGGTGATGATGGTGTGAGCGCCGTAGGGCTCCGGGATCACCGCCATATCGGTGCGGTAGCCGTTCTTGATGGCGTGGATGGTCCCCACCCCACTGTTGAGCTCGGCGGCGACACAGGCGAGGACCACGTCACCGCGCAGGGCAATGCCCGCGCGCTTGATGGCGAGGGTGGCGAGAATGCACGCGGTGACGCCGGCCTTCATGTTGAAGATGCCGTGGCCGAAGATCTTGCCGTCGGCGATCCACGGCGTGAACGGATCGCGCGTCCAGCCGCTGGCCAGGGGATCGATGTCGATGTGGCCGTTCAACATGATGGAGCGCCCACCTCCCGTCCCGGCGAGTCGAGCCACCGTCTGCTTGCGCCCCGGCTCGATCTCCTGCAGCTCGGGGGACAGGCCCTGATCGCGCAGATAGTTGGCGAGCCACTCCGCGCACGGCGTCTCCTCGGTGGTGAAGGAGGGGATGCGGATCAGCTCCGAGGCGAGACGGACGATCTCCTTCTCGTCGATCCGGTCGAGGACTTTCGTCTGGACGTCGGACAGGGCGGGGCTGGCCATGGTCGCGCTGACTCCTCTCTCGTGGATGCCGGAGGAGTATACGCGGCCGCCCGCGAAGCTGCCAGCGCGCGGCGCGCTCTGCTACACTGCGCGCAGTGAAGAACAGCCGTCCCGTCTACTCCACCGAGCACGGACGCCTCGCGCCTCCCCTTCGCCAGCGCGAGACGCCGCCGTCCGATCCACGCGGGCCGGCCGACGGTGTGGTGCGCATCTTCCGCGATCGCTCGGGACGCCAAGGCAAGGTGGTGACGGTGATTCGGGGATTGCCCGCCAAAGATCTCGAGGCCCGCGCCACCGAGCTCAAACGCCTGTGCGGCGCGGGCGGCGCGGTCAAGGACGACGCGATAGAGATCCAGGGCGATCATCGCGAACGCATCGCCGACAAGCTCAGACAGCTCGGCCACACCGTGAAGCTGGCGGGAGGCTGACCGCTTGACACCCCTGGGGCCTCGCGGGATCATCCGCGCACATCGATCATGAATGGCGTGCACGATCTCGGCGGCAAGCACGGCTTCGGTCCCGTGGAGCGGGAGGACAACGAACCCTACTTCCACGCGGATTGGGAGAAGGCCGTGATGGTCATGAACCTGATCGGCATGGTCAGGCGCATCTACAACATCGACGAGTTCCGTCACGCCGTCGAGCGCATGGGGCAGGCCGAATACCTCAACACCTCCTACTACGAGCACTGGCTCGCCTCCGTATCGACCCTGCTCGTGGAGAAGGGCGTCATCGGCCGCGAGGAGCTGGAGGCCCGCGCCCGCGAGTTCGCGATGAACCCGCAGCGGCCGCTGGGCGATCGCAAGGACCCCGAGCTCATGGAGCGGATGATGCGTGTGGTGCGCAAGGGCATGGCCGAGAAGAGCGAGCCCGATCCCGCGCCGCGCTTCCCGCTCGGTGAGGCCGTAGTCACGCGCAACTGGCAGCCGCCCGGCCACACGCGGCTGCCTGTCTATGCCCGCGGACATCGCG
>Ga0306921_10001039_pt1 | contig 26372 bp, 26 predicted proteins | sample sta12Cox44000080_FD_203760 | JGI IMG/M metagenome (GOLD analysis project Ga0306921, IMG submission 203760) | Lab enrichment of tropical soil microbial communities from Luquillo Experimental Forest, Puerto Rico - statoxic.12C.oxic.44.000.080 (v2)... | ecosystem: Environmental > Terrestrial >...
GCGCTCGACCGCCTCTGGGCCCTCGCCGCCCCGGACCCCCACCGCCCCTTGCCGCCTCCCGCTTCAGTAACCCTCACTTCTGAGTTGACCGGTATTGGAGGGTAACCCTGACTTATGAGTTGCTACGGACCCAGATGGGCCAAGAGCCCCGCGCCCGGTCTTGGTCGCGTGCCGACGGCAGCGTGAGCTCGAACGTTGCCTCGCTCCCGATCTCTCATGACCCGCGATACTATCGGGCGGCGGCGCCTGTTCAACGGGTGCCTTCCATCGAAACCGCCGTTCGAGGAGGCTCGGACGTGCGCGTGCAGGAGAAATCGCAACACAGGGAGGCAAGCATGCCAACGGAAGTGCTCGGATTCGTCGGCCTCGGAGTCATGGGCCAGCCGATGTGTCGAAACCTGGTGAGAAAGTCCGGGGCCACGGTGGTGGCCTTCGATGAGCGGCCGGAGCCGCTCGCCGCGCTCGCGGCCGACGGCGTCCAGGCCGCGGCCTCGTTGGCCGAGGTGGCGCGCCGCACGGAAATCGTGTTCTTGTGCCTGCCGGGAGAGCCGCAGGTGCGCTCGGTGTGCCTCGGGGGCAGCGCCGATGGAGGTCTCGCTGCCCTCGTGAAGCCTGGCCAGACCGTGGTCGACATGAGCACCTGCCCGGTGGCGCTCGCACGGGAGCTCGGCCAGACGTTCGGCGCGCACGGCATCGCGTTCGCCGACGCGCCGATCGCGCGCACCGCGCAAGCCGCCCGCGACGGCACGCTCAGCATCATGGTAGGGGGCGAGGCGGCGCTCTTCGAGAGGCTCCGCCCACTCCTGGGGTGTATGGGTTCGGAGGTGACCCACTGCGGAGGGGTGGGAGCGGGCCAAGCGGTGAAGCTCATGAACAACATGGTGGTCGCCCAGACGGTGGTGGCCCTCGCCGAGGCCCTCGCGGTGGCACGCGCCTCCGGCGCTGTGGAACCGCGGGTGCTCTTCGAGACGCTCGCCAAAGGATCCGCCGACAGCTTCGTCCTCCGCAATCACGGGATGAAGTCGCTCCTGCCCGACCATCACCCGATGGAGGGCGCCTTCCCCACGCGATATATCTTGAAGGACCTGTCGTACGCGATCCAGCTGGCCGAGTCGGCCGGCGTCACCCTCGAGCAGGCGGCCACGACGCGGCGACTGCTCGAGGCCGCTGCCGCCGCGGGATGGAGCGAGGCCTACTACACGGCGGTGATCCGCGCCATCGAGAAGCGATAGTCCGGCTCACCGCCACCGACAGGTCATGTCACTCCCCTGACAGCCTTGGGCAATTCACGGTTCCGTCCGCACACGCGCGAGCGATTAGTTTCCAGCACTTGGGCGTGGCCCGACTCTTGCTCAAGCTCCATCCCTGGGAATGTACGTCTGCTTCCGTCCAACATTCATCACATCGGGGGTGACAGGATGAGACATAGACGCTCAAGTGCGCGCCGAACCGAGGCGCTTCTCTGCCCAGCGTGTGGCTCTCGGCGCGTGGTGCCCATCGTCTACGGATTCCCCGCCGCGAAGGTGGCGGCTGACGCCGAACGGGGGCGCCTTGTGCTTGGTGGATGCAGTGTGAGCGAGGGGGATCCGACCAGCACATGTCTTGAGTGCAAGCATCACTGGGGCCACACGATCTTTCGGTGACCGCGAGGAGACACAGGCCGTTCCCTGACTCTTCCCCTCGAGCGGAGTAGCTCAGGAATTGACGGGAACGCTCAAAGGCAAGCAATGGGAGGCATGATGCGAATTAGAGATCTGACGAGGCGGCGCGGCGAGGCGGTAGTGTCGGCGTGGCCCCCGAGAGTTTGGACCTCGGCCGGAACCGTATTCACCCCAGGCCATCTGGGCGTGCTCAAGTCGGTCCAGCGAATCAGCGATCGCGAATTCGGTGATTGGCTCGCCGTGGTCGCCGTCCACGAGGGTCAGGAGCACCACGGGGCATTCCGATGTGATGGGCCGCTAAGCTTGACCGAGTTGCAGCGCGTGCTCCAGGGCCAGATCGGCCGAAGGATCCAGGACATCGGAGACGTCGCGGCCTGAGCCCAAGCTGATACCAGAGCTGGAGCCAAACCGGGCACTCCGGAATCGCCGGAGTGCCCGATTCTCTTGGGACCATCGAGGTCTCGAACCATGCACCCGCTGACCCAAGCTTTGTAGACTCCGCCGTCTCGCGGATCTTCGGCTCCAGGCGCCCTCCGGATCGGATCAGACACCAAAGAGTAGGCTTTCCCACCCAAGGTGGGACGCTCCTGTCGATGTGACGTGAGGTTGCATCTCGTGGCAGGATGGGTCTCATCGAAACGCGCGCCACCCGGAAATCTGGGCGCTTTGTCGGAGATATCGCGATGCTCCCCGCGGAGGTCATGATGACAGAGGCGATCGGGCCCTACAGCACGGCAACAGACATGCTCGCGGCGCTGCGGGCAAAGCAGATCTCGTCGCTCGAGCTCACGAACCTCCTCCTCACCAGGATCGAAGAGCGTGATGGTCCGCTCAACGCCATCCCCGTGCGCACGCCGGATCACGCGCGGGAGGCGGCGCGGAACGCCGATGCGGCCCTCGCCCAGGGCGAGTGGCGCGCGCTCCTGGGATTGCCGATCACGCTGAAGGAATCGACGCAAACGGCCGGCCTGCCACAATCGGCCGGCCTGCCGGCGTTCAAGGACCATCGGCCCACGAACGACGGGCCTCTCGCCGCCAGCGTGTTCGCGGCGGGGGCGTGTCTCCTCGGCAAGACCAATATCTCCGAGGCCCTCTCCGATTGGCAGGCCAACAGCACGATATACGGACGCACCAATAACCCGTGGGATCTCGCTCGCACGCCGGGCGGCAGCACGGGCGGCGGCGGCGCGGCACTTGCCGCGGGGCTCACTCCCCTCGAGATCGGGAGCGACATCGGCGGCTCGATTCGCGTCCCCGCCGCGTGCTGTGGCGTGTACGGGCATCGGCCCTCCGAGACCGCGATCCCGCGGGCGGGCGGCTTCCCCCGCGCGGATTTCCCCAACCCGGCGGGCATCATGGCCGTCCAGGGGCCCCTGGCGCGCAGCGCGGTCGACCTCGAGCTCCTCTTCGACGTGATCGCGGGACCCGTGCTTGGGGAAGACGCCGGCTGGCGCCTCGCGCTTCCCCCGGCACGCCACGATCGGCTGCGCGACTTCCGGGTGGCCGTGATGCCCACGCCGCCGTGGGTGCGACCTTCTCAGGACATGCAGGGCAAGGTCGACGAGCTCGCGCAGTACCTCGGCCGCCAGGGTGCACGGGTCACGAAAGCGATGCCGGAACTCGACTTCGACCGGTATCTGCGGGACTACCTCTGCTTGCTCATGGTTCAGATGAGCGTGGCGCGCAGTCGGGAGCAGCGGGAGGCACGGGCCAAGACGCTGGCCGTCTCGCAGAATTTCATGTTCGCTGCCCTGGCGCCTGGCCTCACCCTCGATGCCGCGGGCCTCATCGTGCTGCTCAAACGCCGCGAGGAAGCGCGGGCCGCCTGGCGCCGCTTCTTCCAGGATTTCGACGTGCTGGTCGGGCCGACGACCCTCGATGTCGCCTTCCCTCACCAGGTCGGGTCCTTCGAGACGCGCACGCTGCTCGGCGACGACGAGCGAGTGCCCTACTATTCCAACATCATCTATCCCATGTGGGCGATCTTCGCCGGGCAGCCGGCGACGGCATTCCCGGCAGGACTCAGTCGCCAGGGTCTGCCGCTGGGGCTGCAAGCCATCGGCCCCTACCTCGAGGACCGCACACCGCTCCGCTTTGCTCAGCTCTTGGAGCGTGAGTGGCAGGCATTCCAACGGCCGCCCGGCTACTGAACCGAAGCGAATCCGCCACCGACCCGGCGTGATACGAAGGAGCGACCATGGGCTACCAGCACATCCTGCACGCCGACTTCGAGGAGGGCGTGGCGCACCGCCTCGAGAAGCGCGCGCCTCGCTTCACCGGTCGCTGAGCGGCGAGGCGGGTCGCACCCCGGTCACCGACCGGATCGAAGCCTGGCTCCGCGCAGAGAGCGTACCCTTCCGCCTTCTCGAGCACGCCCCCGTGCGCACCAGCGAGGAGGCCGCCCGCGTGCGGGGCACGCCCCCCGAAGCCGGTGCCAAGACCCTGGTCGTGCGCGCGGAGGATCGCCCCGTCCACTGCGTGCTCCCCGGCAACCTGGGCGTCGACAACGCCCGGCTGCGCGGCATCCTCGGCGTACGCACCCTGCGCTTTGCCACCCCGGCCGAGCTCCTCGAGCTGACGGGCTGCGCGCCCGGCGCCGTACCGCCCTTCGGCAATCTCTTCGGCCTCCCCGTGCTCGTCGATGAGCTCTTGCTCGAGCGCGAGGACATCGCATTCAACGCGGGGAGCAACAGCGTCTCCATCGTCATGCGAGCGGCGGACTTCGCCCGGCTGGCCGGCGCTCGGGCGTGTCGCTTCGCGCAGGAGTCGTCACCGAGCGTGTGACGGCGGCCAGGACTGATCCCCACTTGGGGCCGGTCTGCGGCACGACCTGCATGCCGTGAGGGCGGCGTTGCGCTCGCCGCCCTGATAGAGTGGCCCGCGACGACCGGCGCGGCTTCGCTCCGGCGCGTCTATCCCTACACTCTCGAGGAGGTGCCCGGCGGCTCATCGCGCGACCGAGCGCGGCGGGACGCGGGAGCGCCAGGAGAACCCGATGACGAACGATGCGACAGCTCTCGAGCCCTGGAAGTGGCCGGAGCAGCAGTGGCGTACCCTCGTGAACCATGTTCGCGCCGGCCGGACGCTCCGACCTGCGCAATGGCCGGGCGGCGCTCGCTGCGCCGTCGCGCTATCCTTCGACTCCGACCACGAGACCAACGAGCTACGGGACGGCGGCAAGTCCATCGGCCGCCTGTGCTGGGGCCAGTACGGCAACCGCGTCGGGGTGCCCCGCATCCTGGCCCTCCTCGCCCGCTACGGTGTGGCCGCCACGTTCTACGTGCCGGCGGTGTCAGCACTCCTCTATCCCGACGAGCAGCAGCGCCTCGTCGGCGAGGGGCACGAGCTAGGGATCCATGGATGGATCCACGAGCTGAACTCCGTGCTGAGCTACGAGGCCGAGCGCGATCTCCTCCTCCGCGCCGCCGACACCCTCGAGCGCGTGGGCGGCATACGCCCCCTCGGCATGCGGACACCATCCTGGGACTTCAGCCCGCACACCCTTCGCATCGCCAAGGAGATGGGCCTTGCCTATGACTCCTCGCTGATGGCTGACGAGGACTGCTACGAGCTCGTGCTCGACGGCGAGCCGACCGGCGTGATCGAGCTGCCCGTGGAGTGGGTGCGCGACGACGCCGTGTACTTCATGATGCACCGCTTCCAGTCGCTCCGACCGTACACGCCACCCGCCGAGGTGCTCGACATCTTCCGGCGCGAGCTCGACGCGGCGTACGACGAGGGCGGGATCTTCCAGCTCACCATGCACCCGCACGTCATCGGGTACCGCTCCCGCATCTGGATCCTCGAGGAGATCATCCGCCACGCCCGAGGGAAGCCCGGCACGTGGTTCGCCACCCATGCGCAGGTGGTGGACTGGGTGAAGCGGGAGGCGGCATGAGGGCCAGCCAGGGCGCTCCACGGAGCGGCCGCCTAGTGAGCGAAGGCTCGGCCACAGAGAGGAGATAGATGTCGCATCCGCGCCCATTTCGGTTCGGGCTCCTGGGGGAGAATGTCCGCTCCGCCAAGGAGTTGGTGGATACGGCTCATCGCGCCGAAGAGGCGGGCTTTGCGACGTTTCTGCTCCGAGACCATTTCATTGCGGAGCCCTTCGGCCATCAGCTGGCTCCTTTGGCTGCGCTAGCGACCGTTGCCGCAGGCACGACAAGGCTCCGAGTGGGAACCATGGTGCTCTGCAACGACTACCGCCATCCCGTCCTCCTCGCCAAGGAAGTCGCCACGCTCGACCTTCTGTCGGACGGCCGGTTCGAGCTGGGGCTCGGCGCTGGTTTCTCGCGACCCGAGTACGAGGCGGCCGGCCTACCGTATGACCCGGCCGGTGTGCGGGTCGATCGTCTGGCCGAGGCCCTCCAAGTCCTCAAGGGACTGTTCGGCGCCACGCCATGCACGTTCGCCGGCCGCTTCTACACCGTCACGCATCTGGATGCGTTTCCCAAGCAAGTGCAGCAGCCCCATCCGCCCCTACTGGTCGGCGCGGGAGGCCGGCGGATGCTTGCGATGGCGGCGCGCGAGGCCAACATCATCGGTCTCCAAACCGCCTCCTTGGGCACGGGCAGGATCACGTCAGACGCATCCGGACTCCTGGCGGAGACCATTGCAGAGAAGATCGGATGGGTGCGCCAGGAGGCCGGCGCCCGCTTCGACCAGATCGAGTTGAGCATCCTCGCGTCCGTCGTTGCCGCCGAGGACCGCCGGGCGGCGGCCGAGCGGCTCGTGCGCGAGCGTGGCTGGGATGGGCTGCCGCTGGAGCGGGTGTTCGAGATGCCCTCGATTTTCATCGGGTCGGTGGCCCGGATCGTCGACGAAATGCAGGCACGTCGTGAACGCTACGGCATTTCGTACTATGTGGTGCGGGATGGACAGCTGGAGATGGTCGCGCCGATCGTCGCGCGCCTGGCCGGAGTGTAGGAGCAAGCCGGTCTATGAGCGCGGCGGCTCTTCTCCTTGGGGGTTGGTGCTCGTGCTGAGCTTGGGCTCTCGGCTCGAGCGCGTCGCCTCGGTGGGTCTCGCGCTCCTGCTCCTCGCCGCGTCCGGCGCGGCCGCCGAAGATACCGAGCAGGCGTGGGCCGCTCTCGTCGCCGGAGGCCATGTCGCGCTGATCCGCCATGCCAACGCCCCTCCCGGCTCTGGAGGGGATCCGCCCGGCTTCAAGATGGACGACTGCACGACTCAGCGGAACCTCGACGAGCTGGGACGCCAGCAGGCCGAGAAGCTCGGTGCGGCATTCCGCGAGCGCGGCGTGCGTGTCGATCGGATCCTGGCCTCACCCGTCTGCCGCTGCGTGGATACCGCCGAGTTGATGGCGGTGGGTCCTGTCGAAAAGTCGGTGGCGCTCCTTCCCGACAGGACTCAACCGCCCGTCCGTCTCCTCGAGCTCAAGGCGCTGGTGGCCGGCTGGCGCGGGCCAGGCACTCTTGTCCTCGTGACGCATGGCTTCACCATCTCACCACTGCTCCGGACGTATCTGGAGCAGGCGGAGACCGTGGTGCTCAAACCAGGCGGGACGAAAGGCGGGGTCGCCGACATCGTGGGCAGGATACCCACACCTCACTGACCGGCGAGCGCTCCGGACGCCGTCCCCGGCCTCTGCGGTGGCGAGACATTCGGGACAGCTCAATGCCGTGGGGCTCCCGAGACGTTAGCGGCCGAATCGCCGCTGGCGCTGCTGAAACGCCCGGATGGCGCGGAGAAAATCGATCTTGCGAAACGCCGGCCAGTACGCGTCGCAGAAGTAGAACTCGCTGAAGGCGCTCTGCCAGAGCATGAAGCCGGAAAGACGAAATTCGCCGCTCGTGCGAATGATCAGATCCGGATCCGGACACCCGTAGGTGTAGAGATACTTCTCGATAGTGTCCGCGGTCAGCGCGTTCACGATCTCCGCCGCGGACGCGCCCCGTGCAAAGCTCTCCTCGAGATAGCCCTGCACCGCGTCCACGATTTCCTGCCGGCCGCTGTACCCGACACCTACATTGAGGACCATCCGCTCGTGATCACGCGTCGCGGCCTCGGCGAGGCGCAGCGCCCGCAGGACCGACGAGGGGAGCAGGTCCAGCCGACCAATCGGGCAGATCCGGATGCCGGAACGCATGGCAAAGCCGCTCGCCACCCATTCGCCCATCTTAGATTCGATCACCTCGAGGACCGCCGCCACATCATCGGGATCGCGGTGGAGATTCTCGACGGACAGCCACCAGAGAGTGACCATGGGAATCCCCACCTCGAGGCACCAGCTGAGGACTGCCTCCGTCTTCGTCGCCCCCCGCCGGTATCCTTCCCCGAAGTCGCCCAGCCCGGCTTCCCGGCTGTAGCGCCGGTGGCCATCCTGGATCATCCCGAGGTGCTCCGGCAGCGCTCGGCGCCGGAGCTCGGCGAGGAGACGTCGCTCATAGAGGTAGTACAGCGCTCGCTTCACCGGCAGCGTTCCGATCACGACACGATCCCCCCCTGAAGCTCTCGTCCCGTCATGCTCGACCCGCCCGCCATCATGGGCCAAAGCGGTCGACGAGCAAGCCGTGGCGCAAGCCACGGTCGCTCACCGAGAGTGAGTCCTTCTGCAGCTTGTCCATGACCGTTCGGACGATGCAGGCGCCGGCGAGAATCACGTCGGCACGCTTCGGCTGCAGGCCCACGATCTGCCGCCGCGCTTCCGTCGAGCGGGAGCAATAGAGCTCGATCTGTCGCTCCACCTCCGCCCGGGACAACGTGGCGCCCTGAACCGCGTCGGGATCGTACGTCGCGAGGCCGAGCATCACGGCCGTGAGGTTGGTGACGGCTCCCCCCAGGCCGACCAGCGCGTCGGGCGTCTCGGCCCCGTCGAGGCGCCCGAGGTCCGCGGCCATCGCGTCCATGGCCCGTCGCAAGTCCGTGGGGGACACCACTCCCGCGAGGCCGTATGTCTCCGTGAAACGGACCGCGCCGACGTTGACGCTGAACTGCTCGGTCACCGTCGCCCCACGACCGAAGGTGAACTGGCTGCTCCCCCCGCCCGTGTCGAAAATGACCATGGATCCATCGCCCAGTCCGAGGCCGGACTTCACGGCGAGATAGGCCAGGCGGCCTTCCTCTGCCCCCGAGATGATCTCGATGCGCACCCCGGAACGCCGCTCGACGTCGCCGATGAAGGCCTCGCGGTTGTGCGCCGTGCGCATGCCCATGGTCCCTACCGCGACGATCGTCGTAGCGCCCTTTTCTTTCGCCTCTGCTGCCATGCCGGCAATCGCCGCCGCCGTGCGGTCCATCGCCTCGGGTGAGAACTCCCCTCCGGTCGCCGCCAGACCCTCGCCGAGCCGCGTCACCTCGGCTCGATCGACGACGGTCGTCCATTTGCTCTCGGTGTCATGCTCGCCCACGTGAAACTTCACCGAATTGGTGCCGACATCGATCACGGCGTAGCGGGGCATACGAGCTACCTCACGCGCTCAGACCGAGCAGCCGCTTCAGCCCGCGCGGATAGCTGATGTTCTCGAAGCGATCGAGCCCCATCTCGCGCACGGCGGCGACAACGCGCGCGGGATCCTCGAGCTCCATGGCGACCGTGCGGATCGGCCGTCCGTCGGCCACCACGTCGGTCATCTCGGCGGTGCAACCGGCGACGGTGTAGCGCTGCCGTCGCTTGTGAACCTGGGCGACGCGCACGCCTCGCGAGGCCTGCGTCAGCTCAGCCTGCAGTCGCTCGAGGGTGTAGGCGTCGAGACCGGCGATGGGCGCGACCCCGAGCGCGGCGCACACCCGTGCCACCTCCGCCGCCGGCAAGGGAAACTCGCCCTTCATCACCGGACGCCACTGTTCGAGACCCTCGGCGTTGACCTGTTCCAACGTCTTGATGTCCATGAGTCGATCGCGAATCTTCACGTTGGCGTCGGTATCTCGCGAGAGGAGATATATTTCGTCGCTCTCCTGCACGTGACCGCGTTCAAGCGCGGCGAAGCGGCGGTCCGCCTCGCCGAAGCTCGCACCAAAGGTGCGCCATTCCCAGCGTGGGATGATCCGTTCCATAGGGTATTTTGGTCAGGGTGACACGTGCGCGGTAAGCCCCTTGCGGCTTCTTGGCATCCGTTGGTCACACGCCTCAGACACGACATCATAAAACGTCAGGGAAGACAACGTGGTCGCTTCGACAGGCTCAGGATCACGAAGCCGGCTTGTCAGGCCATGGACGCTGGCGACACCCCTGGCCTGGGCCGGTCGTCGTGCCGCGGCCCGCCGGGAAAAGCCCCAGGAACGCCCCGCGCCTCGTCGTGGATCACGTGGAAGTGGCGGTGAATTCTCATTTCCTCGAAGCGGAGGGCGTGGAGGCGGCCGCACGCCAAGCACGGGCTTCGGGTCTAAGATGGGTGAGGTTGCGATGACCTGCCTATCCTGTGGACACGAAAACCCCGCGGGGGCGAAGTTCTGCAACGACTGCGGCGCGCGTGTGGCGGCCCCGGCCGCCTCCCCCGAGCCTCGTGCCTATACTCCGCGCCATCTCGCCGAGAAGATCCTCGCTCAGAAGAGCGCCCTCGAGGGGGAGCGCAAGCCGGTCACCGTCCTCTTCGCCGACGTGGCACGCTCCATGGAGCTCGCCGAACGTGTCGATCCCGAGGATTGGCATCGCCTCCTCGATCGCCTGTTCCGAATCCTCGCGGACGGCGTCCACCGCTACGAGGGAACCGTCAATCAGTACACGGGCGACGGCATCATGGCCCTCTTCGGCGCCCCCATCGCTCACGAGGATCACGCCCAGCGAGCCTGCGCGGCCGCCCTGGACATGGCGCGCGAGATCCAGACGCTCGGGGAGAACGTGCGGCAAGAGAGCGGCCTCGAATTCGCGGTGCGGATGGGGCTCAATTCGGGCGAGGTGGTCGTCGGGCGCATCGGGGACGACCTCCGCATGGACTACACTGCCCAGGGTCACGTGGTTGGGCTCGCCGCCCGGATTCAACAGCTGGCGCCACCGGGGGGCATCAGCATCACCGACCAGACCGCGCGGCTCGCCTCGGGCTTCTTCGACCTTCTGGATCGCGGTGAGCACAGCGTCAAGGGCGCAAGCGCACCGGTGCGGGTGTTCGACCTCTTGGGGCCCGGCCCAATCAATCATCGCTTCGAGCGCTCGCGCGCGCGCGGCTTCTCGCGCTTCGTCGGCCGCGCGCGCGAGCTCGCGCGCCTCGAGGGCGCTTTGCGCGAAGCCGAGGCGGGCCGCTCCGGAGTGATCCTCATCATCGGCGAGCCCGGCGCGGGCAAGAGCCGCCTGTGTCATGAGCTCGTCGAGCGCTCACGCGGCGTGCCCCTCTACCAGGTCCGTAGCCTGTCCCACGGGCGCATGCTCCCCTTCCACGCTCTGGCCGAGCTAGCCCGCGGTCTCTTCGGGGTTCACCCAAGCGCTTCGGCGACGGACATTCGTACCGCCGTCAAGCGCGGTCTGTCCATCATCCCCTCGGTCGATGCGATCGCTCTGGCTTTCTGGCTCGAGCTGCTCGGCGCGCCCGACCCCACGCTGGCTCCCTCGGACGTCGAGCCCCAGACGCGTCGCCTGCGCCTGTTCGAGTCCTTGTGTGACCTGATCCAAGCCCGTGCGCGACGCGAGCCCATGCTGCTCTTGGTCGAAGACTTGCACTGGCTCGATCCGGCGAGCGCAGCAGCGCTGGAGATGCTAGCGGGGCGCCTCGCCCCGCCGGCGTCGAACCGTGGCCGCGCGCTCCTGATCGCGACCACGCGGCCCGACTATCGGCCTGCCTGGTCTGGGCGGGTCGAGCGTCTCTCCCTGCCCCCCCTCGCCGCCGACGAGGCCTCGGTTTTGCTCGACGACTGGCTCGGGGCCGAGCCTGAGCTCGCGCAACTCCGCGCGCGCATCGGGGCGCGCGCTCGTGGCAACCCTCTCTTCGTCGAGGAAATCATCCGGTCCCTCCTGGAGGGCGGGGTGCTGCATGGTCGCCGCGGCGCCTATGTGCCCGCCGGCCCGATCGAGGACATCCCGCTGCCCGAGACCGTGCAGGCCGTCCTGGCCTCCCGCATCGATCGACTCTCGCCGCGAGACAAGGACGTGCTGCAGGCGGCAGCGGTGGTCGGACGGGACGTGCCGACGGAGCTACTGCGCGTCGTCGTGGATCTCCCGACAAGCGAGCTCACCTCATCGCTCGAGGGGCTGGCGAGCGCCGAGCTCCTCTCGCCCTCCGACTCTCCCGGCGGCGCAAGCACCTTCCGGCATCCGCTCACCCAGGAAGTCGCCTACCGCACGCAGCTCCTGGACCGCCGGCGCCGCACGCATGCCGGGGTTGCCCATGCCCTCCTCGCGATCCATGGATCGGCGGTCTCGACGCACGCCGCCCTGCTGGCCCACCACTTCGAGGAGGGCGGCGAGCATCTCGAGGCCGCGCGGTGGCACGAGCACGCGGGCCGGCGCGTCGCACGCAGCGACCCCGCGGAGGGAGCGAGGCACTGCCGCAAGGTGACGGAGCTGCTCGTCACGGTTCCCGAATCTCCCGACACCCTGACCCTCGAGCTCACGTCGCGCATCGCGCTCCTCGAGATCGACCGCCTTGCCGGCATCGACGAACGGCACTCCCGCGCGCTCTTCGAGGAAGCGCGCGTGATGGCCGAACGATTGGGCGACCCCCGAGGTCACGCGTTTCTCCTCACCTCCTACGGCCGGCTGTGTGGGCTCGCCGGTGACGTGCGGCAATACCTCGACTGCGCAGAGCGGGCGGCGGAGCTGGCCGAGACGTCCAATGACGGCACGCTCAGTTTCGAGATGCGCGCCGTGCTGGCGCACGCGGAGCTGGCCGTGGGTCGCCTCGATGCCGCCCGTGCCACCTCCGGGCACGCTCTGGCCGAGTTCGCCCGGCTTCCGATGCTGAGAGACGCCCTGGTCCGCTCCACCGCGCCCGCTCTCTGCCGAATCTGGCGCGCGCTTGCGAGCGCCTATCTGGGCCAGTTGGCCGAAGCCCAGTCCGATCTAGAGGCGCTCCTTGCCGACGAGACAGAGCGCGGCCTCGAGGTCCTGTACGGCACGCACGGCTTCCTCTGCGAGGTGCTGCGGCTCCAGGGCGATCTCACGCGTGCCATCCCTCACGGCCGCCGTGCCGTCGAACTCGCAGAGGCGAGTGGCAGTTCTTTCTCGCGGGTCGAAGCCGCGGCGTTTCTGGGAGCTGCCTCCCTCGCCGCCGGCGACGTCGACACCGCCACGAGCGCGCTCGAGCCGGCCCTCCGCCTCGCCCGGGCGAGGCGCAACGCCCTCTGGTACGAGCCCCGCATCCTGGCCACGCTCGCCGAGGCACGAACGGCCGCCGGCGACCGCCCTGGAGCCCGGGCGCTGCTCGCGGAAGCCCGCGAGTTGGTCGAGCAAGGCCGAGGCTGGCGACTCAGTGCTTGCGACGTCGTGCTGGCGTGGGTCCGGCTCCTCGGCTCGGAGGCCGCCCTGGACCGTGCGGTCGTCGAGAGCGCCCTCGCGTCGCTGGAAGCCCTCGCGGCGGGATTCGGCGCCCAGGTCTACCGGCGAATGGCGGACATCGAGCGTGCGCGACTCGGGTGACGGTCTCCCTGATACACGACAGTGAGCTACCACGGCACCAACGGCCGCGATGGCGCAGACGCGAAGCCGCATGGTCGTTCGCCGGGCTAGCGCGCGACGGTTCTGAATCCTGCGAAGATGTTGCGGCGGTGGCGCATGTAGAAATTCCGCCACGTGTTACGGATGAGGCGTGACCGCGTGGTCCACGCGCCGCCGCGCAGAACTTTTTTGCCGCCGAAGTAGGGCGCCGAGTATTCCTTGTACGGATCGCACTCGAATCCGGGATACGCACGGAACGTGTCGTCGACCCACTCCCACACATTGCCGATCATCTGACGACATCCGACCGCGCTGTCGCCCGCGGGCAACGCTCTGACGTCGATGGTCCCGCCGGCACGGTAGTCGAGATTCGCGCGCGCGGGCGTCGGCGCGTCGTTGCCCCACGGGAATCGCCGCTTCTCACCCGTCGCGGGATCGAGCGACGCCGCCATTTCCCATTCGGCTTCCGTCGGCAATCGGCGGCCCGCCCACCGGCAGAATGCCTCGGCTTCGTACCAGTTCACGTGCGTCACGGGATGCCATGCCGCCAGGGGCACGATCGCGTCGAAGCGGCGCTCGCCCCATCCACCGTCGGGCGCCTTGTGCCAGAAGAGCGGATGATCGACGGATCCACGGCGACGCCAGTCCCAGCCTCGCCGGCTCCACACGTCACGGCGGCCATACCCGCCGTCGTCGACGAAGGCCGCGAACTCCGTGTTGGTGACCGGCACGGAGCGAATCCTGAACGACGACAATTCGATCTCGTGCGCCCACTTCTCGTTGTCGAACACGAATGGCTCGTCGGGGGTCGCCCCGAGACAGAATCGGCCACCCGGGACGTCGACGTCGTGCGGCGCGTACGCGGGGTCGATCGGCGGATCCGCCGCGCCGGGCACCGTGAGCGACACGCGCGGGCGCGCATAGCCGAGGGTCTGCAACACGAGCGTCAGGTTCTCCGCGTGCATGTCCTCGTGCAGGGCGGCCAGCGTGTAGAAATACGCCTCCTTCGCGCTGGGACGGCGCGAATCGAGGCGAGCGATGACCCGCCGCAGAACCTCCTCGATGTAGTCGAGCGTCCCCTGCCGGGACGGATACGGATGCTGCCACCGCAGGCGATACGGCACGTTGAACGACTCGTAGATGTCGTCGGAGCCGGGCCGCAGCGTGGCTGCACCGTCGAGGTGGCGGAGAATCCAGTACTCCTGGAACCAGCCGACGTGACCGATCTCCCAAATCGGCGGCTCGAGGAAGTGGCCGGGTTGACCGAGGAGCTGACCATCGGCGAGGCCATCGAACAGTTCGCGCTCGACGCGGCGCGCGTCGATCAGCGAACGCACAAGGGTATCAGGGGAGATCGAAGCGTCCATGTCTGGTCGTGTCCGGCCTAGCGGGCCCCGACCGGGACCGGCAGCACCGCGCCGCAGGCTTGGCACGTGCGAAGCGACGGGCTAGCGTTGAACGTCTGGATCGCTTCACGAAGCTGCGCCTCGATATCCTCGCAAGTGAACGCGACCTCGTGCAGCTTCACCTGGCAGCGATCGCAGAACCACGCCAGTCGATCGAGCTCGTCCGGCCGGCGTTTGCGCTCGATCACGAGACCCCACGTCGCGGGCGGCCGGATCGGACAGTGCGGCGTGCCCGCGCGACAGAGGAACACTTCGCCCTCACGCACGGCAACGTCACGGCGCTTGCCGTTGTCCATGATCTGCACGGTGATGTCGCCGGCGAGCTGATAGAAGATCTCGTCGCCCGGATCGATGTGGAAGTCGTTGCGCGCGTTCGGGCCGCGGATGATCTGGAAGATGAATTCGCTCTCGGGAAAGACTTCCTTGTTCGCGACCGGGGGCAAGAACGCCTGCGCGTTGGCCTCGATCCATTGCATCAGGTGAATGGCACCGGGCTCGATCACCCTCATGGCTCCTGGCGACTCAGAGTACCACGCCCGCCTAACCAGACCATCCCGCTCCACCCCATCCGCGAGCCGATTCTATCGCCCTGCCCACTGTAGCTCGGCCATCGTCACCACATACCAGGTGAGATGATCCGGTAACCCTTGCCTCTTCGACCAACGCACGCGGCCCGGCTGACAAACAAAAGTCAGTGCCAACGCCTCTGGTCTATGCTAGCTACGGTCTGGCGGGTCGCCGAAGTCCTCCGCATCCACGATGCAGACCAGAGCATTGCGGAGGTCGAGCCGCCGACCACGATCGTGTAGCCGATCCCCCACGACCCTCGCCGCAGCCCTGGCCAGACGGACGGCCAAAGGAGGCCCACCGATGGGCAGTTCGATCCGACTCACTGCTGGCCTGGCGCTTCTGTCGCTCACGTTCGTGCCGAGCGCCGCCCTTGCTCAGCCGGGTGTCACCGCCAGCGAGATCAAGGTCGGCAACACGAATCCGTACAGTGGGCCGCTCTCGGCTTACGGCACCATCGGCAAGTCCATCGGCGCCTACTTCAAGAAGGTCAACGACGAGGGCGGAATCAACGGGCGGAAGATCAACTACATCAGCTACGACGACCAGTACAGTCCGCCCAAGACGCTGGAAATGACCCGCAAGCTCGTCGAGCAGGATCAGGTCGCCCTGATCTTCCAACCGCTCGGCACGCCGACCAACTCTGCCATCTGGAAGTACATGAACGATCAGAAGGTGCCCCAGCTCTTCGTGGCGACGGGGGCGACGAAGTTCGGCGACCCGCAAGGACATCCATGGACGATGGGGTGGCAGCCTACCTACCAGACCGAAGGCCACATCTTCGCGCAGTACGTGCTCAAGAACATCCCGGACGCCAAGGTCGGCGTGCTCTACCAGAACGACGACTCCGGCAAGGACTACCTCAAGGGGTTCAAGGACGGGCTCGGCGCCGCCGCCGCGCGGATCATCGTCATGGAGCAGTCGTACGAGGTGACCGATCCTACCGTGGATTCGCAGGTGGTCAACCTGAAGAACAGCGGGGCCAACGTCTTCTTCAACGGCACCGCACCGAAGTTTGCTTCCCAGGCCATCCGGAAGGCTCATGACCTCGGCTGGAAACCCGTGCAGATCCTCGCGAGCGTTTCCGCCTCGGTGCAGTCCGTGCTCAAGCCGGCAGGCTTCGAGGCGGCCAAGGGCATCATGAGCGCCCAGTACCTGAAGGACGTCACCGACCCGCAGTGGAAGAACGACCCAGGCTTCAAGGGATGGATGGAGTTCATGCAGAAGTACTATCCGGCCGGCTCGCTGGAGGACGAGTTCAACGCCTACGGCTACACCGTGGCCCAGACCCTCGTGTACGTGCTCAAGCAATGCGGCAACGATCTGTCGCGGGCCAACATCATGAAGCAGGCGGCGAGCATCAATGGCCTCTCCCTTCCGATGCTCCTGCCCGCCATCCGGATCAACACGGGTCCGAACGACTTCTTCCCCGTCGAGCAGATGCAGCTCGGCCGCTTCGACGGCGAGCACTGGGTGTTGTTCGGCGATCTCTTCGACGCTTCTCGGAAGTAAGGGTGCCGCGACGCCGCTTGATAGGCACTGCGGTGGCGCTCCACCCGCTGCGTGAGGTTACCGCGAAGGACTCGCAAGCCTTTGCGGAGAAGTTAGGGATTGAACGCCCGAGCCCGGTCCGCCATCGGGTCGAGCGACGCGGTCAGGGCATCAGCCAGTGCGCCTTCCTTGACGTTGGTGGTGCTGCCGATCAGGTGCTCGTGACCAACCCCCGTCCGGTCCACCTGGATGATGCGGAAGAGGTCGGGGACGACGACGTCCGATGAAGTGAGGTCGCGCCACTGGGACGGGAGCTTGGCGAGGGCGGCCTTCAACACTTTCGCCTGAGTTGTGTACCGCGTAGCGTACGCCCCGTCCTTGGCAAAGTATCCGCGGAACTTGGGACTCGCCGCGAGGATCGCCTTGGCATTCTTTGGGTCGGCGGTCAGGGCCTTCCCGAGAGCTGCGATCTGCTTCGTGGCCCAGTCCATCGTGTCTTCGATCCCCTCGGCATCGAACAGCACGGCGAGGTCGGCTGCTCCCTTCGATGCCGCCCGAGCAGGATCTTTCTTGAGCGTCGCGGCATCTGCGGGTTGGGCCTCGCCGGCGGCGACCATGGGCGCGAGTTTCGTACTACCACCACCACTGTGGGCGGAAAGGACGATCGAGTAGCTCTTGATTCCGCTCAGCGCCGGGACCTTGCCGAACACTTCCTGGACATACCCGTAGGTGGGGACATTGCCGAACTCGGACTTGCCGCGACCCTGCACGAGGATGGCCACGATCTGCGGTTGCTTCGCCGATCGAGCCGCGACGACCGCACTGATCTGCTGCTCCCAGTGCTCCAGGTCGACGTCGCGGACGTCGCCCTTCTTGCTCGCTGTTCTCCCGGAGGCGACGAGGTAGCCGGCGTAGGGATCCTTGACGCCTTTCTCCTGACGAAAGCCCCAGCCGTGGAAGTGCAGGACCACTTGGACCGGCCTGTCCGCATCAAGCTTGTCCGGCATGATCACCACGGCCATGTTGTCCGGCGACTCATCGGTCATCTGCTTCTCGGCGCTCGTCCGCTTCCCATACTCATTCTGGAAGCCGCCGGATACGCCGAACTTGAGACCGTGTACTTCCAGCCGGTTGAGCCCGGTCTTAGCGACATTCTGGACGCCTTGAGGCTGGGTATATCCGTGCGGGTCGTCCGCGGCAGGCAGAGGCGCTCGCTGCACGGTTGCGCCCCAGCTTCGAGCCGAGGCGGACGCGAGCGCGATCAGAGTCGTGACGATCGTGTTCCCGACGTGCCGCTGCAGGTCCAGGATCGACTCAGGGCTGAGCAGGTTCGGCTTCGACGCCGGGCTTCCCTCGATCGGCGTCCGTCTGGCCGCGTTGGCGACGGGGACCGGTGCCGCGATTCGATGCGGGGAGCCATCGCGTGTGGGCACGTACTTCACGTGCCTCATTCGGCCAGATATCATCGTCGCGACCGCATCGGCCGGGGCGAATCTACTTCCAGAACTCCTTCGTCGCCCGCCGCGCGCCCTCGGCCATGCTGGCGAGCTTGGCCCAGACGATGTCAGGCACGACCGCCGCCTGCCCCACCCACGTGCCGAAGCCGCAATCGGTCCCTGCGATGACGTGCTCGCGGCCGACCAGCTTCGCGTAGCGGCCGATACGCTGAGCCACCAGGTCGGGATGCTCGATGAAGTTCGTCGTCGAATCCAGGACGCCCGGAATCAGCACCTTGCCGTCCGGGAGCTTCACGCGCTCGAAGATCTGCCACTCGTGGGCGTGGCGAGGATTGGACGCCTCGAAGGAGATGCCGTCGGCCCGCACGCTGAACACGAGATCGATGATGTCGGCCAGCGGCACGTCGAAGTGGTGTGGACCTTCGTAGTTGCCCCAGCAGATGTGCACGCGCGCCTGCTCGGGCGGCACGCGCGCCAGCGCGTGGTTGAGCGCGGCGATGTGAAGCTGGGCGGCCTTGCGGAATCCCTGGATGTCGAGGTCGGCGTACTGGATGTGGCGGCCCATGCCGAGGTCGGGACAGTCCACCTGCACGACGAAGCCGGCCGCGGCGATCGCCTCGTACTCTGGGCGCATGGCCTCGGCGATGGCGAAGAGATACGCCTCGTGGTCCGGGTAGTGCTCGTTGCGGAAGAACAGCGAGATGACTCCGGGCGAGGCGGCGCTCATGAATCCCGGCCGGGTGCCGAGGGCCACCTTGAGATTCTCCACGTCACCTTGCGCCGCTCGCGGGTCACGGACGGCGATGGCCGCGTTGCACGCCGGCGTCCGTCGCCGGGAGCGGCCGGGATCGCCGAAGACGCGCGCCGCCATCTCGGGGAAATCGGACAGGTCGCGATAGGCGAGCGGATGGCTCTGCCCACCGAAGCCGCTCAACCGATCCTTCACGTAGGTGGCGTAGCTCGGCTTGCTCATCTCGCCGTCGTTGACGAGATCGACGCCCGCATCCACCTGACGCCCCACCACTTCGGCCACCGCGGCGCGAATGCGCGCGTCGAGCGCGGCCGGGTCTACCGGCACACCCTCTTCCTTGGCGTACATGGTGCGGATGAGATCGGCGGGACGCGGCAGGCTCCCGGTGTGCGTCGTGAGGAACCGGTCGGTGCTGCGCGGGAATGACATCGACCCGCTCAGGCCGCGCGGGCGGAGGCGCCGTCCCAGGACGGCTTCGTTTCGGGATTGACCGGGAAACCGAAACTCACGCGTTCGGTGGGGCTCATGCGTCGCTCCGTCCTGTGACGAGCGTGGCGCTGCCGTGGCGCGTCGCTAGCGAATGCCGGTGCCTCGATGTCACAGTTCTTGGACCTGGGGATACGCTTCGCCTCGCAGCGCACGGACCGTCATCCGGCGAATCGGCAGTACTCCGCTCGTCTGCCTTCCTCCGTCTATGTTGCGGTCTGGGACAAGGCGACCAGGAACTCCCTCGGTTTCGCTTACGGTGCCTGGTAGTCCAATCGAGTCCGTTGGATAGACTGTCCAATCAGATAGTTACCATCTGCTGACAGAAGCCCCGTCACGATGATCCGATCCCGGAGTGCGAGGCCCGAGTAATCGCTCAGAGGAACCCGCGTCAAATCAATTCTGAGGCTCCAGCCTTCATCCGTCGATATGACCATCGTCGAGCCGGCGATCCACTGGACTGTCCCCTCGTAGTAGAGAAGCCTCTGCGCCTCCGCAGTGAGGGGCGCCACGAGCAGGCTACCGGCCACGAGCGTCATGAAGGCCCGGCGCTCCAGAGGTCGGCGGGCGCCATAAGCAGCTTCAGGGGCTTCCATCGAAACCGATTGTACCCGACGGGCGACATTTCGTACCCGTCACCGGTATCGTGAAACCCAGGGCCTTGTCGACGAGGCATCATGGCAGTGTCTCGTTGTCGAGCGTGAAGAGAATCGCGGCATGCCCCATCTCGTCCGTCGTCTTCTCGCCCCAGGACACGTCGCGGGGAGGCTTATTCGGGTTCCGCGGGTTCTGCTCCGAATTGTCCCAGGCCGCCATGAGCTCGATCCAGCTGCCGGTGGGAAGGGCAACCGGCGTCTGGTAGAAGTAGAAGCCCTGCCAGTGGAAGTCCCAGTCGGGGATGTGAATCAGCGGCTGGACCGATTCGTCCTTCATGCGCGCCCACACCTTCATCTCGCGGCCGAGGAGGTGCATATGCGGATGAATCGCGATCAGCCGCATGGGCTGGTATACGAACGACTGCGCCTCGATTTCGTGGCGAGGCGCGCCCGCAGGAATCGCGAGACGGAACTGCCCGACGCGCATGAAGTGGAGACGCTTCTGCACGGGCCCGCTGGCCGCCCGCAGCCGCAACTCGGTGAGATCGGTCTCCGGCGTGAGCCGCGCATTGTGGTAGTGGAGCTGGAACACGACTCGGGCGCCCTTGGGGAGGAGAATCCCCACGCCTTCGGGCAGCTCCCATGGGCGCGCGCCGGGCGCCCAGCCCCCGAGGTACCCGTCGATCCTCACGCCCGGCCCACCGAAGCATGGATAGCCATACCCGCCGTCGCGGGACGGGATGTTCGCGGAGAGGCCGGACCCGTCCACCATGGCCAGGACGTGATGCACGATCTTCGAGTTTCCGGGCACGACGTCCGCGGCCGTGAAGTAGCGGTCTTCGGTGAAGGAGGTCGCCACGCTGAAGCATCGGTAGATGTCGCCGGAGCGCCCCGGCACCGTGAAGGGCTGATCGGGGCGGAGCACGAGATCCGGCTTGTCTCCGAGCGAGCTCGAGCTGAACTGGCGTGGCGTGGGGAGATCGCGGGGATCACCCTCCGGTGCGCCGTCGGCAACCCAGCGCGCGACCATGGCAACCTCGGCCTCCGAGAGCCGTCGCTCGCCGATGAACTCGCCGTAGCCCTGAAGGGCCTTCCAGGGCGGCATGCTCCGCTTCTCCACCGCCGCGAGTATCTTGTCTCGCCGCCGGTAGACATGCTCGTACTTGATCAACTCGAAGGGCGCACTGCCGCCCGGCCGGTGGCATTCCTGGCAGTGCTGCTGGAGCAGGCGCGCAATCTCTCGATTGAAGGTCACACTGGTCGCGGCGGGCCCGCCAGGGGTGGGCGCTCCAGTGGCGCCGGCCAGAATGCCGAGCACGGCAAGAAGGAGCCTGAGCCGCATGCCTACCTCTTGTAGAAGGCCGTCTCCGGCTTGGACTGCTTTCGATGAAGCGTAGAGGAGCCGTTGAACATCCTCTGCGGCACGTTCCAATCCCTCAGGACGGAGAGGCTGATACCTGCGACTCCCGCGTTGCGGAAGAAGTCTCGCCGGGAAAGCTCTCTGTCCATGACCAACCTCCGCCCCACGATCTATGAGTTTGCTAAGGGGAGCGCCCTGCCGTCGGCTCCGAGGGGTAGCCAACGTCCGAGCTTGGGAAGTTATATCACGACGCCTGAGCCATTGACGCTGCGCCGGTGACTGCCAAGATTCCCCGCTGAGGCGTCCGCACGGCCGGTGTCCCGAGCTTTCGGAGCGGCGCCGGCCATCCGTCGATGTCGGACCGCGAGTCCACCGTCACAAGCTGCTATCGCTCGCTAGCCCAGCGGCCGCCTTGGCGGCCGTCATGCCCTCGAAAACTTGGGATTCTGCGTACCTCAGAGGCGCGCGGTGTCGGCGAAGACGAAGTCGCGGAAGTTCTCCGCCGTGATGCACCCGCCTTCGACCAGCTCGTACGCCTCCGGCACCGGATGGCGCATGTCCATCACGTCGAAGTACCTGACGTCCGAGCTGTAGATCGCGATCAGCTTGCCGGAGCGGGTTCCGGGGCCGTGAAAGCAGCGTAACATACGCTACCAATGGCAAAAGCGTGGCCGCGACCAATGGCGAGCTTTGAATGTCCTCCTCGCAGCTTTCCTTGCGCGCCATCTACACTGGCCGGAGTCTCTATGGTGAGCTTGCCCTCGCCGCGTCGCATGATCCGTGTCACGCTGTTCGCGGCTGTCCTCTTTGCCTCCAGTGTTGCGCAGGCCCAGGGCCCCGTGACGTACGCCGGGTTCCGGCAGATCGAGTTCTCGGACGCCGTGACAGGCCAGCGCGTTGTGCTGCTTGTCTGGTACCCGACCAGCCACGCGAGTCGTCCCACGCGATTCGGGCCCTACACGCTGGATGTCGCTCCCGGCGCGCCGCCCGCTGGCGGTCGGCACCGGCTGGTGATGATCTCTCATGGCACGGCAGGAGATCCGCTGTCCCACGCTCAGCTCGGCATGGCCCTGGCGCGCCAGGGCTACGTGGCGGCAGCGCCGAGGCACGCGAAGGACAACTCCCGGGACTGGTCGGGCGTAGGGACGTACGAGGTGTGGTACGGGCGGCCGCGCCAGATTTCCGAGGGCATCGACGCGATCTTCGCCGATCCTGGGCTGAGGGCCGTCATTGACCCTGACCGCATCGCGGTCATCGGCCACTCGGCCGGCGGCTACACCGCGCTGACACTTGTCGGCGGGCGCGCAGACATGGATAGAGCTCGGTCACATTGCCGCGAGCATCCCGACGACGGCTTCTGCCAAGTCCGTCTGCCAGACCAAGCGCGGGTTTCCGCTTCGTCCGTGCCGATTCCTGATAGCCGCGACGCACGGATCAAGGCGGCCATCGCCATGGCTCCGCCGGGCATCCTCCTCGATCCAGTTTCACTCGCCAAGGTGGGCGTGCCCGTGCGGATCTACGCCGCGGAGCTCGATGCAGTCGTGCCTGCCCGGTATCACGCCGAGCCGCTGCGTCAGACCATCAAGCCGATGCCTGAGTTCGTCTTGGTACGCGGGGCTGGGCATTATTCCTTCGTTGAGCCGTTTCCGGAGGCGATCAAGGAGCAGGTCGGGGAGGGGGCTATAGACCCGCCGGGCTTCGACCGAGCAGCCTTTCAAGGAAAGCTCCGGCGTGAAGTCGCAGAGTTCTTTGACCGCGTCCTGCACTGACGCGGAGTCCGATCTTTCTGCCCGAGCTTGACGCTGCCCCGTCCCTGCCCCAGAATTCCACAACACTGAGGCGGACGTGAACGCCGTAACCCGCGCCCTCGGCACCTGATCCCACGGAGGTGTGACATGGCACGCAATGGCTTCCGGATCATGGACAGCGACCTGCACATGATGGAGCCCGACGATCTCCGGGCGCGCTACATGGAGGGGCCGCACCGCGCGAACCTCCCGCGGTTCTTCGGTGGCCAGCAGCAGAAGCTGGCCGATAGCGCCGAAGACCAGGGCCACGCCGATAGCATCATGGGGATGGAGGTGGCCGGGCTGGCGATTCCCGCCCACGCCAAGGCCGCCGGCGCGACCGCGTCCAGCCGCGAGCTACGAAGGAGGAGCCGCGCGCGGCATCCGCACTTTCAGATCGCCCGCGCCCGCGGCTTCGATCCGGACTCCACGCTGACCGCGATGGATATCGAGGGCGTCGACGTCGCCATCATGTACGGCACGCGCGGCCGGCAGATTCTGACCCACGACGATCTCGCGCCTGACTACGCCGCGGCCCTGGCGCGCGCCTACAACAACTGGGCCCGCGACTACTGCAGTAAGCACCCGGAGCGGCTGAAGTTCGCCGCGCAGGTGGCGATGCATGGCATCCCGGAGGCCATCGAGGAGGCGCGCCGCTGCGTCCGGGAGCTGGGCGCCGTCGCCGTCATCGGCACGCCGAATCCGGTCAACGGCCAGCACCTCCACGACGAGGCGTGCGATCCACTATGGAGCGCCCTGGAGGAGCTGGGCGTGCCGGTCGGGTTCCATCCAACGGGCAACACCTCGCTCAAGGACGACGCCGGACGGCGGTACGTCGGGCACGCGAACTTTCACCCGATCGCCCATGCCATCCGCAACCCCGTGGAGCTGATGGGCGCGATCGCCAGCATGACCACCGGCGGCATCCTGGAGCGGCACCCGCAACTCCGCTGCGCGTTCCTGGAGGGCACCGCCGGGTGGCTCTCCTGGTGGCTGTGGCGGCTCGACGACCAGTGGGAGAAGTTCGGGCCGGGCTGCGAGCACCAGCTGACCATGCCGCCAAGCGAGTATTTCAAGCGCCAGTGCGTGATCGCGCTCGACGTGGACGAGGAGCCGGCCGTCGACGTCGTCGAGAAGATGGGGGCCGACTACTTCGTGGTCTCCACCGACTATCCGCACTCCGACGGCGCGTTCCCCGAGGCGATGGAGCAGTTCTTCGGGCTGCCGTTCCGAGATGAGGTGCGCCGAAAGATCCTCTGGGACAACTGCGCGCGCCTTTACAACCTCGCGGCGAGCTGACGGTCGACGGCGGCGGCCCCACACCCATTCCAGCGCCAGGAGGAGATCGTGACCAAGATTCTCACGCCCCCGCAGCAGGCTCCCGTCATGGAGATCGCCCGCGAGCTCCTTCCTCCCGGGATGGAGCTGGTCGTCGCCGATCCCAGCAAGCCCGAGTTCTACGATGCGGCCGCCGACGCCGAGTACTACCTGGGCTCGCCACGCGCCGGCATCGGCAACGAGTTCTTCCGCGCCGCCCCCAAGCTCAAGCTCGTGCAGCTGACCAGCGCGGGCTACGACCGGGTCGACATCGAGGCCGCGCGCAAGGCGAAAGTGCCCATCGCCAACAACGGGGGCGCCAACGCGGTCGCGGTGGCGGAGCACGCGGTCATGCTGATGCTGGCCGTGCTCAAGAAGCTCGTCTATCACCACAACAACGTGGTCGCCGGTACTTGGCGCGCCAGCGACTTCGCCTTGATCCGGACGTACGAGCTCGAGGGCAAGCGCCTCGGGATCATCGGCCTGGGCAACATCGGCAAGAAGGTCGCGCGCCGCGTGCGCGGCTTCGACATGGACGTGCGCTACTACGACGTGGTGCGGCTCAGCGGGGACCAGGAGGATGCGCTGGGCGTCCGCTTCGCGCTGCTCGCCGAGCTGCTGCGCACCTCCGACATCGTGACGCTCCACGTGCCTCTGAACGACGTCACCCGCAAGATGATGTCGACGCGGCAGTTCGCGATGATGAAGAAGACGGCGATCCTCGTGAACACATGCCGGGGCCCGGTGGTGGACGAGGAGGCGCTCCACCAGGCCCTCACCTCGGGCACGATCGCCGGCGCCGGCCTCGACGTGATGGTCGAGGAGCCGCCAAAGTCCGCCCACCCGCTCTTCAAGCTCCCCAACGTCATCCTGACGCCGCACTCCGCCGGGCCGACGTGGGACAACTGGGCGAAGGCGTACCGCAACGGGTTCGACAACATCCAGCGGATGGAGGCCGGCCAGGCGCCGCTTTGGGTCGTTCCGGAGCTGCAGAGCCCGCTTGTTTAACGGCAGTCAATCCCACTCCAGAGGAGGAGCCCCATGGACGTGACGCGACGTGAGGCGATCGCGGCAGGCGCAGTGACCCTCGGAGCGGTCGGTGCAGCGTTTCTGTTCAGCGGCTCCGCGGGGGCGCAGTCCGGCGACGAGGTGGCTGTGACGGATACCATCGAGGTTCTGCGCAAGGGGACGCTCGAGGCCGACAAGGCGAAGCTGTTGCAGGTAACCGCCGAGCAGCTCAGCTATGGCCACTCCAGCAACCGGGTGGAGACCAAGGAGCAGTTCATCAACGGGGTGCTGACGCGCAAGGCGGTCGTCAAGTCGCTCGCGTTCCCCGAGCTCAAGGTCGCCGTGGTCGGCAACAACGCGATCGCTCGCCACATCTACCTTGCCGAGTCCGAGCAGGACGGAAAGGCGACGACCACGCGCATCGGTGTCCTGCAGGTTTGGCAGAAGCAGGACGGCGCCTGGAAGCTGCTGGCCCGGCAGGGGTTCACGCTGCCCGCCTAGATGGCATTCCGTCTCGAAGAGGCGACGATCGACGATTTGCACGCGGCGATCAGGGCGGGCGAGATCAGCTGCGTGCAGGTCGTCCAGCACTACCTCGACCGCGCCCGCGCGTACAACGGCGTGGCCAGTGTCCTGGTCACCGAGGATGGCATGCCGGTCGACAAGGCAACGGGTGTCGTGCGGGCGGGCGCGCCGCTCCTCTTTCCAACCGAGACAGTCGCCGCGAGGACGCTGCTTCCCGATCTGGACAAGTACCGGGGCACGCCGCTCGAGCTGGGCCGCATGGAGGCGACGGCGTCGGATCCGACGGTCCAACAGCAGTACGGCATGATCACGGGGATCCGGGACGCCGGACAGGTCAACGCGCTGGCGACGCTCAACGTCCGGGGCGAGCGATCGGTCACCTGCCGCGGCGAATTCGATCGGCATCCGTCGCTGGGTC
>Ga0306921_10001040_pt1 | contig 26347 bp, 18 predicted proteins | sample sta12Cox44000080_FD_203760 | JGI IMG/M metagenome (GOLD analysis project Ga0306921, IMG submission 203760) | Lab enrichment of tropical soil microbial communities from Luquillo Experimental Forest, Puerto Rico - statoxic.12C.oxic.44.000.080 (v2)... | ecosystem: Environmental > Terrestrial >...
AAGGCACGTCAGGTAGAGTCGGTGGCCATGGAAAGTACGGGGGTTTATTGGATTGCTCCCCACGAGGTGTTAGAAGCGCAAGGTTTGCAAGTCTTGCTAGTGGATACGCGGCAACTGGCGCGAGTACCGGGGCGGGACAAGAAAACCGATCCCAGCGATTGCGAGTGGATTCAGCGGCTGCACAGTTGCGGACTGCTGCGGGGTTCGTTCCGGCCGGAGGAAGCGGTATGCATGCTGCGAACCCTGGTACGGGATAAAGCCAACCTGGTGGCGGAGAGTGCGGATTGGCTGCGCAGGATGCAGAAGAGCCTGGACCAGATGAACGTGCGCGTACACCGTGCGGTGTCCGACATCGATGGGGTAACAGGAATGGCCATCCTGCGCGCCATCGCCGCCGGCGAACGCGATGCCCAGAAGCTGGCCCAACTGCGTGACAGACGCTGCAGCAAAACCGAGCAACAAATCGCGGAGCAATTGACCGGACACTGGCGGGAGGATCACTTGTTCAGCCTGCAGCAAGCGCTCAAGATGCACGACGCGGTACAGGAGCGGATCGCCGCCTATGAGCAGGAGATCCTGCGAAAACTGGGGGAGATGGAAGAGCCAGGGCAGCGGGGACAAACAGCGCCCCCTCTGAACAACGCCAACAAGGCCAAGGCAATCAAGAAACGCGGGCAGGAGTCGAAGCGGCAGGCGTTATACCGGATGAGCGGGGTCGATATCACGCAAATCGATGCCCTCGGGGTGGAGACGGTGGAAGTGGTGCTAAGCGAATACGGCCCCGATCTTAGCCGCTTCCCCACGGAGAAGGAGTTCGTCGCCCACGTCACCTTGGCGCCCCATGTGCCCAGCAGCGGGGGCAAACCACTCAAAAAGAAAAAGCGGAACAGCGCGAGCACGCGCGTGGCGGCTGCCTTGCGCATGGCAGCGCTCTCGCTGCGTCACAGCCAGACCGCCCTGGGAGCGTACTATCGCAAGCTCGCCCAACGGCTGGGCGGAGATGTTGCGGTGTTCGCTACCGCCAGGAAGTTGGCCACTCTGATTTACCGGCTGCTGCGCTGGGGCCAGCCGTACATCGACGAAGGTGTAGAGGCATACGAAAAACGCTACCGCCAGCAGCGTGTGAAAAGCTTAACCGCCAAGGCCAAAGACCTTGGCTATGGACTGACTCCACTAAACACCTGAGACCGTCACATTCGAGACTATGAAACCAAACCGGACAAGTCACAGGGCAGGAGCGCTGACGTGTGGTCGGATTTTTCTTTGGGAGGCGAATTCGCCATCAGGTAAAATCCTCTCACGCTCACTCTTTCGAAGAGGATTGTGTTTCTTTGAAGCTGAAAAACCCTGTGCACGCCGATGAAGAATCGCACCTTTCACTTGGGTTCCTCGAAAAGGATGTGATGGAGGTCGTGTGGGTCGGAGGTCAGTGGAGTGTTCGTGACGTCCTCCTTAAGCTGAAACGCAAGCTGGCTTACACCACGGTGATGACCACTCTTGACCGGCTTTTCAAGAAGGGCATTCTGCAGCGTCACAAAGCAGACCGCGCATTTTTGTATTCCACTTGTTTCTCGCGCGAAGAGTGGGAGCGTAAACGCGCAGCAAGGCTGCTGGCTGGATTTCTCAGCGGCCCCCTGCCGGCACGCGACCTGCTGCTCTCGAGTCTGGTGGATGCTGTGGGCGAGCACGACGTGATGTTGCTCGAACGACTCGAACGGAAGATTCGAGATAAGCGCAAAGAGCTTGCGGAAGGCGAGCGGCGATGAGCCTTCCCTATATCGCCCGCTTGTTCGTGCTCTGTGGCGCCGCATTTTTCTTGCTCCACACGACGCTGGCGCTGGCTGTCTGCATGATTGCGGCGAAAATGATTCGTTTCGCTGAAGGTATGAAGCCGAGCTCTTCTGCTCGTTTCTTGCTGGCCGTCCGAATCCTCCCGCTCTCGCTGACATTTTTCGTTGTTTTCGGACTTTGCATTCCCAGCTATCTTTGGCTTGAGCCTCGGGCAGCCGGTGAAGAAGTGGGGTTTGTCTGTGTGCTGCTGGCCCTGTTAGCCACTCTCACATGGGCCATCTCAATTCAACGAGCGGCTGCCGCCATCGCTGCCACCCGGCGCTACCTGCACCGTTGCGAACGTACCAGCCATGCAGCAAGGGTGCCTGGAAATCACTCTCCAGTGCTGGTTCTCGAGGAAGATACTCCTGTGCTGGCAACTGCCGGTGTGCTGCATCCGCAGCTAATAGTGTCGCAATGGATCATGCGTGCTCTGCATGCCGAGGAGATCGAAGCAGCCCTGAGCCATGAACATGGCCATCAGCTTTCTCGCGACAACTTGAAGCGGCTGTTGATTCTGCTCGCTCCTGATATCTTTCCTTTTGTCCGCGGCTTCGCGAAGTTGGAGCGGAGTTGGGCAAAATTCACAGAATGGGCTGCCGACGACCACGCCGTGGCCGGGGACCCACATCGTGCAGTGTCTCTGGCCTCCGCCCTGGTGGCCGTGGCCAAGATGAATTCGCACGCCAAACTGCCCTCACTGGCCGTTGCACTCGTGGCAGTGGATCGTGATCTTTCCGAGCGCGTAGACCGCCTCCTGCACTCTCGGCTTGAACCTGAGAGGACTTTCTCATCGGTTGCGAGGCTTGGTTCCGGCGCTGTCGCCGTCCTAACCACTGCCCTATTGCTGATACTGTTGTGTCCCGCCAGCCTTGCAACAGTTCATCAAGTGCTTGAGCACCTGGTTCGCTAGAAAGTCGGCTTGAGATACAGGATGTCGGTGATCCTGGCGTAACCCGGTTTTTCGGGCTAAATTAAGCCAAAGGAGAGCGGGTAAGTCGCGCCGCCAGGCCCATCCCCAGATCAGGGGGTCTGAGTCTGTGGAACCGGCGATAGGGCGCGACGGAGTCACATGCGATCAAGCTTAATTTAGAGCGCTAGCCTGGCGAGCGCATGGGCGGCGGTCACGCTTGAACGTCCGCTACTCCACTACGCCTGGTGCTCTGCTCGCAACCCATTGTGCGGGAACGACATGCCTGGTTCCGTATCGGAACTCCGAGATAAGGAACCGGCGTGATTCAATTCCCTAGGCCTGGGCATCAGCACTTCATCATTGCGACAACAAGAAAACCGCGGCGCGAACCGCGGCTTGTTTCTTCGTTGCGAACGTTGGCTAACTTCCTAGCGACGTCGCCTGCTCTTCTTGGCTGCCTTCTTCTTCGCGGCCTTCTTGGCGGCCCTTTTTGCCGGTTTTTTGGCGGCTTTCTTTGTTGCCTTCTTCTTAGCTGGCTTTCTCGCAGCTTTCTTCGCTGCCTTCTTGCCCGCCTTCTTGGCAGCTTTCTTAGCCAGCTTTTTCGGAGCAGCTTTTTTTGCTGCTCTCTTCACGGGTTTTTCAGCCGGTGGCACGGCCGCGGGGGCCTCCGAGACAGTCGTCTCTTCGGCTTCCACGTCGGTTTCTTCCCCGATCACTGAAGGTGTTTCGGGCTCTTCCTCTTCTTCCTCTTCCTCCTCGTATTCTTCGTCTTCGGGGGAATCGCCGTAGGAACCGTCTCCGTAATCATCCATCTCATCGTCTCGACCATAGAGCGTCTTATCAAAAAATGTCATATCTCCTCCTGATGTCGCCGGGCTCCGCATCACGTAACGGAGGCAGCCCGCAAGGCAGATTGCGATTTCACACTAAAAGCGAGTATTGCTTCAAGGCGCGCGATTATAGCACAGCACCCAATCTGCTCCGCTGTGACGGCTGCGGCGCCGTGAACCACCCAACGGGCCTGTTGTAACAGATCATTTGCAGTAAGGGAAGAGCGTCAACAGCGCAGTGACGTAGTTCTGATCGGGCGCTACTTGCGTATTACCAATACGTCGCCAGCCCGCAGGTTGGCGGCCATCTTGGGATTGTCGCGTCGCAAGGCATCGACCGTGGTATTGTAAGTCTCAGCAATGCTGCTGAGAGTCTCGCCCTGTTTTACCTTATGATGCTTGGACGAGGCCGAGAGTGCCGAAGCGTTTGGTTTTTCCTTCTTCCCGGATCGGCCACCTTTGCCGGGCTTGGCAAGCTCCTCATTGTCAGCGTCGGCCAAAGGCTTGTAAACCGACAGCGTGCGTCCAGGAACCAGGGCTGTCCCACGCAAATGATTCCATTTACGCAGCTTCTCCACCGGAACTTCGAAATCGTCGGCTACTGAATAAAGCGTATCGCCCTTGCGGACTTTGTAATGCGTAGGGTGGCGCGAGTAGGCCATGGTTTCACCCCCTTGCCGTCCCGGAGCAATGGGGATGATGAGCTTGGCGCCAACGCTGACGTCGTCGCCTGGCAGGCTGTTGGCCTGCGCGATCGCGGAGGAAGAGGTACGGTATTTATGGGCAATTGAAGCCAGTGTGTCGCCATATTCCACGCGGTGGTAACGCCACCACGTCCGCATATCGAGAGGGATAGCAGCAATCGCGGTCTGGTATTTGTCGGTGGCCCCTGCGGGAAGATTCAAAAGGAAATTCTGGTCCTTCGGCGTAGTCAGGCGCAGTAGGCTGGGATTCAATTCCTGGAGGTTGTTCACCGACGTATCCACGCATTCCGACACGAGTCGGAGGTCGACGGGATAATTGATGGTTACCTGATCCATGGGCTCAGGAGGATCCGGAGTGATGTGCTCTAGCCCGTACTGGCTAGGGTTTTTCGCCATGATGGTTACAGCGAGGATGATTGGCACGTAGTTTCGTGTCTCCTGGGGTAGTACTCCCCGCTTATAAAGCTCCCAAAAATCGGCGTAACCGGTACGCTCGACCGCATGCTGAACGTTGCTGGCGCCGCAATTGTAGGCTGCCATTGCCAAGTACCAATCCCCGAACTGGTTGTAGAGATCCTTCAGATTACGAGCGGCGGCGCGGGTCGCCTTTTCAGGATCCTGGCGGTCATCCAACCACCAGGTTCGCTGCAGGCCGTAAGGAGTGGCGGAAGTTGCCATGAACTGCCACATCCCGCGGGCTCCAGCGCGCGAAAGCGCCAAGGGTTGAAATCCCGACTCGGCCTGCGCTAGGTAGATCAGATCCTGAGGCACCCCTTCTTCTTTCAAGATGCGCAAGATCATGTCGCGATAGCGGCCGGCGCGCGCCAACGCATGCTCCAATGTGGCATGGCCCCGCGGGCTGGAAAAGTAGTTGATGAACATGGCCACTTCATCATTGAGCACGAGCGGCAGGTCGGACTTGGTGAGCTTGATTTCGGCCTCGGCCTTCGCGCGGATATTAGGATCCACCGGGAATGTCACGTCATTCGCCTCGTCGATGGGGGCTGGCTCAGACCGTTGTTCGGTAAATCCATCGCCTTGCCTGAGGGCAGCCATCTCAAGTTCATTAACGGACTCGACGAGCTTGTCCAACTCGTGCCCAAGGCGGTCGTCATTGCGTAGATCGAGGTTGCTTGAAAGCAAAGTGTCGAATGCCTGGTCGAAATCAGCTTTCGCAGCATCCAGGTGCCCTGCCTGATAGTTGGCCTGGCCCGCCAGATACTGTTTCTCAGCAGTTGCTATGAGGCCCTCAACTGGATCAGGCTTCGGTGTCAGGGTTTCCTGAATTTTCGGCTGCGGATCGGACTTCAGCGCGACGGGGGAGCTAACCGCAGGAGCGCTGGCCTGGGCGGGAACAGCGGCAGGGGCCTTCTTCGGTTCCGTGGTCTCACACCCCGTTGTAACACACACGGCTAGCAGGGCCACGGGGACCATACCGCGCAGAAACTTCATTACTCGCTACAGGCCTCTTCTACGAGCAGATCTCGAACGGCTGATGGTACTACGCTGCCGGGTTACGGTCAAACAACGGCCGTAACTCTCGCAAGAGCAATGACTTAACTCCGAAATAGGCATGCGACAGGTTGCAACCGGGCCCGGCCAAGATTGCCCTCCTTCAACCCATCCGCAAGCCACTATAGTGTGCGATGCAATAGCCAAGCATCGCGCCGGCAAAGTTGTCGCAACCTCATGCGCTTGCCACCGAGACCAAAGGCAGTCGAGCCCTGCCAGCATGGGTTCGGGTACTTGTCGACACCATAGTGGCAATTGGGAACGCAGCAACGGTGCGTCCCACCGGAAGCTTCCCGTGCCATGAGCAAGCGCCCATACACGCCGAGCCAGGCATGGCGAAAATCGCCTTCAGGTGCGATCATCGCCGCGATCAACATCATTCGCCAAACTGGGCCAAAATGTCGGAATCGAGGGACAGCCTCGGCACCCTATGAGGCGTGCCTTGGATATGGCTTCTTCCGCGCGAATTCCTGGGCAGGGATCGGCGCCATTCCCGTAGCCTTGCTGCGGCTATGTCGCACCCAGAAGTCTGGCTCAATCGCGCGCGACCGTCCAGTGGGCTGATGGACAGATAGGCCATTGCAGGCATAAGGTGGCGCACTCAGTCACAGGGTTACAGCCGATTCAATCAAGAAATCGTTGTGGGCCGGAGATAGCCTGGCCTTCTTTCGCCACGCTTCCTTGATTAACTCCTAGTGGCTGCCACGGGAACGGCGCGATGATGTAACACGCTATCGCTAAATTTGTGCGAGCGCCTGCTCGAGGTCGGCAATCAGGTCTGCCGCATTCTCGATTCCCACCGAAAGCCGGATCATGGCTGGCGACACTCCCAGGGCCTTGAGCTTTGCTGTGCTTAGCCCAACGTGCGACGACAGCACGGGATACGACACAGTGGATTCCACTCCTCCCAGGCTGGTCGCGAGGTACCACAGCCTCAGGCTATCGATGAAACGCTCGGCCTGGCGCTCGCCGCCATTGATGTCGAATGAAACCATCATGCCGAAGTCTTTCATTTGTCGGCTGGCCAGGTCGTGTGCAGGATCATCGGCCAGACCCGGGTAGTAGACATGCTGTACCTTAGGGTGCGCCTTCAAGGCTTTGGCGATCTGCGCCGCGTTCCAACAGGCTTTCTCTACGCGCAAGTGCAACGTCTTGAGGCCGCGCAGCAGCAGATATGCGCAGCCTGGATCGAGGCATCCGCCCGTCAGAATCATCGTCTGACGAGCAGAGTCCATCCACTTCTTCGAACCGACCAATACGCCAGCGGTGAGATCGCTGTGGCCTCCTAAATATTTCGTAGCTGAGTGCATCACGATGTCAGCACCCAGGGCAAGCGGCTTCTGCAGCGCCGGCGTGGCGAAAGTGTTGTCCACGACGACACAGCAGTTGTGCTTGTGACCCAGTTCGGCCAGGGCCACGAGATCAACACAGCGAAGAGATGGATTCGTGGGTGTCTCCAGAAACAACATACGTGACTTCCGGCTGAAGTGCCGCTGTGCGTCGTTGATGTCGTCGTAAGGTATGAAGTTCGTCTTAATACCGCATCGCGGAAGAATCTGCTCGAAAAGCTTAGCGGTTCCACCATAAACATCGAGCATGGAGACAATCTCATCGCCAGCCTGGCAGGCCACAAGCGTGGCGATCATTTCGGCCGCCATCCCGCTGGAGGTCACAACCGCATCTTGGGCCCCTTCGAGCGCCGCGATTTTCTCCTCGGCTGCTCTGACGGTCGGGTTGCCGTAGCGAGAGTAGAGGTAAATATCACGGGTGCCCTTGGCGTAGCGACGGAGATCTTCCACCTCTGGCACCACGAATACCGAGGCTTGCGCGATGGGCGTGGTAATAGGTCCTGCCTGGCCGTGGCGGTCTTCACCGGAATGAACGCAAAGGGTAGCATCGGATTGCAGGTTTGGTCTGGATTTCATGGAATCTTCCTCAGGAGCAGGCTGAAACAACCGATTCTAATCGACCCTGGGGAGGGACAGGTGTCCCCACAAAAGAGAACGGCACTACCTGTGGAGCGCCGCAACACTTCGGTTGAAATTTCCATTCCTACCACGTGAGACGCAGAGCAAACTGGAACTGTCGGGCATCGAATGCGGCGGTTGGCGTGCCGGCTGAATTCCATATCGGATTTACATCCGCCACATTGTAACGGTTGGCGATGTTGAACAAATCCATAATGCCTTGGAGCTGAAATCGTTCGCTCAGGTTGAACTGACGCGCAACCCGAAGATCGTTGAACACCGTATACGGCTTGGTGCCCGCGTTGCGGCGTAGGTTACCGTTCAGGTCCGGCACAACGCCGGTTACCAAGGCATTCGCAAAGCAGGTAGGAATCAGGTAGCCGGTCGGGGAGTACTTGGAAGGAGCAGCGACATCGCCACAGGCATCCGTCTCGCCGGCGTAAGCGACGTTAGGGCGATCCGTTGTCGACGAGAAGTCGAAGTTCTGATCGAACCCAGACACGATGTTGAATGGTCGACCTGAAGCAACTTCAATAATGGGAGCCACGGTCCAATTGCTGAGCATCGCACCCTTGAAGCCTGTGCCCTGGTTCCCGCTCTGATAAACGGCGCTGAAGACAAAGCGGTGGCGAAGATCAAACGTCGAGTTGGAGCGATCGGCATTGGGGTCGTAGTTGTTTTGCGGCTCCAGCGTCGCCTCCAGATCGGTTGAATCATCGATGGCATGAGACCAAGTGTAGGAGGCCAGCAGCTCGTAGTGCTGGCTGAAACGCTTTCTCAGGTTAGCGGTAAAGCCGCTGTAGTCCGACGTCCCATTCGAATAGTTTGCCACCATGTCACTGAAGGGGATGACCTGATTGCCGTAACCGAGGTGATAGAAATTCAATACCTGCTGGGCCAGTGCTATGAGCTGCGGCGGCGCATAGTACTCCAGCGTCGGATTGAATCCGCTGGGACGAAAGAAATTCACCAGCGCCGGTGGAATGTAGGGTGCGCCAGTGAGCGGGTTGACTCCGGCAACATTGACAGACAGCGGATTGTTGAAGAAAACCGCCTTTTGCGCCTGCGTCAGTGTTGGATCCGTTATCGCATTGACCCAGTTCTGCGTCAGGATGCTGCCAATGGCGGTATTGGCATTGATCGGGCGGTTTAGGTGACGCCCTCCGACGAAGTTGTAGGCAAGGCTTAGCGCCCAGTTGTTCTTGAACTCATGTTCAAGCGCAAGGGTCGCCTGATTGGAGTAGCCATACTTGAAGTTCGCCGCGGTGGGATAACCGAAGGGCAGTGCCGAGATTGGCACCGGCGGCTGGCCGGGCTGGAGGAAATTTTGGTTGATCCAGACCGACTGTGTGTTGGGGGCTGGGTTGAACCGTTGCTGGTCCGGCAGATAAGTGAAGGAAGGTGGCAGACACGTCAGCCGCCCGGTAAAGGCATTGGCTGCGTTCAACGCGGTTGCGATGTTTTGCAGGTTGCACGGTTCAAGTGATCCACCAAACAGGAGGATTTGCGGCGCCTGGGTCCCATCTGCAACGGCTGAATCGAACACCAAGGCCATCATAGGGTGGTCAAAGAAAATGCCATAGGAAGCACGTACGACCGTGGTGCCGTTACCGTAGACGTCATACGCGAGACCTACGCGTGGTGCGAAGTGAAGATAAGTATTCGGTACACCCTTCGTGAGCCCGAGAGTCTTGTAGGCGGCTCCAGCCAAGGCCGTGGACGGCGGATAGTTCGGCAGGAACTCAAGATCGTAACGCAGGCCGTAATTGGCCGTTAGCCTCGGCGTCATTCGCCAGGAATCTTGCACGAACAACCCGATTTGGTTGTCGTGAAACGCCAGATGCGGATTGCCGACTCCTTGCACGAGAAATTGCGGCAGACCTGCGCCGTAGGCTTGAATGGGATTCAGCGGAGGGGCGATACTTGACACTGACACTTGGCCGAAGTCATAGATCCCACCGAAGTTAACTGTAAAGTCAGCCGACAAGGGCAGGAAATTGTAGTCGACCCCAAACTTGATATTGTGAGTTCCCTTGGTAATGGAGAAGTTGTCCAGGAACTCCCACCGCTGCTCAAGCCGATCCACATAGGAAAACGGTTCGCGGCCAAAGAATCCGTAGCCAGGGATGTTTACCGCCACATCGCTGCCGCCGGGCGCATTGGAGTAGGTGTAATTCAGCGATCGTCTCGCATACTGAAACCGGAACTCGTTCACCTTGTTGCTGCCCAGAGTCCAAGTGTGCTGGGCGATGATGCTCCAGTCATGGAAGTCCTGGACGGAGGTTCGTGACCAGGCATTCTGGCCGAAATTTTGCGGACCTTGCGCATTGACCTGGATGCCTGTCGTGCGGTCCGGGCTTACACTGCCACGCAACATGAGCTGCTGGTTGTCCGTCAGTTTGTGGTCCAGCCGGAGCGAGTAGATGTTGCCGAACTCATACACCGGAAAGTTTCCCGTGATGGTCTGGAGCGGAACATAGGAAGCGGGGAGTGGATCGAACTGGTTTGGCACGGTTTGTGCGAAATAATTCGACCCTATCCCCAACAGATGAGTCAGAGGATTGAACCCCTGAATCGCGACCGCGCCGCTCGTCCCAACAAGGGATGCGTATGCGATCGTTGCAGGGGTAATGGGAGCACTGTTCAGAAACTGTGCCTGGGCCGGAGTAACCTGTGCCGGAAATGATCCCGGCGGCAAATTAAGGCCAAGAGCGGCATTGACGAAACGGGTCACGTCTGAAACGGCCGACAATCCAAAGTTACCGGCGCCGATGTCGTTGAATCCTGTCTCGTGGCGGTCCGTTCCTTCGTAGGCAAAGAAGAAAAACGTGCGATCTTTCTTGATGGGGCCACCGAGGGACAGGCCGTATTGGGCGCGGGTATAGGCTGGCTGCTCGACGTTGCTGAACGGGTTGGTGGCCTGGATGTAGCGGTTGCGGAGATATCCGAACGCCGTGCCGTGGAAATTGTTAGTGCCTGACTTAGAGATAATATTGATCACGCCGCCCGCCGCCTGACCATATTCAGCGGCATAGCCGTTGGTGATGATCTGAAACTCCTGTACGGCTTCCTGCGAAACGGTGGAGCGAACTCCATTCACGGATAGGTCAATTGCGTTGGTTCCGTCTACCGTCACGAGGTTTTCGCGGGCTCGCTGTCCGCCAATGTTTAGCCCCGAAGTTGGGGCTGCGCCTATGCTGGGGGTGTCGTCACGCGCCAGTTGCGAATTCGTCAGTGCGAAATTGATGTAGTTGCGCCCATTAATAGGCAGGTTGTCGATACGCTTCTGATCGATCGTGGTGCTGGACGCTGTTTGTTGCGTCTCCACCAATTGTGCCTCAGATGACACTTCCACCGTCTCATTGGCAGCGGCCACTGTGAGGGTTACGGGCAGTTCTTCAACGTGGCCTATCAGCAAACGAACATCACGATTCACCGTCGTCGCGAAGCCGGGAGCCTCGACCCTGACTGCGTACAGGCCGGGAGGCAAGGTCAGGAAAATGTATTGTCCCTCCGCTGTCGAAGTGGTCACTGTGCGCTGGATGCCGCGAGCCTGATCTTCTGAAGTTACAGAAGCGTTCCGCACGATGGCTCCCTTGGCGTCCTTCACTGTCACATGCAGTTCGGCAGTTTGGACCTGCGCTGAGATGGTCGCTACAACGCACGCAAACGTGAAATACACCCACGTGATTCGGCACAAGATGCTCATGGACGTTCCCTTCCCACGGAGAGTTCCGAACACGGCGACAATGGCTCAAAAGCGACAGCTTGTAGAGAGGACAGTGAGCGCCAACCTCAGAGCGAGACTGCCGAAAGAATCCGTTGCGCCGTAACGTGTCGCCCCTGCTTGGAATTGTGGGGGTTTTACATCAGCCGACGGCGCTTGTGCAAGCGAGAAATTGAGTGATGAATCATTCAGCGGTCCCGAACTTGATTCCTGATGACAGCCTGTCTTCGATAAAGATAGCCCACGCCATGCGTGGCGTGTTGTGAGCGATGCCGACGCGTCCCTTGGTATCGACCACAATTATGCCACCGTGCCCATTGAGGCGCTTCTTCATGTAGTAGAGCGCCCGTTGGGCTGCATCCTGCGGGGCTTGTCCCTCCTCGACGCGGTCCGCGGTCCATTTACTCAGGACCAGCTTCATCATGGGTTCACCCCAGCCAGTGGTCGAAACTGCAGCACTAAGATTGTCGGCGTAGCAGCCACAGCCGACCAATGACGAGTCGCCCACGCGGCCTGGCGCCTTGTTCAAAGTTCCGCCCGTGGAGGTGGCAGCGGCGATATTGCCATTGCGGTCGAGCGCAACCGCACCCACCGTATCGTGCGAGCGCATCGGACCGAACTCGTCGGGCATTTGCAGATAGCCCTGTTCCGTCGCTTCTCGCCAGCGATCGACTTCACGCTCGACGATGAGGTCCTCGTTGGCACATAGTTGGATTCCGTGTTCCTCCGCAAAACGCTCGGCTCCCGATCCCACGAAGTACACGTGCGGGCTTTCGGTGAGCACCTTCTTCGCGGCACGAATCGGGTTGCGGATATGTTCCACGCAGCCGACGCCACCCGCGCGCAGGGTTGCACCGTCCATCATGCAGGCATCGAGCTGTACCCTCCCATCCTTGTTGAGAAATGAACCGCGGCCCGCGTCGAAGGTCTCATCCTCTTCCATCGCGATGACTGCATCCTCGACTGCGTCAAGGCAGCTTCCTCCGCGCTGAAGCGCTTGCCAGCCTCGAGCCGCAGCGGCTTCGACCCCTCGGATATGGGCGTCGATCATATCGTCTGGAATAGCCCACGCCCCACCATGGACGAGTAATACAGGATTGAGCGGCAAGTCAGAACCTTTCGACGGAGTATCTTTTGCACGAGGCAAACCGAAAAGCATACCAGAACGATCGGAGCGAAGCGTTCAAGCGCAGTGGCCCTTTATCACCGCGCGGCTTCTACTGCGCTTGTCCAAACCGCCATTCGCCAAAATGGCGCGACCAGGGCAGTGATTCCTGCATCGGTTCGAGAAACGGCTGCTGACGCAAAGCACGCAACTCTGCTACTCTGCGCAAAAGGAATCTCCGGAGCTATGCCGTCACTCAAACGCGCCCGCAGACAAGCGCCTCGCGGAATGGCCAGCTTAAGGCATGGACGGCCTCGTCCGCGCTCGCAGGATCAGCATGAACTGGTGATCATCTCGGGGATAAGTGGCGCCGGGAAGCAGTCGGCGCTCAAGACCTTCGAGGATCTAGGTTATTACTGCGTGGACAACCTGCCCGTAGGTCTGATCGCCAACTTCGCTGAATTGGTTCGCGATACGCTGGAAATCGATCGTGCGGCCATTGTGGCAGATATTCGGGAAGGCGAAGGTCTGGAACAGTTGCCGACCGTGCTGCGCTCTCTGCGCGAGTCAATGAAGACCGCGGTGCTTTTTCTGGAAGCCGCCGACGACGTTCTGCTTCGGAGGTATAGCGAGACACGTCGCCCCCATCCCCTGGGTCGCCAGAAGTCGGTCAAAGCTTCCCTCCGTGACGAGCGCCGTCGACTGGAGCCGGTGCGAAACCTGGCCGACCTGGTCGTCGATACCACCAAGTTTAACGTGCACGAACTGCGTACCCTGTTGACGGAGCGCTTTCAGGGCGGAGATCGTCAGAAGAACATACTGATCTCTTGCGTCAGCTTTGGCTTTCGTGAGGGTGTTCCGGAAGATGCCGACCTTGTGTTCGACGTGCGCTTCCTTCCCAATCCGCACTTTGTACCAGAGTTCCGGCCTCTTACGGGGCGGCATCCCAGAGTCGCCCAGTACATCCGGTCGTTTCCGCAGACGCGCGAGTTTATCAAGCGCATTTCCGAATTGCTGATCTACCTGATTCCGCACTACATCCGGGAAGGCAAGAGTTACCTGACGATTGCGTTTGGATGCACCGGAGGCAAGCATCGTTCAGTGATGATCGCGGAAGAGGTTAAGAAGCGGCTGGCGAAGGCAGGTTACAACGTCAAGGTCGTCCATCGCGATTCGCCAGCGTGAGGCCGGATTGCGAACAGCGGGGGCTTCATTCTCGAGAATCCGGAATTCAGGCTATGCAGGGGTCGGTGGCTCTCCAGGAGTGAGAACGACCTCCTGGCTGACGCTCAGGCCCATTACGACAGCTGGCGGGTTTCGATCCTGCTGAAGAATCGCATAAGAATGCTGGACTCTGTGTTATCCGGCTACATCTCCCGGTAGTTCAGTAAACCGGCTCCAATCAGGACAAAGCACGCCGGCCAGATCCAGGCAGGTATGCGACGATTCTCCGCGGGCAGCCGTATCTCCAGCCATCGCGCCCATCCCGCTACTACGGCGAACAAACCCAACGGCACATGACTCAGTTCGACGAGCGCCTCCTCCTTGATGTTGGTGATGCCATGAGAATGAGTAAGCAGGACGGCTCCGCCAATGGCACACATCAAAGGAAAAATCAGAGACAGTGAGCTGCCTTCCAATTTTTGCCGGCGCACTTTCAACTCAAACACGGCAAATCCGATGCACACCAGTGCAGCCAGACGATGCTGGAAGACTTCCGGGTGCAGCCATGTCGCCCAGAAGCCTTGCGGCCCGATGGGCCACGACTCGGTGTCGGCGCGAATAAAAATGAAGATCGCTATGCAGATCAGCAGCAGGGGCCAGTATTCAGCCCATTTGACCTTGCCAGTCCGCGCTAACAGCGCAAGCACCCCCATCGCCAACACCACCAGTCCCATCCAGTGATGGTTGGACTCAGACTCCTTGATGTCCGCCAACGCCTTTACCGTGAGTGGTGCACCATCTACATTCCGTGGCGGCGGCTCTTCGGCATTCGCCCTCACAACAAGGTTCGAGGCTGCAGGATCAGATTCCTGCATTGCAGGCGGATAACCGAGGCGCGGCCAGGTGGGCATGACGCGCGCGATGATCTGCTGCGGGCTCACGGTGTCGTTGACCAAATCAACAGCCGGGGGTTGCGATGTCAGTGATGCGGCAGTGAGGATGACTGTGATTCCAATCCCGACTTCAGCTTCGATCAAGCGTCGCAGGCGCGGCATGGCAAAGCCAGCATCGCCATCTCGCAACAGCCGGTAATTGATGCCCCCCAATACAAGAAGTGCACCCAGCATTACCACCTTGGCCATCACCATGATGCCGTACGCCGTGCCCAGGATAGCGCGGAGTGAGCCGAGATAAGCGATAGTCATCAATAGACCGCTGCCCGCGAGCGCACCCACGCTGACTATCGCCATGCGGGAAAAGCGCTCTGCGATGTACCACTGGGTCGGTTTGTCCTTTGCACGGAAGAGGGCCAGCACAAGGAACGGGAGCCCTCCAATCCAAAGGCCGGTGGCTGCTTCGTGGACAAAGGTTATGGCGATCAGCAGCGGACGCCCGCTCAGACGCGCGGCGGCATGATTGGTCATGACGGACGCGGAGAGAATGAAGACCGCTAGAACAGCCAATCCAACGGCTTTCAAGCGGTTGCTCCCGGCGCCCGCGACTATGATCGTGCCGATTGCCCCCACCAGCATGCAGCTTCCTGCAAGGAAGAAAGTTGCGCCAACCACATCGCGGAAGCCGAGCTCAGCTGTGACCATCAGTACGCTCGAGTCCACGTAAAGATAGAGCACCTGCACGATGGCCAGGCCGATCGCACTCGCTCGTAAAAGTCGAAGGGAGGAAGACTGAACCGTTGCGACACTGATCTGCGCCGCTGGACCGGCAGAGCGTACCGTCCACAGTACGAACAGGACACCCCCCAGCACCACCGACTGGAAGACGAGCGTGCCCGCTCGCAAAACCACCGAAAAGTATCCGAAGAGGTCAACAAGTCGCAGCATCACGGCAGCTACTTTACGGTGAAGGGAATTTCTCCCCGGCTCATGTGGCCATCGGAAGCCAGCACGTTCCACTGCAACTTATATGCCCCGGCTTTGAGGGCGGTAACAGTGGCTTGCAGGGTGTCGGGATTCGACTGCTTGGCGATGACCACATTGGTTAAAGAGCCATCCGCCGCAACTAAGCGCAGCTTTGAGCGGCTGCCATCGACGCGCACGTTAAATCGCAAGTTGAAATTCAAATCTGGGCCGTTCACCGTCGAGTTCGCAGCCGGGCTCGATTCCATCAGGATGGCATGGGCCCATGCGAGCTGTGAGGCTCCCCCTACCAGAACTACGGCCGCAAACACAGAAATCCACTGTCCGGGGATCCGGCGATACAAACGAAGACTCCTCCAAGTTCAGGAAGGCACAGGCATTCGTATTAGCCTGAGGCTTTCTTGAAGGATACAACTTGTGCGTTTTGTGCTCAAGCTGCACGACACGCTCTCCAACAGAGGTTGCATTACCGGTTTTTGTCAATGACGCAGCCATGCCTTACAGTGAAGGCTATGCAATATCGACGGCTGGGGCGTACAGAATTCAACGTCAGCGACATCGGATACGGACTCTGGGGAATGAGCGGCTGGACCGGCTCTGACGACCGACAGTCCCTCGACTCGCTGCAACGCGCAGTGGATGCGGGCTGCACGTTTTTTGACTCTGCATGGGCTTATGGAAACGGCAAGAGTGATCAATTTCTGGGACAGACACTCGCTCGCAATCCCGGCAAGCGGATTTATGCCGCCTCGAAGGTTCCTCCGAAGAACCTCCAGTGGCCGGCATCCCCAAAGGACAAGTACCAGGATGTCTTCCCGCCCGACCATGTGTTCAAGTACGCAGAATTGATCCGGGCAAGACTCGGCACGAGTGCCGTCGACTTGCTGCAGTTCCATGTCTGGGAGGATTCGTGGACCGACGATCCCGACTTCCGCAAGACGGTGGATAAGCTCAAGCGCGACGGCATCGTCCGTGCGTTTGGCCTCAGCCTCAACCGCTGGGAGCCTGCAAACGGGGTGAGAGCGATTCGCACCGGGCTGGTCGATGTAGTTCAGGTGATCTATAACATCTTTGATCAGTCTCCCGAAGACGAACTGTTTCCCTTGTGCCGTGAGCTGAACGTTGGCGTGATCGCTCGCGTACCACTAGACGAAGGAAGCCTGGGCGGCAAGTTAACGTTGGACACTAAATTCCCGAACAACGATTGGCGCAGCCGCTATTTCAGCTCCAAAAATCTGAAATCCACCGTCAAGCGCATCGAGCAGCTGAAACAGATTGTCCCCGCCAATATGACCTTGCCGGAGCTCGCGTTGCGCTTCATTCTCTCGAATCCAGACGTCAGCACCACGATCGTCGGGATGCGGCAGGCGGAGCACGTTGCCGCCAATACGAGCTATAGCGACAAGGAGCCTCTCCCCTCCGACCTGCACGGCGCGCTTAAGAAGCATCGCTGGGACCGGAAGCCCAAGCCGTGGTCGGATTAGGCCTATCTTCCGCCGGCGGTGCTCTCGGTCTTAGAAGGCGCGGCTGCGGGCTCGCTCTCCCCCTCCTCGGCCCATTCCTTGCGGAGCATGAGGTCGACCTTGGGGCGCGCCAGAGCAGCGGCCGCACTTAAGACTACTGTCACCCATCCCACACCGAGCACCACTTCGAAACAAGCCAGTACGCGAGTCACTCCGTCCGAGGGAAATACGTCGCCATAACCTACCGTCGACATCGTAACAATGGAGAAGTACAGAAAGTCTCCGAAGCGCGGCGTGGGCCCGACGACCACACCGTGGAAGGCACCGGCATGGTTGTGTTGCCACGCTGCGGCGTAGAAACAAGCGAAAACCAGCACAATCCCTACGTAGCCGACGAGAAATGCCGCCAGGGCCTCCCACATTTGCTGCAAGATGCGGAAAACACCTTCAAGCACCCGCAACCTGGGCTTCAGCCACGCACCGAAGGCCCACATCAGGTTGGTAGTGATTACGACTGCCAGAAAGATAATGACCAACGAACGCGGCCTTGTCGCAACCTCGAACCACGCGATCAGAACACTTGCCAGCGCCGCCAAGAGCGAGAAGTACATACGTTCGGACTGCTGGAAGTGTCTCACCATGTCATGCATCAGGTGTTGCTCCGGGGACGGGTCCTTGATGTCGAGGAGCTGCGCGCGCTTGAAAACGAACTCGCTGATCCAATTGAACAGCCCTTTACCCGTGAAACGGAAGCCGCCATAAAGACCGCCTCCAAAGCTAATGGCACCGCAAACGGTGATGATGTTGCGCAAATAGGCGACGGTGGTCTGCTTCGGAATCAGAGTGACGATGTCGGCCAGGGTGGAAGCACGCATGATGCTGCCCAGCAAGCCGGTCGCGAGGGCGACCACCATGATGAACCGCGGTGCGAATCCCACACAGATGAATCCCAGGAGAAGGCCGGCCAAAGCATAAGCGAAGCCAGCAGCGAGCGCACGAGTTCCGCCAATTCCATACCCGAACGAGCCGATCGTAATGGCCGCGAGGACGTAAACCAAAGAGACGGCGATGGCGGTGGAACGGCTTTTCATTGTGGCATGGCTAAGATCGTGCTTGCCCGAGTCTGCACTGCTTTTGATTTGTGCGCAAGGTCACCTGGTACGCTCGCTCTGCAACATCCGGTGTTGTAGCCTGCAAATCGTGGTAGCATTTCTGCGTTTTCCGGACAATTTCAAACCGCAGCAAGCGCCATGGAGACCGCTCCGATGAAACACATTCTCACTTTGTCGACCGCCCTCGCTTGCCTCAGCATGTGGCTTACTGCCCAGGCGCCGCAGCAGTCGGCCCCTCCCGGTCCCAGTCCACAACAGCAGATGATGGGCTATTTCGCCGGCGACTGGACACTGACCGGCACTATGAAGATCAGCCCTAACACGCCCGCCGCCGCTTTTACCGGGAGCGAACACGGGGAATGGGTTCCCGGCAGCTTCTTCCTCGAGACTCACTCCAAGACGAAAGGTCCTTTGGGCGATGTTCGCGCCACACGGGTTATGGAGTACAACCCCGAGAAGCAGGTTTACACATACAATGTCTACAATAGCCTTGGCGAGCACCAGTTGGCGCTCGGCGAGGTACATGGAAATATCTGGACCTGGACAGCCGAAGAAAAACTTGACGACGTGATCACCAAGGGACGGTACACGATCACGATTACCTCTCCTACAACCTATGAATTCAAGTCCGAAGTCGCGACTCCCACGGGCGCGTGGTCCAGCGTAATGGAGGGCAAAGCCGTAAGGTCACAGCCAAGAGGTCAGTAACGACGTGACTCCAGCCGATAAAAGCTGAGTGAGGCGTCGCCCTGATCCAGCTTGCGATAGCGCGCCAGGGCACCGAAATGTTTACCCGGGGTGAACTTCTTTTCGTGCTCGGCAATCACGATGGTGGAGGGCTGAACGAGTCGCGACTGTCCCAGAAATCCCAGGCTGCGTTCGTAGCTTCCTCGCATGCGGTAAGGCGGATCGAGGAAGCAGTAATCGCATACGACACCGGCGCTCTCCAGTACCGGCAAGGCTTGCGCAACCTCGCGTTCTTGTAACTCGAAGCCGGAAGTAATCCGGAGCGACGCCAGGTTCTCAAGCAACAGCCTCGCGTGCTTCTTTGCCGACTCCACGAAATACACCTGTCGTGCTCCGCGACTCATCGCTTCGATACCCACCGCCCCGGTTCCTGCATAGAGGTCAATCCACACGCTGCCCCTAAGCTCGCCCCCGGCTGCCAAAACATTGAACAGCGTCTGGCGCAGACGATCGCTGGTGGGGCGCAGGTCAAGTCCTGGCATGGATCGCAAGGGTCGGCTTCGATACTCTCCAGCAATAATGCGCATGGCAAGGCGGCATTCCGCCCTCCGCATTCGGCCAGATTTGGCAATCCAACAAGGCGACCAACAGGAGCACCGATTGGCCAAGGACCCTACCCGCCGCCCATGTGTCTCAGCCGCCGTTCTCCTCGCTCTCCGGTTTCTATATCCACCCATGTCACCAGCAGCATGCCCGGGTGATAATCGCAGCCTATAAGCAGCGTGTTTGGCCTTATTCCTCCGCGCCCTTGGTCTTTGCAACTACCAAGTCTACTCAAGGTCGAAGAGGCCGACGACTTTATGAAGCCAAAATGGGAAAATCAACCTGGGAAATCTCCATCGGTGAACGAACGGGAGAGGTTGGCGTTCAGGCCTGGCTATTCCAAAGGAGCAGGCGAGGAGGGTGGGGCACCCGCTCACATCCATCTGCGAAAAGCTAAACACTGTTGGCAAAAGTTAGGACATACTGTGGACATGACCCAAGTGTTGGAGTCGGTGATCCAGGCAGACAAGTTCTTCGAAGGCTTCGAGAACCTTATGCCGTTCCGGGTGCAGGACATCCTCCTGGTCTCGAGCCTCTACGACTCGTTCATCCTGCGCGAAGATGGACGCCTCAACGAGTTGCTGCTGGGCGAATCGGTGGAGCTGAGCCTGCAACACGCTCCGCGAATGCAACACGTCGCGACCGGCGAGGAAGCCCTACACCTGGCGACAACCCAGTCGCGCTTCAACCTGATCGTGACCAATCTACAGGTAGGCGATATGGACGCGGCCGAGCTGGCCCATCGTGTCAAGCTGGCGGGGCTGGATGTGCCAGTGGTTGTTCTCGCGTATGACTATCGGGAGATCAAGAACTTCGTCGCGCGCAATCCCGAGACTGACATCGAAAAGATCTTCCTGTGGCAGGGGAATGCACGCATCCTGATTTCGATCGTCAAGTTCATCGAGGACTTGCGCAACGTCGAGCATGATGCTCAGGTCATGTCAGTACCGGTGATCCTGGTAGTGGAAGACAACATTCGCTACTACTCATCGTTTCTGCCGGTTATCTACACCGAGCTGTTGCTGCAATCGCGCCGGCTGATTACGGAAGGGTTGAGCGCCGCGCACAAATTGGTGCGTCTGCGGGCGCGGCCCAAGATCCTGCTATGCTCGAATTATGAACACGCCGCCGACACGGTGATGAAGTACAAGCCTTATCTGCTGGGCGTCGTATCAGACATTGAATTCCCGCGTCAGGGCCGCGTTATGCCGGAGACCGGTTTCGAGCTGGCCCGTATGATTCATTCTGAGGTACCCGACGTCCCTATCGTGCTGCAGACCAGCCGCACCGAGTTCATCGAACGCGCCCATGCCGAGGGCCTGTCATTCCTGCAGAAGCGCTCGCCGACGCTGCTCGGCGATTTGCGGCGCTTTCTGGTCGATGAAGTCGGCTTTGGCGATTTCGTCTTTCGCCGGGCGGATCAGAGTGAAGTCGCGCGGGCAGCCAACCTCAACGAGCTAGAGACGCTTCTGCACACCGTCCCTGACGAGAGCATCGAATACCACTCCGAGCGCAACCACTTCTCGCATTGGCTGATGACGAGGACTGAGTTTGCGGTGGCCCAGAAGCTCAGGCCACGCAAGGTTTCCGACTTTCCCACCGTGCAAGACCTGCGCAATGACCTGATCGGGTCGATCGTTGAATACCGCCGCGAACAGAGCCAGGCACTGGTCGGCGACTTCAATCCCGCAACGTTCCAGCCGGAGCGAGCGTTCTTTATGCGGATCGGTGGAGGGTCGCTGGGTGGTAAGGCGCGTGGCCTGGCGTTCGTCCGGCATCTGCTGCATTCGCGGCAGTTAAATTACCGCTTCGCTGGAGTTCGTATCGCCGTGCCGCCGACACTGGTGCTGGCAACTGACACATTTGACAGTTTCATGGCCGAGAATGGCTTGCACGACTTTGCTATCCGCTGCAACGACGACAACGAGATCGTTCAACGTTTTCTCTCAGCGCGGCTGCCGGCATCGCTGATCGACAGCCTGCTGATTCTTCTGGCGGGAGTGCATTATCCGCTGGCGGTCCGTTCGTCCAGTCTGCTCGAGGACTCGCAGTATCAGCCGTTTGCTGGGGTTTACGACACCTTCATGGTCGGCAACGGAGAAGGCGACATCGAGATTCGCCTGGAGCAGGTCACGGAGGCGATCAAGAGGGTATACGCGTCCACTTTCAGCCAGCACGCCAAGGCTTATGTGCGTGCCACTCCGTACCGCTTGGAAGAAGAAAAGATGGCTGTACTGCTGCAGCAGGTGGTCGGCAGGAGATACGGTCGCCGCTTTTATCCGGACTTTTCTGGTGTTGTGCGATCGCACAATTTCTATCCGGTGCACCCGGCGAAGGTGGAAGACGGCTTCGCAGCCGTCGCGCTAGGCCTGGGGAAGTCAGTGGTAACTGGCGGCCGCTCGCTGAGCTTTTGCCCGCGCTATCCGCGCCACCTCGTGCAGTTCTCGTCAGTGGAGGACATTCTGGCCAACTCGCAGACCGAGTTTTGGGCGCTGGAACTTGGTTCGGTTACGCACCATGCTGATCCAGCCGATGACTTGCGGGAAGCCTTGTTCGGCCTGGGAGCGGCTTTGGAAGATGGGACGCTGGACATGCTTGCGTCAACCTATTCTGCCGACAACCACGTGGTCTATGACGGACTGAGCCGGTGCGGCTCGCCCATTGTAAGCTTTGCGCCGATACTGAAGCACGGGCGATTTCCCCTGCCAGCCATCCTGGATCAGCTTATGACCACCGGAGAAGCCGGGTTGGGCCGGCCAGTCGAGATCGAGTTCGCAGTACAGTTGCCGCAACGGCCGGGTGAAACGGCCGAGTTCGGGTTTCTCCAGATGCGACCCCTTGTGCTGTCGCGCGAAGGCGAGGAGCTTCGCACCGAACTGGTCGGACCGGAGCGCCTCGTGTGCCAGAGCTCACAGATCCTTGGGCACGGTCGCATTAAAGATCTCAGCGATGTGATCGTTGTGGATTTCCACCGTTTCGAGCGGGGTCAAAGCAAGCAGGTAGCGCAGAGTGTCGCGTATTTCAACGCCAAGCTTGCGCAGAACGGAACGCCATACCTCCTGATAGGTGTCGGACGATGGGGATCGAACGAGTCGTGGCTCGGCATTCCGGTGGCTTGGGACCAGATCTCCGGCGCGCGCGTTATCGTTGAGTCGGGCTTTCGCGATTTCCGTGTGACCCCGTCGCAAGGCAGCCACTTTTTCCAGAACCTCACTGCATTCCAGGTAGGTTACTTCACGGTGAATCCCGACGCGGGCGAAGGCTTCGTGGATTGGGACTGGCTGAGCGCCCAACCTGCCGCTGAGGAGAATGGTTGTGTTCGGCACCTGCAATTCACCGAGCCCTTACAGGTCGTCATGGATGGGAGGGCAGGGCGTGGCATGATTCTCAAACCGGAGGAGGGGCAATCTTGACGAGCCCGGTGAAATTCTTAGTTCCAGGTCTGTGATGTCGGTCACCGACACCGGATGGAGCAGGGGCCATGATCTTCGCATGAGCCCCCGTATTTTGTGTTCGGACTGTCCTGAATGTCACACCGAAGTCGTGGTGAAGCTGGGGATGACGCACAGTGGGGAGGGCTGCGGAAGGGAGGCTCTCTACCGGATCAACTGCGCAGCCTGCGGACGTGCTTACGATGTGCGACTTGAGGATCTGTCACTGCGCGACAAATCTGAAGACCAAATTCGAGCCGCACAGCCCGTGACCACGTTTGCCTGGAGATGATGCCGCTCCTGGTGCACCAGGCGACGATTGCTTCCCGTAAGTATTGTCTTGCAATTCTCCAGCTCTAAGCCTTGATCGCGTTGGTCGTCGGATCGAATGTTACTCGTCCCTTGGAAAAATAGGATGCGTTGGCCATATGGCAGGCCGCCGCCGCGTGATGTCCGAAGACTGTATTCTGCACCACCGGCTTGCGCGCACGAACTGCTTCAAAGAACGTCCACAGGTGGGGTTTCAGGTCGTCATAGGACGGTCCCGAGTAGGTGACCAGTTCAGTGAGCGGCTCTTTGCCCGGTGTGGGATCATGTTCCGTGTGCCATTGCTTGTCATAGGCTTCGCGCATCGCCCGTGGAAATCCGCTGGCGTAGTAGCTAGGCGCTGTATCGACGCCAAGTTGCGGCAGGTACTGCAGCGCATGCTCGCGAATCTCGATGATCCCTTTCGGCCCCATCAAACGCGTCACCTCAGTTGTCTCAGTACCCAGGGTGAGGCGTACGTAGACCGGTACGTCACCATAGTTGAACAGCACGGCATGCAGGTCGGGCATGTTGCGGCCATCTTTCCAGCGCACGATGCCGCCAAGGGCATACGCGCTGTTGGGAGCCTGGTTCAGGCCGGTGACAAAGATCATTCCGCTGATCAGGTGAACCATCAGGTCGCCGGCGACTCCGGTGCCGTACTCCTTCCAGCAGCGCCAGCGCGCAAACGTGAGAGGATCGAAGGCCTTCTTGGGCGCTGTGCCCAGCCAGGTGTCCCAATCGAGATTGGCGGGAGAGAGATCGGGTGGAGGCGGATATTCCCATGCTCCGGTGGGATCGTTGCGCCCAAGGGATAGCTCGACCTCGAACAACTCGCCAATGGCACCCTGGTCGTAGAGTTGCTTCGCCTTCGTGAACAACGCAGAGCTGGTGCGCTGGGAACCGACCTGGACAATGCGATCTGTCTTCTGAGCGGCCGCGACCATGGCAGCCCCATCGGCGACATTGTGGGACATCGGCTTTTCGCAATAGACGTCTTTGCCTGCGCTGACAGAATCACAAACGATCTTGCCATGCCAGTGGTCAGGCACGGCAACGATGAGGCAGTCGATGTTCTTGTTGTCGAGCAAGTCCTGGTAACGGCGAGTTGTCGCAACCGATGGGCCGGCTATTTCCTTCGCCAGTGTGTGCCGGCCGTCGTAAAGATCACAGGCAGACACGCACTGCACGCCGGGCAGCGCAATTGCATTTGATAGAAGTCCCGAGCCTTGCATACCAATTCCGACGATGCCGAGCTGCAGTTGATCGCTCGCCGGGACACTTGTAGGAATCGCATATTCCGGGTCAGCATCCAGCGGAATGGCGCGGCCTGCCAGCACGGCACCTGCTACACCAGCCGTAGTCTGCAAGAAGTTGCGGCGCGAAATAGGTTTCATCAGGGCGGCACCTCGATTCAGATTTTCGGGGTTTCCATTTATCCGCTTTACTTGTTCAGCGGCTTGACCGAAACCTCCTTGAAGAACACGATGTCGTTGTCGCTATGGTTTTGCAGTCCAATGTAGCCTTCGTTCGGACGCGGCCCACGCTGTGGCTCAAAGCTGAATTTGCGCGGAGGAACCGCCTGGCCTTCGGTGTAGTCGGTCACCTTCACGCCGTTCAGAATCACGATGGTTCTCGAACCATCCAGCGTGATCTCCATGGTGTTCCACTCGGGTCCGGGCTTGCCCGGCTTGGCAAGTGGCCTGGTGAGCGAGTATAGGGTACCGGTCACGTGATACTCGTCCTCGTTTGAGCGTTCGGGGTGGTTGTCGATCTGCACCTCGTAGCCGTAATGCACCGGCATCCATTCCTCGCGCGGCTCGATGGGAATGCGAATGAAGACACCGGAGTTGTCATTTTCATCGCGCATTTTGTATACAACGCGAATCGTGCAGTTGCCGAGTTTTCCGCCCGCCCAGTACAGTAGGCCCATCCCGCCGTGCGTCTGAATCAGCCCGTCTTCCACTGTCATAGAACCGGGGCCGACATGCTCCCACCCGTTAAGGTCTTTACGGTTGAAGAGGGGCTTCCAGTCGCTCGATTGGGCTAACATCGGAAGCACGTGGGCGAACACAATAAGAAACGACAATAGGGGACGAAACATGAGCAGTCTCAACTCGCAGAAAGAGTGATCAAAATATGAAGCCCAGCATAATGACTCGGCCAGGGCACGGAATGCAAGCGTTGCGGGCAGTTTGTCCGAGACACGAGCAGGAAACGACGTCACGCAAGGCGCTGGCGCGAAATGGTGCAATTGCACATCTGGCGAAGTCTGCCTCTGGCCTGTAATCCCACACTCCCACGGGTTTCGGTATGGCGAAGTTTTTGGAAAGACCGCAACCAATGTTTTCACAACGTGATTTCTTACGTCTGTCCGCAGCGGGAATATCAGCGGCCGCCTTGCAACCGGTCTCCCCAGCGGCAAGCCGGCACGTTCCCCTCGGCGTCCAGCTTTACACGGTTCGCAAGCAAGCAGAAGTCGATCTGCCGAGAGTGTTGGTGCAGATTCGGAAGATCGGGTACGAGGAGGTTGAGCTGTACTGGAATGTCTACACCCACCCGGCCGCCGAACTGCGCCAGATGATCACTGACGCCGGCCTCCGCGCTCCCAGCGGTCACTTCGATTACAACGGATTGGCAAGCAAACTCGACTATGCGAGTGAGCTGGGTGTGAAATACGTGATCTGTCCGATGTTGCCGAACAACATGCGCACGACGGCTGATGACTTCAAGCGTGCCGCAAGCCAGTTCAATCAGTGGGGCAAAGAGGTCGAATCCAGGGGGATGCACTTTGGTTTCCACAATCACAATTACGAATTCCATCCGATCGCAGCGACGGCTGGATTCAACATTCTGATGAACGACACTGATCCCAAGCTGGTGAGGCTGGAAATGGATTGCTATTGGATCACGCAGGCGGGTCGCGATCCGATACAGATGCTGAAGCAGTACCACGACCGCGTCCGTATGTTACATCTCAAGGATCGCAAGCCGGGTTTTCCTGCGTCGCAAGAGCTCAACTCATCGGCAGAGCACTTTACCGAGGTCGGGAACGGTACGATCAACTGGAAGGCGATTCTCGCGGTCGCCGAAGCGCAAGGCATCGAGCACTATTT
>Ga0306921_10001046_pt1 | contig 26261 bp, 25 predicted proteins | sample sta12Cox44000080_FD_203760 | JGI IMG/M metagenome (GOLD analysis project Ga0306921, IMG submission 203760) | Lab enrichment of tropical soil microbial communities from Luquillo Experimental Forest, Puerto Rico - statoxic.12C.oxic.44.000.080 (v2)... | ecosystem: Environmental > Terrestrial >...
TGTCGCAGCGCTTCAACTCTCGTTTGCGTAAACGGAGTTCTCTTGGCTTTGGATTTGTTATTGGGAGGTTCTTGCGGGAAAGAGAGGACGTTCTGTTGCAACGCCATTGCTACACCTATTGTTTACGCGCGTTATCGATATAGGTATGCACTACTAAAAATCGCAACTAAATTTGGTATTGTTTGCGGTTTTACCATAATGAAACGTTCAAACTACTGTTTCCTAAACCGAAGGTCGGAGGTTCGAGTCCTCTCGGGACCGCCACGCATGCCCACACATTGACGGTCGAGGATAACGATGGCTGGTACAGCCCTTATCAGGTGCAGAGTGGAGGGGAGTTGAAATCGGCGGCCAGCCGTCCATGGCCGGCGCGACGGCGCATCTTGCGCGTGTACCAGAGCGCGGGATGGGGCTCGTATTTCAGATTGTAGAAGAGCTGCGCGGGCGTCGCGCTGCTCGCGGCTATCATGAAAATCTGCAGCTCGTCACGCCATATTGCGTGGCGCAGTGTGCGCACGACATCTATGGCAAGGAGAAACACGAACAGCCCGCGATCGATTGTCATCCTGTCGATCAACGATTCGCGCCAGACCGGTAAATTGACCGGACGCCAGAGCGCCGGTTGCGGAGATTGACGGGTCCGAACTGGCGCTCATGCGTTCCCATGCGACTTGAGCATTGAGTATACCAACGTCTCGAGTTGCCCTCAAAAATGTTGGGGCCGGTCGGGATCGCCGATCGGCGCCATGTCGATGTAGCTCCTGGTGTCGTCGAAGCCAATGTCGGTTTTCGGATCGTTGCTGTTCAGCGCGCCGACGATGCTGCGTTCGAACTCGCTGAAAGACCTCTATCATCTGGCAGGCGTCGTCGTGTCGAGCCTTTGCAGATGCAGGGATAGATCGGCGCGCAGCGCGAGCGGGGTTCTGAAATAGTTTGCCCTGCCGCAGCAGGGCGGTCGGTCCTTGCCTAGGATGAGAGCAAGGGGCAACGCGCAACCATGACGCAGCGAAACTCGCTGCTCTGCGCCTTATCCAAGCGGCGGCTGGGGCTGCCAGGTCGGCAATGGTTGTGATAATCCGCGACCGCCGAAGCTCAAATGCTCCATGCGAGCAGCTCAACCATGCCTAGGCCAATCACCAGCACGGCGAATGCCACGGTATCGTAATCGAGCCAATACCGGTCATGTCCACGCATGGCGGTTCCCCCCACGTCGCGCAAGGTTGGCATTGATGGTGACCATGAACGCCTCCCGATCGAATCGGCTCAGGAGACACTCATAAGCATATTCGACCTGCGATAATATTCCATTACGGGTCCGTTGAAGTCCTAAATGTTGCGGCCGTGTGACTTATCTGCCACTGGGAGTGCGCCAACCCCAATAAACAAAGAATGTCGCGGCCGAGGCTCTTCACTGCACGGGTCGCGGATTGCTTCTGCGTGCGCTTGATCCGGCTACATGCTTTCAGCTGCAACGATGAACGAGCGCGACTTCGAATTCTTGAGCCCAATGTCGTTAACCTCTTTTTGAGCTGCAGCATCGTCCCACCTTGTTGCCTTCTCCACATCAGGACAGCAAGCCTGACCAATGCCGTGCCGAAGCCCTTGCGCCGGTCATGCTTTCGGGACCAATATTGCCGAGAGCCAATAAGTGGCGCGCCCATGGGAGGAGATCCCCCCAACCGATAACCTTTGCAGGCGCGTCCCGCAGAGCCCCCGACCAACAGCGGGGGCTCTTGCTTGATGGGCTGTGCGGCAAGTGCCAGATGCGGCGTTTGAGGTCGGAGCCTATGCAGAACACGGCGCCGTCCGGCCTCGGCGACGTCGAAGCCCCGGGAGACAGGGTGAGGTATGACGTTCGTTATCAAGAGCGCAAGTGCCGGAAAGCGAATACGGAGCGTTTTTCGACAAGTGCAGGGCAATGCGGAGAGCACAAGCAAGTCGGAATGAGCCACGGCACGGGGCTTGATGCCCACGGCAGGAAAGGTGCGGTCATGAAAGGAGCGCGCCACCGTCTAATTCTGAGCGCCGTTCTGCGCTGCGCCGTTTGCCTTTGCCTCCTTTCCCCCGCCGCCGCTGCCGAAACCGTAGTGGCCGGGATGATCGGCGCTCCCAACGCGCCGAGCTGGCCCTGGTATATCGGCATGCAGAAGGGCCTCTTCGCAAAGGCCGGGATCGCGCTCGATCTCATCTACGTGCCGACCGCGGCGGGTCTTGTGCAGCAGCTTGCGGCGGGCTCACTCGACATCGTCGCCGACGTCGGCGTGGTCGAGCCCATCCATGCGGTCGAGAAGGGCGCACCGGTTGCACTGCTGCGTATCATCGGTCAGGTTTCGCCCTACGCGATCCTGGCCAAGCCCGTCATCGCCTCGATCAAGGAGCTGCGCGGCAGAACGATCTGCATCGGCGGATTGCTCGACATCAACCGGGTCTATCTGGAGCGCATCATGCAGGCGAACGGGCTGCATGACGGGGATTACGACATCACCGTCGTCGGCAACACCGCCGGGCGCTTCGCCGCGCTCAAGTCAGGCGCAGCAGACGCTGCGATGCTCACGCCGCCTGCGAGCTTGTTTGCCGAGGACGCGGGATTTCGCAACGTCGGGTTGATCCTTGACTATGCGCCGGACCTGCCGTTTTCGGCCATGGACGTATCGCTCGCCTATGCCAAAGCGCATCGCGATACGCTGGTGGGGCTCGTCGCTGTTATCGACAGCGCCGTGGCCTGGTTCAATGAGGCCTCCCATCGCGAGGAGGCCATCGACATCCTCGCCAGGGAAATGAGGTCGAAGCGCGACCCGGTGGCGCGCAGCTACGATTATCTGCGCGCAATCGACTACTTCGCGCGCGACAATACGGTTTCCCGCACACGACTCAAAAATCTCATCAAGGAGATGACGGCCCTGGGCGATGTCAAGGACGACATTGCGCCTGAACGGATCGTGATGCCGGGCCTTGCCCGCCTCGTCGATTGACGAAGGCGATCGACGCGATCGCTAGCCTGCAAGCGCGTTGAGAACCAGCACGCAGGCAAATATCCCGCCCAGCGCCAATCCCACCAATCGGGCTGTTCGTCTTTCATCCATCGCTCGCAGCATAGCGATTCGCCTGCTGGTGCGATGTAACCGGGATCACACACCCGCTTCTTTCTTGGTCGGGAGCGGCCACGACGGGGATCACGGCGATCCTGCGGCTTTTGCCCGCCCATGCGCAGAGCCTACGTACATTCCCTGAATTGAAGGGTCGCCGGCAACCTGTAGGAAACAAGTCCCATGGTCCCCCTTCTCTATCGATGCCCCACAATGGGCCTCAACGTGCAAGGCTGGTTCGCGGACGACGCGTCCGGGAACAATGGGGAGACCTATGAGCCGGTGACCTGTGCGGCCTGCCGCCAGGTCCATCTGGTCAATCCGAAGTCAGGCAGAACACTGGGGGACGACGAGGAATAGGCCTGCTGCCAAGCAATCCCTGGGCTATAATGGCTGCACAAGGAAAAATGGCCGGGGAGGATCGCTCATGGCGGACGGGACATTACCGCCGCTTGCACGGCGCAAGTTTCTGCTCGGCGCCACCGTGACCGCGGCAGGCGCTTTTGCCGAAGGCAAGCGGACAGTCGCCGAGCAACCGGCAGGCGAGCGCGCGCCGCCGCTCAAAATCATCGACTTCCACAATCACTATGTCGGGCCGAATTTCCCGCTGGCCACCTTGGCGAGCGCCCCGCCGGCCCTGCGATCGTATTGGGAGGGCGTCAATCGCAACCTCAGCGATCCAGGCTCGCTCATGTCGTCGATTGAGCAGTCCGGCATCGCCGCCCGGGTGATCAACACGCCGACGGCATTCCTCGAGGATGCCGACGGCAACGTCCCCTCCGACATGATTCCGCGCATCAACGATGCGGTCGCCGATCTGGTGAGCCGCAATGCGGGCCGTCTCTACGGGCTCGCCACCGTCGATGCCTACGCGGGCGAGACCGCGGCGCGCGAGCTCACGCGCGCGGTGAAAGAGCTCGGCCTGCGCGGGGTGTTCGTCGAGAGCGCCAAGCGCGATCTTCTGCCCGATGCGCCGCAGGCACGCCCCGACCTTCGCGACCGCCGCCGCGCTCGGGGTGCCGGTATTCGTGCATCCCGTCACCGATCCCGCGATGCACAACCGGTTCAAGCGGCTCGGGAGACTCGGGGTGCGGCTGGCGCGCGCCAACATCAATGCGGCCGCGCTGGTGGCGCTGATCGAGAGCGGCGCCTTCGACGAGATACCCAACCTGCGGGTCGTGGTGACGACGCTGGCGCTCGGCGGCGTCCTGCTCGCCGGCGGCTTCGACGACGGCGCGCGGCTGCGCAGCGACACGCCCGCGCCAAGCCGGCGCCACGTCTACATCGACACCATGGGGCTGCACCCGGTTCTCGTGCGCGCGGCGGTCGATCTGCTCGGCGCCGATCACGTGCTGGTCGGCACCGACTGGCCGATCGCGGTGGAGCAGTCGGTGCCCGACCGATTGCGGACGGCATTGAGTGCCTGCGGCCTCAGCGCAGCGCAGCAGCAGATGGTGGCGAGCGGCAATACGCTCAAGCTCCTCGGGCTCGGATGAAATCACGGGCGAGCGGATGCGGCCAGGCTCTCTGAACACGGTGGCGCTCGCCCTGCTCGCGGCCACGGCTGTCTTCCTCATGCTGGACGGCTCGCCTGCGACGGCGAAGCGGGTCAAGCACGTCAAGGAGAAATCGATCACTGCTCCGACCGCCCACACCCCCACCGACAAGACCGATTGCATCGCCTTGTCGCAGGCGTTCTATGGGCACGCGAAGAGCCTGGCGCGGCGGACAAAACAGAGCATCCCGCGAGAATTCATTCGCGTCGTAACGAATCTCGATGAGTTCTGCGGCGAGGAGGATTTTGAGAAGGCGCGCATCAGCATCGACTGGATGGACACCTGCCTCAAGAATTTCACGAAGGACTACGAATCGGGCGCCTGCTCCAGGAGCAAGAGCTATTTTTGCGCAATCGATCCTGCATCGGACGGCTGCCTCGCAAGCCAGTGAATTCTACTTCGCCGCCGATGCCGTGCAGGCGATCCTGATACTCAGCACTTCAAGAAGAATACGCCAGCCGATCCTGCGTAGGGGCGCGGCATGCCGCGCCCCCACAAGAGCCAGGGCGGCGTTGGGCGCACCGCCGCAACAGCTACTCGCCGCTGTCCGGCTTGCCCGCGCGCATGGCCGCAAGCAACTCCTGCATGCTCCGGCGCAATCCGTGCAGCTGATCGATGAGGTGAAGAACCACCGAGATGCCGTCATCGTTCACGCCGAGGTCCTCGCGCAGATCGCGGATGAGCTGCGCGCGGGCGAGATCGACGTCCGAGAACGCAAGCTCGGGGTCGGTCTGCGGCGGGATCAGCCATCCGGCGGCGATCCAGGCTTCCAGCGAGCTGTGATCGAGGCGAGTCCGTACCAGGAATTCCTGCATGGAGATCATTCAAGCCTCCAGTCCCCGACGGGGATCATGCTTCTGTCCGGCCTGCCAGCGGCGGGCAAATTCCTCGATCTCCGGGTCGAGCGGCTCCGGCAGCACGATCTTGAGCGTGACGTATTCATCGCCCCGGCCGCCGTCCTTGCGCGCGACGCCCTTGCCTCGCAGGCGCAGCACCCGTCCGGTGTTCGTCCCCTTCGGCACGGTCATACGCACGGAGCCGGTGGGCGTGGGGACGTCGAGCTTGGCGCCGAGCACCGCCTCCGGCAGGCTGATCGGCAGCTCGACGTGGATATCATCGTCCTTACGCGTGAACAGCTTGTGCGGATCGACCTCGATCTCCACCAGCGCATCGCCGGAAGGCGCGCCGCTTGCTCCGGCCCCGCCCTTGCCGCGCAACCGCAGGATCTGCTTGTCCCGCGTCCCCGCCGGTATCACCACGTCGAGCGTTCCGCCCTCGGGCATGGTGATGCGCTTGGTTGCTCCATTGACGGCCTCGAGGAAATCGACCGGCAAGCGGTAATGCACATCCGCTCCGCGGATGCGAAACCGCGTGCGGCCCTCACCGCGGCCGCGGCCGAGGATGTCCGCAAGAATATCCTCGTTCTCCATGAAATCCGCAAAGCCGCCGGCGGTGCCGTAGGGATGCTCCTGCGCATCGGCGGCATGGAAGTCGCGATAATAGCGCTCGCGCGGCCGCTCGGCGCCGGATGCATCGATCTCCCCCCTATCGAACCGCGTTCGCTTTTCGGCATCGCCGAGCAGATCATAGGCCGCGGCGACCTCCTTGAACTTCTCCTCCGCCTGCTTGTCGCCCGGGTTGAGATCGGGGTGCAGCTTCTTGGCGAGCTGGCGATAGGCCGAGCGAATCTCGTCCGCCGTCGCCTCTCGCTTTACCCCCAGGATCGCATAGGGATCCTTGTCCACGGGCTTCTCCTGTCTCTCAAGTCGGCTACCATCCGGCAGGCGAGGCGGAATCGACGTTGCGGCTCCGATCCCGGCAGCCGCTTGCGGGAGCACGATAATGCTCGTTGGTGTGCCCAGGGAAATCAAGGACAGCGAATACCGGGTCGGGCTGGTCCCCTCGGCGGTGCGCGAGCTCGCCGCCAACGGTCATGAGGTCATTGTCGAGCAAAGCGCGGGAGTGGGCGCAGGCCTCTCCGATGCGGATTATCAGGCGGTGGGGGCGAAGGTCGCGTCCACCGCCGACGACATCTACGCGCGCGCCGAGCTGATTGTGAAAGTCAAGGAGCCGCTCGCGCCGGAGCGCAAGAAGCTCAAGCGCGGGCAGCTGCTTTTCACCTACCTGCATCTGGCCGCCGACCCCGAGCAGACCGCCGACCTGATCGCATCGGGCGCCATCGCGATCGCCTACGAGACGGTGACGAGCGCGCAAGGCGCGCTGCCCTTGCTCACACCGATGTCGGAAGTGGCCGGGCGCATGGCGCCGCATGTGGGTGCGCGCTGCCTGGAGAAGGAAAACGGCGGCCGCGGGGTGCTGCTCGGCGGGGTTCCCGGCGTTCCCCCCGCCGACGTCGTGGTGCTAGGCGGCGGCGTTGCCGGCAGTCACGCCGCGCTGATCGCGGCCGGAATGGGTGCGACCGTCACCGTCATCGATCGCAACCCCGAGGCGCTGCGCCGCATCTCGAACCAGCTCGGCACCCGTGTGCGCACCGTGTTCTCCACCGGCGACGCCGTCGAGACGCTGTGCCGGCGCGCCGACCTTGTGATCGGATCGGTGCTCATCCCCGGCGCGACGGCGCCCAAGCTCATCAGCGCCGAGACTGTCAGGGCCATGAAGCCGGGCTCGGTCATTGTCGATATCGCCATCGACCAGGGCGGGTGCGCGGCGACCTCGCGTCCAACAACGCACTCGGCGCAAACCTACACCGTCGATGAAGTCGTGCATTATTGCGTGACCAACATGCCGGGTGCGGTCGCACGCACCTCCACCTTCGCGCTCAACAACGTGACGCTCCCCTTTGTGCTGGCGCTCGCCGACAAGGGGGTGCGGCGCGCGCTGGGCGAGGACCCGCATTTGCGCAACGGGCTCAATGTCTACGAGGGCAAGGTCACGCACCGCGCGGTGGCAGGCGCGCTCAAGCTGCAGTACACGCCGCCGGAGGCGGCCTTGCGGCTTTAGAGAGAAGCACGCAATCGCTGCGGTCATGACACGAGAGCCGCGCGAGTCGTACTCGGCAAGGTTCAGGTCGGTAGTGCGATTTGATTTTGCGCGCGCGCAACCTTCGCAGCAATCCGCACATTGGCGGTGATGAGTTTTCGGTCCGTCGCAAGCGCGGCTGCCAGATAGATGCAATCGTAAATCGGTTCGGCAAGATCAAGCGCCATCACGAATGCTTGGCGCAGTATCGGGAGCGATGGAAGAACCGTTATTCCTGACCCGATCTCCTCAAGCGCGCGTTGCGCCTCCTCTGCTTCCGTCCGTTGGAGTTCCTGCTGACGGACCTTGCTCAACAGGGCATTACGGCATTCGATAAACAGGAGATCGGGGGCAGCGATGTCATGGTCGGCGCGCACAAGGAGTGCCGCTTTTCTGTCCTCTTCGGCGACCAGCCATTTAGTTGCGCCAGCGAAGCGGGATCTCCATTCACGTGAGCGAATCGACGTAGGACCGCCCTGCCCGGCTCGCAATCAGGTAACCTCGCTCGGCAGCTTCTCATCCTCAAACACCGAGATGGCGGGCGGCGTGCCGCTCAACCCGAGTTCGGCCCACCTCGCGACCACGGCATCATAGGTGTCCTTTGACAGCTTGGTGCGCCGCGAGAACGATTTGATGAAGCGATAGTCCATGCAGGCGTTGATCAGGCATTTCGATCCCCATGGCCGTATCTCGGGGGGGTTGAGGCTGGGATCGAGGTAGGTACTCCATGTCTCGCGCAGAATGTCGATTGACTGCGCCGGACGCGAACGCGTGGCCATCGCCCACAGCACCTGGTGGACGTTGGTCGGATCGACATCCTCGTCGACCACGATCACGTATTTCCCGAAATAGGCTCCGGCCGTGCACTGGGCGGCAAGCGCCATCACCTGCGCCGCATGCCCGGCATACATCTGCTTGATGGAGACGACCGTGATCCCCCAGCCGGCGGCCTCCGGTATCGACCAGACGCCCTTGATCCCGGGAACGCCCAGCTTTTCCAGATCGGCCCAGATGCCGGCGGACCGCAAAGCCGCCCAGAACAGGCCGGCTTCGTTCGCCGCGCCGTCCGCCATCAGCGCGCAGGTGAGCGTCGGATTGTCGCGATAGCGGACGCGCTCCACCCGCATGTACGGAGTGGCGCCGCTCGGGCGTCCATAATAGCCGGTGAACTCGCCAAACGGTCCTTCCGCAAAGGTCTCGTCCGGATAGAGAAAGCCCTCGATCACGATCTCGGCGCGCGCCGGCAGCGGCAGTCCGGTGAGATCGCTGGTGAATACTTCGATCGGCGCCCCGTTGATGCCGGAATAGTAGTCGTACTCGCACTCGGTCTTGGGCAGGCTGGTCGCTGCCACCAGGAACAGCAGTGGATCGATGCCGTAGGCCGCGGCAATCGGCATCGGCTTGCCCATCTTCCACCACTTCTCGCGGTCGATGGTGGCGTCCTTCCCCGGCGAAGTGTAGACGCCGACCTCGCGCGGTCCCTTGATCATCATGCGATAAGTGCCGACGTTTATTCGTCCGGTCTCGGGATCCTTGGTGACGACCGCATCCCCGGTTCCGAGATACATGCCGCCGTCGAGCGGCCACATGCGTTGTGCGGGAAAAATACGGATGTCGATGTCGTCGCCTTGCACGATGTTCTGGTTGCAGATGGCCTGCTCGGCGGGAACCTCCCGCGGCGGCATCTTGCGACCAAGCTTGCGCTGCAGGATTTGCACCGCCTTGAGCGGATGGTCGACAGGCCGTTCGCCGATCATCAGGCAGAAGCGCGACAGGTTGCAGCCGATCATGTTGTAGAGCGCACGATGACCGGGATGGCCTTTGATATTCTCGAACAACAGGGCGGGGCTGCGCTCGCCGCCGACGAGGTAGGTGATGGTCGCCGCCTCGAGATCGGGATCGACCTGCGCGGTAATGCGCTTGAGCTCGCCAAGCGCCTCGACTTTCTCCAGCCAGGCATCGAGGTCGCTGCTGTTGACGCCGCGCGCCGGCCGCCCGGCATCGGATTGCTCGATCCGCTGCTCGCGACCCGCCCCTGGGGCCGTGACGCTCATCTCCATGAGAGGCCTCCGCGTTGTGCCATGCCAAAGCTGTCCACGCGCGGAAGTGTAGCCGAGCGCAGAGGCTACGCAACAGAAAGCCCGGCGTAGCGACCGGGCCCGTCAAATCGTGGATTTGAATTGCGCTCAGAAGCTCGACATCACGCCTTCCAGGCCCAGAAGGTGAGCAAGCGATTTGAGCTCGCGCCGCTGCTCGTCGTTGAAGCTCATGACCAGGGGAAACCCAGCTGATTTGAGCCCCTCGACATCGACCTTGCTCATGTCAATCCCCGCGGTGCGGGTGCCCTGCGGCGATTTCGGATCCTTCTTGTACTCCATCTTTCGCAACTGAGCCGCAACCGCAGGCCAATAGCGCTCTTGCTCCGGCGAGAGATTGAGCCGTCTCCTGATGCTGGCGATCTGCTGCTCGTTGAGCACGGCATTCAAGCGCTGGATAAGCCGTGCGGCAACGGCAGGCCTGGCGGGCATTGCCGGCATCACAGCGCTGGCGGACGCCACCTGCACGGGCGGCGCCGGCTCCTCCACCGCGGCGCTGGCGGCCGAATAGATTGGGTGGGGATCAAGGAGGGTGGGCCCCGCGTCCACCGAAGCAAAAGAAGCCAAGGCCATGGGGGCCGTCGCGGGAGTTTCCGTCCAATCGCTCGGGAAGCGGAGGCTTACGGCGTCCGAGGCCGACATCCCGGCGACGCCGCCGATTTCCGCTTGTGCGCCCGGCCCCAGTGCGCCCAAGCCATCGCGTGCACTGAAACCTGCCGTGAAGCCGACAAGCCCTGCGACGCTCAGGAGGCCAATGCAGGCAGCCACGGTCAAGCCGGTGCGCTCGAAGAGTGCCGCCATCCCCGATTACCCCCGATTTTCGGCTGTGTATTGTTTTACCAAAGCGAGCTTAATTATGACTTAGCCGCGACATTTTCCGGCCTTTTCCCCAGTGTTCGTAGCACGTTACGGCCAGTCAACGCGGCTCACGAGAGAGCAAAAAGGGCGAGGCCATGCCGCCTCGCCCTGCTTGCCCGGCATGGTGCCGGAGCATCGCATTGACGCAAGATGGATCAGGCCGCCGCTTCCTCCACCGTGGTTCCTTCCTCGTCCTCGCCTTCGCCGTCGCTCTCTCCGTCGGCGGGCTTCGGCCCGCGGCGGGGTCCTTTGGCCAGTGCAGCTTCAATCTCCTTGATCGCTTCAGTCTCGGTAATCCGCTGCACGGCCGAGATTTCGCGGGCGAGGCGGTCAAGAGCAGCCTCGTAAAGCTGGCGCTCCGAGTACGACTGCTCTGGCTGGGTTTCCGAGCGGAACAGGTCACGCACAACTTCAGCGATGGCGACGATGTCGCCGGAATTGATCTTGGCTTCGTATTCCTGGGCCCGACGCGACCACATGGTGCGCTTGATGCGGGCGCGCCCCTTGAGCGTTTCGAGCGCGCGCTTGACCAACGGCGCTTCCGCCAGCTTGCGCATGCCGACCGAAGCAACCTTGGCGATCGGCACCCGCAACGTCATCTTGTCCTTCACGAAATTGATCACGAAGAGCTCAAGCTTGGCGCCCGCAACCTCCTGCTCCTCAATGGCGGTGATCTGGCCTACGCCGTGGGAGGGGTAGACTATAAACTCGCTGGTCTTGAATCCGTGACGCTGGGTGGCCTTCTTGCTGGTCATTCCAGGGGTCGCTCCTTCGTCCGGCTTGCGGGCATGCACGGATTCATCCGCCTTGCGCGTGCGCACGGTTGGGTTCGGCGTGCGAGCACGCGCAGGTGCCTTGGTCGGCGCGGGCGCATGACGCGGCGCGGCGCGCGGAGTCCGTGCTGCCCGCCGGCGAGTGCCGGCCGAGGCCTTTTTGGTTCGCCGGGTTACGGCGGCGGTCTTTTTCGACCGATGGCGCGTTTTTCCTGCCACGGCTTTTGCGTGGATCTCACGTCCCTGGTTGAGGGTTCCTCGGAGTGCCCCGAAAAATAACGCTCCCAATGGGGGAGCGGCTCGGGTGCGGTGCGTTGCTCATTTTTTATATGTATAGCACATTTTTCGCGGAAATCAAAGGGTTGTCGCGTTGCAGAAGACCAAATTGCCGCCTTTCAATATTACAATTTCGTCATCGAGGGTTAACTCGCGTGGCTAGTCACCAGTTCCGGGATTGGGAGAAAACTGCTTTTCCAGCTTGTCGGGTACATCCTCCCACTCCTTGGCATCCGCCGGGGCCTCCTTCTTCGCGGTGATGTTCGGCCATATTTTCGCAAAGTCCGCGTTGAGCTTGAGGAAGGTCTCAAGCCCAGGCTCCGTGTCCGGCTTGATCGCCTCGATGGGGCACTCAGGCTCGCAGACCCCGCAGTCGATGCACTCGTCAGGGTGAATGACGAGCATGTTCTCGCCCTCATAGAAGCAGTCGACAGGGCAAACCTCGACGCAATCCATGTACTTGCATTTAATGCAACTTTCGACAACGACGTAGGTCATTCGCAACCCTCCGGGCGCGCGGTGAGTAGCGCATGCACCGGGGTGAGGCAATACTCGCCCTCCCGGTCCATTGCGCAGCGGCTAATTCGGCACGCTGTCGCGGCAGGTGCACGGATGGAGAGCTTCGCAGAGCCTGCGGGCCTCGTCGGCCGATCCGCGGCGCTCTGAAAAGTCCCGCACCCGGAGCACACGCACCGCGCGGTCGAGGGCGACTGTCACGACATCCCCGGCGCGCACGGGGCTGCTTGGAGCATCGATGCGATGGCCATTGATCCGCACGTGTCCCGACGCCGCAAGCGCCGCCGCCGCGGACCGCGTGCGCACGATGCGCGCATGCCACAACCATTTGTCGATACGCTGTCGATCCAATCGTAGGGCGCGCACTCAGCGCGGCTCCTTGCTGCCTGCCTCCAGTTGCTCCTTGAGCGTCGCGAGCTTGGCAAACGGCGAATTGGGGTCCGGCTCCTGCTCGCGGCGGGCGCTCCCATCGAGTCGCCCCTTAATATATTTGGCACGCAAGACCGGGTCGCGCTCAGGCCGATCGGCGTGCGAGGGACGGCCCGCACGCTCGCCGGCTTGCGGGCGCCCAGCGCGATCAGGACCCTCAAGGCGAGAATCGCCACGGCGCCGGTCGGGACGCCCCGAGCGCGGCTGACGAAGCTGACGCTGATCGGGACTTTCCGCCCGGTCCGAACGGATTCCGCGGCCGTGCCGGCGAGGATGTTTTGTACGGTTCCTCGCTTGATCCTCCGCCTTGTCGCTGGATAATGCAGGGGCCTCGATCTTCACCGACGAGGGCGGGGCGCCGGCTGCCGCCGGGACCTCGCTGCCCCCGGCGGGCGTTCTCGATTCGGAATCGGCGGCGTGGGACGGCGCAGGCGCCGCACCGCGTACGCGCCGGCGGCGCGAAGACTGCTGGCGGCGAGGAGCGCGCTGATCATCCCGTCGGGCGGGTCGCCAAACTTCGATCAATTCCACGCTTGCAGCTTCCGTTGTCGATGCGACAGTCGCGGGTTGATCGCCATGTTCCCGGCGCTCTTCCTGTTCGGACACGGCGAGCGTCGGGGTTTCCGCAGCGCCGATAATTTCTTGTGCCGTGCTTGGCACTGCTGTGTCTTGCGCCGTGTCTTGCGCCGTATCCGGCACCGGGGCGGACAGGGAAACGGTGGCCGGCGAGGCTACCTCCTCAGCTTCCGGGGCCCCCGCTATTTCGGCAGGCTCCATCATCGCAGCATCTGGCACCTTGCGCTCCAGCCCGGATTCGGCCGGCAATTCCCCGGTATCGCCGATCGTCACGGGGGCAGGCTCTGCATCCTGCGGCCCCTTCTGGCCCGCAACTTCCAACGCTGCCGGCTGTACCGACGAGTCTGAGGCAGGTGTTGCGGCACTCGATGCCTCGACCGGCTTGGACCGCTTCTCCATGCGATAGCCAAGCGAGCGGAGAACGGATGCAAAATCCTCACCCGAACAGCCGGCGAGCGACGTCATGCCGACAGTCACGGTGAATCCAAAGCCCTCGATCGCGCCCGGCGGCTTCGCAGCTGTTCCCCCGGCTCGCCAGGCGAGCGCCGGCCGAATCAGATCGGCGAGACGCTCCAGAATATCGATGCGCACGGCGCGCGCTCCGCAGATGCGATAGCCGGCCGTGCGATAGAGCGTCTTGTTGGCGTCCCCTTCGGCGGCGATCGATGTCCGCCCACTGGCTGCCAGTTGCCCGACGGCGGCAAACCCCTTGCTCTCCGAGCCACCATGCTTAAGCACCCACAGCTGCGTCGCCAATACCCGTGGGGCAGGCTTAAGGAGGCCGGGCACATAAATGTGATAGGTGCCGAACCGAACTCCATATTTGCGCAAGGTGGCGCGCGCCGCCTGGTCCAGGCCTTTGACTTCCTCGGCGACTCTCGGGCGCTCGAGCACACCGAGTGCCTCGATAAGCTGGTATGCGACGCCGCGCGCGATGCCGGTTACATCATCGGCGGCGGCCAGCCGGAACAGCGGTTCCAGAACCCGTTCGATGTGAGACTTGAGCCAAAGATCCAGCCGCGCCTGCACCCCGTCGCGGGGTGCTCCGGTGAGATGCTCATCACAGATAATGCGCAGGCGAGGCTTGAGCGGCTCCTCGGCGGCCGTGAGTCTGGCCACCGGCTGACCCAGCCACCGCACCGTCCCGTCATTCGAGAGCACGAATTGACCGTCCGCCGCCAGCGCAAGCCGCGTTGCGCGTACATTGATTTCCCCCGCCAGCGCCTTTTGCGCGGCGCCGGCGAGCGCCTTGGCTTCCGAGCCCGCCGTCGAGATCTCCGGCGTGAACATGAAGCCATCAAGCCGCCCGATCGCGTGGCCTTCGACCACAACCTCGCCACTCTTGCTGATATCGGCTTCCAGCGCCGTATTCTCGCGCAGCCGACGCATTAGCACGCTGGTGCGACGGTCGACGAAGCGTTCCGTGAGGCGCTCATGAAGGGCGTCAGACAGCTTGTCTTCGACGGCGCGCGTTATGCCCTGCCAGTGCTCGGGATCGGCGAGCCAATCCGGACGATTGGCGGCGAAGGTCCAGGTACGGATGTGAGCAATGCGGTTCGACAGTGTATCGATATCACCATCGGTGTGATCGGCCTGCTCGACCTGGCGGGCAAACCAGTCGGTCGGGATTGTGCCCTCGCGCATGAGAAATTCATAAAGCGTGACGGCAAGCTCGGCATGGGTGGCAGGCGAGATTTTGCGGTAGTCCGGAACCTGACAGACATCCCACAGCCGCTCGACCGCTTCGCGCGGCTTGGCCAGCGCGCGAATGTCATCGTCGCGCGCGGCGTGCTCGAGCACCTGGATGTCCTCGGCAATGGGCGCGCGGGTGAGACTGCTCTCGGTCGGCGTCTGCGCCAGGGAAGCCTGCAGCGCGCCGATCGTGGAGAAATCAAGCGCGGCATTGCGCCACTGCAGCACCTTGATCGGCTCGAACGAGTGGCTCTCCAGCGCTTGCGCAAGCTCGGTTTCAAACGGCGGGCACCTGCCAGTGGTGCCGAAGGTGCCGTTGCGCGTGGCGCGACCGGCCCGGCCTGCGATTTGGGCAAGCTCGGCGGGATTGAGCCTGCGAAACTGATAGCCGTCGAATTTGCGGTCGGAAGCGAACGCGACGTGATCGACGTCGAGGTTGAGACCCATTCCGATCGCGTCGGTCGCGACAAGGTATTCAACATCGCCCGACTGATAGAGCTCGACCTGGGCATTGCGGGTGCGCGGCGAGAGTGCGCCCAGAACCACCGCAGCGCCGCCGCGCTGACGCCGGACCAGCTCAGCGATGGAATAGACCTCTTCGGCCGAAAATGCGACCACCGCCGAGCGACGTGGCAGCCGCGTGATCTTCCTCTCTCCTGCAAACGAGAGCTGTGAAAGCCGCGGACGGGTCAGCACGTGGGCGCCGGGGAGAAGCCGCTCGACCATGGGGCGCACCGTCTGTGCCCCGAGCACGAGCGTCTCCTCCCGACCGCGGCGGTTGAGCATGCGGTCGGTGAACACATGGCCGCGGTCGAGATCGGCGCCGAGTTGCACTTCGTCAATTGCCAGAAAGGCAACGTCGAGATCGCGCGGCATGGCCTCGACGGTGGAAACCCAGTAGCGAGGGTTAGGCGGCTTTATTTTTTCCTCGCCGGTGACGAGCGCGACTGCATCTGTCCCGACGCGCTCCGCGACCTTATTGTAGACCTCGCGAGCCAGCAGCCGCAGCGGCAAACCAATGATCCCCGAGGAATGACCAAGCATCCGCTCGATTGCGAGATGCGTCTTTCCGGTATTGGTCGGGCCCAGCACGGCGGTGACACCGGCGCCGCGAGCGCCGGTATCGCGACTGGTTGCGCAGGAAAAGGAGATGGGCATCAAACGCGCGGAACTCTCGGCCGGGGCTTTTGTGTACCACAACGGAACGACGGCGGCGCTGTGGTCAGCCTGTGCTTAATCTGTGGAACGAGTCTCGAACGAATCGAGCCCGAATCGCTGACTCCTTCGCTGTCGGAGTTCGTTCACGGCTACATCTCGATGGGCAAGCAAGTCGGCACCCTAATCCTTGTGGAGTCAAGCCTTGGGCCGGCGATGAACCCGACCAAGGCTGGTTAATTCCGTCGGCGGGCTCGGTCAATTCAGGGGATCAGGGCTTCGAACGATTGTGCATCACTGCGTCTTCGCACTCGCCTTGCCTGGTTGCGCCATGGAGACGAATTCGGTCGCCTGCAAGACCCCAACTCCGATCGGGGTAGGCACGGAAACACGGTAAGGCGCCACAACCCTGGTACCGGCAATCGGTGCAAGCCACATTTCCATGTCATGCAAGTCGGCAAGATATCTCAGGGCATAGCGGCTGGGAACGTGTCCGGCAATCGGCGAGAAGCGAACGGCGCAGACTACGACCGGTCCCTGGTATCCCGCTTGCGACCTGACCGTTTCAAACCGCTTGAAAGCGAGCGCCAAGTCATAGCGCATGCGGCCATCGAAAATCGACAATGTGCGCTGACACGCCTGCGGAACGACAATCTCGCCGCTACCGGGGATGCGTATCAATGATGCGGTCATCGGATCCGAGACTCCGCGCCGGTGCGCATCGGTCAGCGGAACCCGACTCGGATCGGGTGTGTTCGGCGGCTCGGCCGAGAATTCCTTGACCGTCCCGGCATTTATCACGAGGTGAACTTCGTCGTATTTGCGGTCGGTCTGGATGCTCGATGCATAGCTGGAGGAAACGAGGTGGCCCCCGGATACCGCTCCGTGCGCCGTGCTCTGGCCATGACCACTGGCGAAGACCCGCAGAATCCCCGCGGTCGCGCCGCTCGCGCTCGTTGAAAAGCGATCGTCGCCGATGTCGATAACCCAGTTCCCGTGCCCGATCGGCAGACCACCAAGCGAGACGCTATAGCTCGCATCGAGCTTGCCCTGGGCGTGCGCACGGCTCTGCCGCGAGTCGGCGACCTCCATGGCGAACACCAGCGCGACGAGCAGGATTGCGTGCCAAGCGAGACGATGCGAATTCACTTCCTATCCTCGAGCGCGGGACGGCTTACCTCAATCGCGCAGCCTCTATGGCGCCACAGGACGCGCCCGCTTCGGTTTCCGCCGAGGGTTCCTGACCCGCGAAGGGATCCGCCTGCACCTCCTTGGAGAGCTATCTTGGCCCGATCAAGGCAGGATGAGCCGAGTTTGATCCTTCGACCCGTTGGTGATTAGAGATTTCCTGCGAAGGCCAACACCGCACGCCTTTGCCGCAACGCTCGCAGTCGGCGCTCGCTTGACGCCATTTTACGTGATCACTATAGGTCCGCCGGTTTGGCGGAACGCAGGTGCGTCCAGATGGTGGGTGCCGCCCCCCGGGAGCCGCTTTACGAATTGCGAGGCATCTCATGTCGCGTCGATGCGATCTCACCGGCAAGACTGCTCAGGTCGGTCACAAAGTAAGCCATTCCAACATAAAAACGAAGCGGCGGTTCCTGCCCAACCTCCTCAACGTTACTTTGATCTCGGATGCGCTCGGCCGGTCGGTCAGGCTGCGTGTGTCGGCCAATGCGCTTCGCACGGTGGACCATCGTGGCGGCCTGGACGCGTTTCTCATCAAGGCCAAGGACCAGGAGCTTTCCGACCGGGCGCGCGATCTCAAGCAGCGCATCCGAAAGGCGCGGGAACAGAAGACGGCGGGCGCGTCCTCCTGATCGGGGTTGGGCATTCGCATAGGTTCCGTCAGCGGCCCGCCAACGCAAATTGCAGCAATAACGTGCGCTGCAAAAAAGAGAAATTGTCGTCAGAAATCAGGGTCAGCACAGTCTCTGCGCCAGCGCCGTGGTGGATGCTCAGGCCCTCCATATTGTCGATCTCCTGGCGAAGATCCGCCTCCATCAGCACGGGACCATCGACGAGCGCGCCTGCTCTCAGGCCAGCAAGCGCAATGCGTCGGATGCGAACGGCAAGACCGCTGCTCCAATTGAACTTGCGCTCCAGAACCAGGAGATCGTCTGGAGCCAAAACGGCGGCGTCGCTGATATCGTAATCGCCAGTTCGCTTCACCATGAAGCTACCAGGCCCCGGCCCGCCAATCAGGAAAGCCTTGATGTTGCCCTCCCGGTCGAGCCCGCGTTCCGAGATGGCAATGAGGGTGCCGGCCAGAGGGTGTCCCGACGGGATGAACACAAGCGCCTCAAGCCCCTTATTGCTTGGCAATGACCGAACAGCGCGCGGCAGGTCGATCGGATACCCGCGGGCGAGAAGGCCGTCCTTTTCGTAATCGAAACGAACAATCTGATGGACTCGCTCGATGCCGACATAAAGCACGCCGCCGTCCTGCGCGATCGATTCGGTGTCATACCAGCCGCGCGCCGCGAGCGGCGCACCGTCCGGGCCAAGCATCGGCGCCATTTCCGCATCCACGATGGCAATCGGCCGCGAGCCTTCGTAGAGGATGCGGCCGCGCAGCCACCATCCCTTGTCGCTCAAGGCGATAAAGCTGTTGCCGTTCGGCGCGACGCGAATGGCGGAGAGCCCGCCGAAATGCTTGAACGATGAACGCAGGACGAGGCCGCCGCGGAATTCAAGCGACCCGAACTGCCGTCGCAAGGAATCGCGAAGGTCAAAAGTCGTGATCGGCGAAGCCGCGATCGTAATGGCGACCGGCGGCTCTGCCGCTGTAGACGTCTGCGTGCCGCCGGTAAGAATGAAAAAAAGGCCCGCTCCCGTCACCAGCGAACGGCCAGTCCGCCGCCACCCGTGAGCAATGCGCGCGGTCGGCGCGTACCTTGTCACGCCCGATGCTCACGCCCCGAGGCCACCTCGGGAGTCACCTCATCGTCGAACAGCTCTGCAAGCTTTTCCGTCATCACGCCGCCGAGCTCCTCGGCATCTACAATGGTGACGGCCCGGCGGTAATAGCGCGTCACGTCATGACCGATCCCGATGGCAATCAATTGGACCGGCGAACGCGTTTCGATATCCTCTATCACCCAGCGCAGATGGCGTTCGAGATAGTTTCCGGGGTTGACCGAGAGCGTGGAGTCGTCGACCGGCGCACCGTCGGAGATCATCATCAAGATCTTGCGCTGCTCACTGCGCGCCAGGAGTCGCCGATGCGCCCAGTCGAGGGCCTCACCGTCGATGTTCTCCTTGAGCAGGCCCTCGCGCATCATCAGCCCGAGATTCTTGCGCGCGCGGCGCCAGGGAGCGTCAGCAGACTTGTAGATGATGTGGCGCAGGTCGTTAAGACGGCCGGGATTGGCAGGCTTGCCGGCGGCAAGCCATGCTTCGCGCGATTGCCCGCCTTTCCACGCGCGCGTGGTGAAGCCCAGAATCTCGACCTTGACGCCGCACCGCTCGAGCGTCCGCGCCAGAATGTCGGCACAGGTGGCGGCGACCGTAATCGGGCGGCCGCGCATCGAGCCCGAATTGTCAAGCAAGAGCGTTACGACGGTATCGCGGAAGCTGGTGTCCTTTTCCCGCTTGAACGACAGCGGATGCAGCGGATCAACGATGATGCGCGACAGTCGCGCCGGATCGAGCAAGCCCTCCTCGAGATCGAATTCCCAGGCGCGGTTCTGCTGCGCCATCAAGCGCCGTTGCAATCGGTTGGCGAGCCGCGCGACAACGCCTTGCAGGTGCGACAGCTGCTTGTCCAGGTAGCCGCGCAGCCGATCGAGCTCTTCGGGCTCGCAGAGCTCTTCGGCCGCGATTGTCTCGTCATGCCTGGTAATGAAGGGCCGGTAATCCGGCCCGCGCGGCTCGTTGCGTCCATGACGGCGGGGATGGCGCGGCTCGGCCGGCGCCTCCGCATCCCCCATCTCGGCGTCGTCGGCACTCTCGGCGGAGAGCGCCTCGGCTGCTTCGGCGCTGGTGTCGGCCATGTCCTCGCCCGAGACGTCGGCCTCGTCGACCCGCGCCTGGGTGTCGTCACTGTCGGCGCCCTCGCCTTCTTCGCCCGATTCCTCCTTGCGCCGGTCCTGCTCCCCCTCCTCGCCCTCCTCCTCGTCGGATTCGGTGCTGCGATCTTCCCCCATGTCCAGCGCGTCGAGCAGATCATGAATGGCGTCGCCGAACCGCGACTGATTCTCAATCAGCCGCTCCAGCCGATCGAGATCACGTCCGGCGCGATCCTCGATCAGCGGGCGCCAGAGCTCCACGATCTTGCTGGCCGCACGCGGCGGGGCCTGCCCGGTGAGCCGCTCGCGCACCATCAGGGCTACGGCTTCCTCGATCGGCGCATCCGCGCGATCGGTGACCTCGTCGAACTTTCCGCGATGAAACCGGTCGTCGAGCATGGCCGAGAGATTTTTTGCAACACCGTCCATGCGGCGCGCACCAATCGCCTCAACCCGCGCCTGCTCCACCGCCTCGAACACCGCGCGCGCCTGCTGGCCGCCCGGCACGAGCTTGCGATGCACCGAGGGATCATGACAGGCAAGCTTGAGCGCGATCGAGTCGGCGTGACCGCGCACGATGGCGGCATCGGATGCAGTCAACTTGCGGGGCGGCTCGGGCAGGCGCGCCTTGCCGGCCGCGATACCCGGACGTTCCGCCGCAAAGGAAACTTCCAGCTCGGGTTTCCTTGCGATGGCGCGCAGGCACCCGGTCACCGCGCGCTTGAATGGCTCGGTCGGGCTGTCCTTGCCAGGACTCTTCCCCTTGATGTTGGACGACACTAGCTCAGTGCCACGTTCACGGAAGATTCCGGCAGCTCCGCGCCGAAGCAGCGCTGATAAAATTCGGCAACGATCGGCCGCTCCAGCTCATCGCATTTGTTGACGAAGGTGAGCCGGAAGGCAAAGCCGATGTCCTTGAAGATCTCCGTGTTCTCGGCCCAGGTAATCACCGTCCGCGGGCTCATCACTGTGGAGATGTCGCCGTTCATGAAGGCGTTACGGGTAAGGTCGGCGACGCGAACCATCTTGTTGACGATGTCGCGGCCTTGATCGGTCCGGTAGTGCTTGGCCTTGGCCAGCACAATCTCGACCTCATTGTCATGCGGCAGATAGTTGAGCGTGGTGACGATCGACCAACGGTCCATCTGGCCCTGGTTGATCTGCTGCGTGCCGTGGTAGAGCCCGGACGTATCTCCCAGGCCCACCGTATTGGCGGTGGCAAACAGTCGGAATGCAGGGTGCGGCTTGATCACCTTGTTCTGGTCGAGCAACGTCAGCTTGCCCGAGACTTCCAGCACACGCTGGATCACGAACATCACGTCGGGGCGGCCTGCGTCGTATTCGTCGAAACACAACGCAACATTGTGCTGCAACGCCCAAGGCAGTATTCCGTCGCGGAACTCGGTCACCTGCAGCCCGTCGCGAATGACGATCGCATCCTTGCCGATGAGATCAATGCGGCTGATGTGGCTGTCGAGATTCACACGCACGCATGGCCAATTGAGCCGCGCGGCCACCTGCTCGACATGGGTAGATTTGCCGGTGCCGTGATAGCCGGCAATCATGACGCGCCGATTCTTGGCAAAGCCGGCAAGGATGGCGAGCGTTGTCGGCTTGTCGAACCGGTAGTCGGGATCGATGTCGGGGGTATGTTCATCCGGCTCGGAGTAAGCGGGAACCTCCATCTCGGTATCGATGCCGAAGAGTTGTCGGATCGACACTTTCATGTCCGGAAGGCCGGGAATCTCTTCTGCGACGGCGGGCATTGATCCTCCGTGATCTCGGGACGACCGAGAACCCGTGTCGGTCGATGGATCGATGGATGGCGCGACAAGGCTAGCAGAAAGCACCCGCGCTGCGGAAGCGGGGGCCATCCGGAGATCACATTTCAACTAAGCATGGGGAACCCAAGCCGCAACTTGCGTTCGTGCGGCCGGTCAGCGAAATCCTATTGTTTTCAAATAATTATAGGCCTGGATGATTTCGCGCAGCCGGTCCTCCGAGGACCGGTCACCGCCGTTGGCGTCAGGATGATGACGCTTGACCAGTTCCTTGAACCGCGACTTGACCTCCGGCGCCGAAGCTTCCGCCTCCAGTCCAAGCACGTCGAGCGCCTTGCGTTCGGCGTTCCGGACCGTTCGCGGCTCGGACCTGCGCCGGCCAAAGTCCGCGCCTGTGCTGCCGAACTCATGGAACACGCCGAAGGGATCCTCGGCACCGGCCAAATCCGGACGGAATCGGGATGACCGCGACCGCGAGCCTGACCGACCACCGTTCATCCCCATTTTCCAGGTCGGCCGATGCCCGATAACGGCCTCCTTCTGGTATCTCGCAATATCATCGGGGCTCATGCCGGCGAAAAAATTGTAGGAGTGGTTATACGCACGCACGTGGTCGAGACAGAATCGCCAATATTCCCGTTCGCGCATCCGCCCTTTGGGCGCGCGATGCGTCGCGGGAGCCTTGCACTGCGGCCACTCGCAGGCCGGGCATTCCGTGCGCAGCCGACGATCCTTGTCGGGCTTCACCCGGATTCGGTCGAACAGAGGCGAGTCGCTGTTTTTCATGACCTATCAGTATGCGCGCAGCGCCTGGTCACATTCAAGACTTGACAAAGGCTGGGCACACGTTTTGTCCCGGAATGCTCGCGGCTCATTGTGATTTCATGGCGTTCCCCGCCCGACCTGACCGTTGACTGGCCGATTCCCCGCGCGTATGGGCAGGCGATGGGCACGCGCGATCTGATCACGCAAAAATTGACTGCGGCCTTTGCCCCCGCAAGCCTCGAGGTGAGAGATGATTCCCATCTCCATCAGGGGCATGCGGGCCACCGGCCGGGCGGCGAGAGTCATTTCAACGTCCATATCGTGGCAAATGCCTTCAAGGGGAAGAGCCGAATCGAGCGCCATCGCATGATCAATGAAGCGCTTCTCGACGAGCTCAAGGGGGGCGTGCATGCGCTTGCCATCCAGGCCCTCGCACCCGGCGAGCACTCCCGCTAGCTGCGAGGTCGGTCCGGACTAAGGCTCGCGCGCGCCAACAAAGGCGGCGATGGCGATCATGTCGTCGATCGTGAGCTGCTCAACGACCGCATTCATCAGCGCCATCGACGTGCCGGAGCGCGCGCCGTTTTTCATGTCGTTGAGCTGGCGCACGACATAGGTCGGAGGGCGACCCGCAATGGCAGGCAAGTCGCCGATGCCTCGTAGAGCTTGCCCATGGCAGATGCTGCACGGAATCGTCTTGCCGCCTGCGCCAGAGGAGACCAGCGCTTCTCCCTTTGCCATGCTGCCGGTCGGTACGTAGTCGATGAACCCTGAGCGTGGATCGCGGCTCTTTGCGCGAGCTTCGTCCTGCGGCAGCACAATGATGCGGTTTCCGATCGGCTCCGTGCCCCCTTCCGGCGCTGCAAAGCGCATTCCGCCGGCACCGATATAGCTCTTGGCCACCGTATCGGTCTCGATCACCCTGGTCCACACGCCAGGCCGCAGGGAAGAAAAGTACTCGCTCGCGGCAAGGGTGTCGGCATCCGAGATCGCCTGCGCGATCGTGATCATGGTGGTGGCACGCACGCCCTTGCGGCGGCCGTTCTTGAACTCGGTCATCTGCCGCTGCAGATACGGCACCGGAAGCCCAGCCAGGCTGGCCGATTCGGGATGACCGTCGCCGCTCGGCAGGTGGCACTGTGCGCAAGCCCGCACCATCGGCTTTTGCCCCTGTGCCACCACGGGCGGCATGGCCGGATGCTGGTCGGGGAACCAGTCTGGCGGATTGAACGGGTCGTCGATCTGCGCCTGGGTATAGGCCTTGGTGCTGTCAGGTACCTGCTTCAAGACAAGATTGTCGGGCGCATCAGCGCGCGGGGTGACGGGATAGGCCCAGCTCAAATCATCGGCCGCAGTTGCGGGAGCGTAAAACAAGATGAGCGCTACGACCGAGATAATGCAGTGCATGCCGGCCTCCAACTGCTGTGTTTACACGTTATCTGATGGCTGATGGCCCCACGCCGCTACGCCGATTTTGCCATGGGTTTGCGCGCCAGCGGCAAGATGCGCAACGCGGTGATCCGGTTGCGCTCGCGGCGCAGCACCCGAAAGCGGAAACCGTGGAACGTGAAGGTCTGTCCCGGCTCGGGAATCGAGCGGGCTTCGTGAATGACAAGCCCGGCGACAGTGGTCGCCTCGTCGTCGGGCAGGCTCCATTCCATGGCGCGGTTGAGATCGCGGATCGGCACTCCCCCATCGACATTGACGGAGCCGTCGGGCTGCGGCCGCACGCCGGGTACCGCCACATCGTGCTCATCGGTAATGTCGCCGACAATCTCCTCCAAAATGTCTTCGAGCGTGACCAGACCCATGACCTCGCCGTACTCGTCGACCACGAGCGCGAACGGAGTGCGCCGGCGGCGGAAAGCCTTGAGCTGCTCCGACAGCGGCCGGATATCGGGAACGAACCATGGAGGTCGCGCAATCGAGCTGACATCAATCCTGGAGAGATCGCCATCGGCGACCTGGATGGCGCGCAACAGGTCCTTGGCGTGCAGGATGCCGATGATGTTCTCAGGCTTTTCCTTCCAGAGCGGCACGCGAGTAACCTCCGCCTCCAGCACGGCCTTGACTACCTGCTCCGGAGGATCATCCGCGCACACCGTGATCATCTCGGTGCGGTGGATCATGACGTCGGAGACGGTAAGATCGCGCAGGTCAAGAAGCCCGCTCAGCATGTCGCGATCCAATCGCTCGACGCCGCCCTCCAGGTGCAGGAGATCGACAGTCCCGCGCAGCTCCTCATGCGCAGAGAGGATGGATTCGCTTTCACCGACCCGCAAGCCGAACATGCGCAGCAGCCATTTGACCAGCCATTCGACCGAGATAAGAGCAGGCGTGAGCAAGCGGACCGTCCAATCAATTGGCCCCGCCACCCAAAGCGCAAGCCGATCCGGAGCGATGAACGCAGCGGTCTTCGGCAGGACTTCGGCCAGCACAACAATGAGCATGGTCATAACCACAGTGGCGTAGATGACGCCCATTTCGCCGAACCAGTTGAGCAGCACGCCGGTCGCAAGCGACGATGCCGCTATGTTGACGGCGTTGTTTCCGAGCAGGAGCGCGCCGAGCAAGCGCGCGCGCGCATCGAGCAGACGATTGACGAGCGCGGCCCGACGATTCCCCTGTTTTTCAAGCCGGTGCATGCTGGCGCGCGAGGACGCGGTGAGAGCGGTCTCGCTCCCCGCGAAAAAAGCCGAGAGGAGCAGGCAGATCACAACCACCGCAAGCGCGAGCCAATCGTTAGCAGTCATTTCGAGGCAAGCTTCTCGGCCACAAACGCGCGGACCTCGGCGGCGTCCACGTTCGACGCGATGAAGCTCGCACCGATGCCGCGTGCCAGGATAAACGTCAACCTGCCGTGCTTGATCTTCTTGTCCTGCGCAATCAGATCCATCAGGCGGTCGGGGTCCGGTGCGCCGCCCGTAACGGCTGAGACCCTGGTCGGCAGACCGACCGCCGTAAGATGCCGCTCGACCCTCTCGGCCTCTCCCGCCGGGAGCAAACCGCGTCTGACCGAAAACGCCAAGGCGAGCACAATCCCGAGAGCGACCGCTTCGCCGTGCAGCAGCCTGCCGGAAAACCCCGCCGCTGCTTCGAGCGCATGACCGAAAGTATGGCCCAGATTGAGCAGAGCCCGCTCGCCAAGCTCGCGCTCATCCCGCGCCACGATCGCCGCTTTCATACCGCAGCTCACCGCGATCGCGTGCTCGCGCGCGGGGCCGCCGGCGAACAGCTCTCGCCAATTGCTCTCCAGCCACGCGAAGAAATCCGCATCCGCGATCAATCCGTATTTGACGATCTCGGCATAGCCGGCGCGGAATTCGCGTCGCGACAACGTGTCCAAAAGCGCGGTATCGGAGAGGACCAGTACCGGTTGGTGAAAGGCGCCGATCAGATTCTTTCCATGGCGCGAGTCGATGGCAGTCTTGCCGCCGACCGAGGAATCAACCTGCGCAAGCAGCGTCGTCGGAACCTGCACGTAATCAAGGCCACGGCGAACAATCGCAGCGGCAAAACCGGCGAGATCGCCGACCACCCCTCCACCGAGCGCTACGACCAGATCTCCGCGCTCCAAGCGCGCCGCGAGCAGCGCCTCGCAAACCTGCTCGAGCACGGTGAAGCTCTTCGATTTTTCACCGGCCGGCACCGTGATGCAGGTCGAGCCGATGCCGGCACCGGCGAGCGCAGATTCGGTTGCTGCGAGATGATGC
>Ga0306921_10001047_pt1 | contig 26251 bp, 18 predicted proteins | sample sta12Cox44000080_FD_203760 | JGI IMG/M metagenome (GOLD analysis project Ga0306921, IMG submission 203760) | Lab enrichment of tropical soil microbial communities from Luquillo Experimental Forest, Puerto Rico - statoxic.12C.oxic.44.000.080 (v2)... | ecosystem: Environmental > Terrestrial >...
CAGCGAGAGAACAGCGATCAAGAGAGTCAAGCCCACTGCGGTGGTCCTTGCGATGCCGCCCGCTCTGAACATGCATTCTCCTTTCACGCGAGAAGTGTACGCCAGCGGAGGATGCCGCGCGCACTCCGGATACGGCAGTACGGCCGCGCGGACGAAACTAGTCCGGCCGCCTCGAGGCAGGCGAGCGCCGGAACGCGCTCGGCCGCTTGCCGAGGAGCTGGTGGAAGACGCGCGAGAGGTGGGAGGCGTCGAAGAATCCGACGAACGCGGCGATCTCGGTCAGGTTCTCGTCGGTGTGGGCCAGGAGATCGCGCGCGATCTCGACACGCACCTTGTTGACGTAGTCGCGCACGGTCGTACCGGTCTCGGCGCGGAACAGGTGCGCCAGATGACTACCCGAGATCCCCACAATGGCGGCGAGCCCGTCGATGCTCAGGTCGTCGCTGAAGTGGACGCCGAGGTGGTCGATGGCGTGGCCGATTGCGCGACCGAGCTGCGGCCACGGCCGGCCGTCGGCCTCGGGCGCGACGATGGCGGCGATCTGGCGCACGAGCTCGCCCGGGTCGACCGGCGGCTGCAGCACGCCGCGGATGTTGAGCGACTCCCACGCCAGCGTGGCCTGCAGGTGGGGATCCGCGCTGAGGACCAGGACGGGACACGCCGGAAGCTGCGTGTGGACGGCCCCGAGGAAGCGCGCTGCCTCCGTCGACGATCGCCGCACGTTGAGCACGACGCACGTCGGTCGAAACCGCAGCACCTGATTCAGCGCTTCCCCGAGCGTCGGCGCCGTTTCCACGCGGGCGACTCGCTCCAGGGCGACGGCAATCGTCGCGCGCCATCCGGCGTCGCCCTCGGCCAGGAGAATCCGATGCGAGCGCGCCGGCCGTGCCCCCGGCTCGAGCGGCCTCAGCACGGTCGGCAGGGGCGGGCGGCTGCCCCGTTGCTCGAGGGCGGACTGAATGGCCGCCAGCAGGTTAGCCTCGGCGAACGGCTTGGTGATGTAGTCGGCAGCGCCGAGCTTCATCGCCGCCACCGCGGTGAGGACCGTCCTGACCGCGGTCATCATGATAACGGGCAGGCGAGGATCGAAGCTCCTGATCTCTTGAAGGATTTCGATCCCGTCGATGTCCGGCATGAGGATGTCGAGCAGCACGAGGTCCACGTGCTGCGCCCGGATCAGGCTGAGGGCGGTGCGGCCGTCGGCGACGTCCAGGACCGCGTAGCTGTCGTCGAGGATGACGTGGAGCGCCTCGCGCACGCCGTCATCATCGTCGACGATGAGCACCACCGGACGATTCGGCCCGCGGATGACCTGCACAGCGGATTTCGACTCCGGCCTTGCCACGGGGCTCAGAGCGGGCGACCGCGGGACTCCGTGCACCCGGCGACTCTCCTCGATAGCGCTCAGACGGTCTCGTCGGTCCACGGATTCTAGCCGATTGGAAGGCGCTCTGAACGGCTGAATTGCCCCGGGGAGAGCCGGATGCGGACTCTGGGACGAGTCTGCAGCAGGATCGTCCCTGTTGGCAGCAGCTGGATACAGTTCTGACGCGTGGAGTCCACCGTTCGCCCACGAGCCTGCCGCAACCCGCTCCCTGAACCACGACCACGCCGTTCGGCCTCTTGCCACGAGGGTCGTCCCCTGTTCAGATGTCGCCCGGTGCTCGGTGCGCTGACTTCATCGACAGGAGGCGGCGATGGCACGGACAGCGGGCGCGAGGCGCAAGCAGTGGACCGTCATGGTCTACCTCGCCGGCGACAACAATCTCGACAGCGCCGGCGTCGCCGACCTCCAGGAGATGAAGACGATCGGCTCGACCGATCAGGTCGCGATCGTCGCCCAGTTCGACCGGTCCGGTGCCACGCGGACGACGAACCGGTACGTGCTGCGGAAGGGCTCGACGCTCGCCGAAGATCTGGTCACCTCGCTCGGGGAGACCAACACGGGCGACCCCGCCGTCCTGCGCGACTTCGTGGCGTGGGCGGCGACGACGCAGCCGGCCCGGCACTACATGCTCGTCATCTGGAACCACGGCTCGGGGTGGGACGATTCGAATCTGTACACGGGCGACTACTTCAGCGGCGCGACGCCGCCGGTGATCCGAAAGGGCCGGGTCCTGGCGGGGCCCGCGGGGCCGGCCGCGGGCCCGCCGGTACGCAGCGGCACCGTGCGGGCCGCGATCAAGCGGGCGCGGCGCTCACTGTTCCAGACCACGGTGGCCTCGATGGTGGCCTCGCGCGCGATCGCCTTCGACGACCAGGCCCAGGACTTCCTCGACAACCTCGAGCTCAAGCGGGTGCTCGTGGACATCCGGCGCGGGCTCGGGCGCAAGATCGACGTCCTGGGTTTCGACGCGTGCCTCATGAGCATGGTCGAGGTCGCCTACCAGGTGCGGGACTCGGTCAGCTTCACCTGCGGATCCGAGGAGGAAGAGCCCGGCGAAGGCTGGCCGTACGACACGATCCTCAAGGCACTGACGGCTCGTCCTGCGATGGCGCCGGCGGAGCTCGCGAAGCTGATCGTGAGCCGCTACATGGCGTCCTACCAGCCGCGTGACGGCGTCACGCTCGCGGCCTCGAGCCTCGCCGCGATCGGCCCGCTGGCCGACGCCGTCAACCGGCTCGGCCGCGTGCTGCTGCCGCTCACGCGCGATGCGCGGGGCCGCACCGCGATCATCGCGCTCCGAGCCCAGGTCCAGGAATACACCGCGCCCTACGACCAGTATTGCGACCTCGGCGACCTCTGCGACCTGCTCGCCCGGCGCGTGAAGGATTCCGGGCTCGCGCAGGCGTGCCGCGCGGTGCAGGCCGCCGCGGGCCGGGTCGTCATCGCGACCGGAGCGAAGGGCGCCAAGGTCGCGCACTCGCACGGCCTCTCGATCTACTTTCCCAAGAAGTCGGTGTCCCGTCAGTACGCGACCCTGGATTTCGCCAAGCGCGGCGGCTGGGCCGCCTTCGTCGATGCCTACACCCGCAGCGTGAGCCGGCGAGGCTAGCTCTCGGCGCCCGCGTCAGAGGAGACGAGCCATGCCTGACCGTCTATCGATTCTGTGCGTCCACGGTATCGGCCATGGCGACGCCGATCCCGGGCTGATCCCGTCCTGGCGCGACGCGATCACGCTGGATCTGCACCGCTGGACGCCCGGCCTGCAGGTCGACTTCACCTTTCTCGCGTACGACGACGAGTTCGACCACGCTCCGCTCGACGCCGGCACGTACGCGGCGGCGGTCGCCAAGCTGATGGCGAGCGGGGTCGTGCACGGCATCGGCGACCTCCTCCCGGGAAGCCGCGGGCTCTTCGACGTGCCCGATCAGGTCCGCTGGACTGCCGGCATGATCGCGCAGTGGGCGACCGAGGACCGCCTGCGCGAGCGCCTGCGCCGGCGCGTGCTCGGCGCGGTCGCGTCGAGTCGCCCGGACGTCGTGTGCGCGCACAGCCTGGGCACGCTCCTCTGCTACGACGCCTTCCAGCGCAACCCCGGCACCCTCCGGGATCGGGCCTTCGTCACGCTCGGCTCTCAGATCGGCAACCCGTTCGTCCGCGACTGCTTCGCCGGCCGCATCGCGCCGCTCGACGCACGCATGTGGTACCACCTCTACAATCCGGACGATCACGTCTTCACGGCTGAGCTGCGCGTGCGGGCCGAGAACTTCGTCGAGATCCAGACCCGGTTCGACAAGCCGAACGACCGCCTGAACCACGACGCGCTCTGGTACTTCAACCACGCGAACACGCAGAACCGCGTGTGGCTCGACCTCTCGGGCGCCCGATCGCCGCGCTCCTTGACCCGGGACGTCCGGACCGCACAGGTCCTGAGCGCCCGGCCCATACGGCGCGCGCTGCTCATCGGGATCAACGCCTACCCCAATCCGGCCAACCGCCTCGAGGGCTGCGTGAACGACGTGTTCACGATGAGCGCCGTGCTGCAGGAGTGTGGCTTCCAGCCCGAGGAGATCCGCGTGGTGCTCGACGATCGAGCCACCACCGCGAACATCCTCGAGCGCTTCCACTGGCTCCTCGACGACGTGGCGCCGGGCGACGAGCGCGTGCTGTTCTACTCCGGTCACGGCGCGCAGATTCCCGCGTACGGGAGCCGCGAGGAGGTCGACCATCTCAACGAGTGCCTGGTGCCGTACGACTTCGACTGGAGCCCCGAGCACGCGATCACCGACAAGCAGTTCGTGACGTTCTACAGCCAGCTTCCCTACGACAGTCACTTCGCGGCGATCTTCGACTGCTGCCACTCGGGCGGGCTCACGCGCGAGGGTGGGCTGCGGCCGCGGGGCATCGACCCGCCCGACGACATCCGGCACCGCGCGCTTCGCTGGAACCTGGCGCTCGAGATGTGGGAGGAGCGCGACTTGCCCTCGCCCAATCGCTCGCTCGCGCGGTCGCGCGTCGGCACCGACTATCTCGGCGGGACCGGCGCCACCTACCGCATGGGCCGCGCCGTCGCCCTCCGGGGCCTGGCGAACCGCGCCTACGACCGCGAGTGCCGGGCGCTCAGGCATCACGGCCCCTACCTGCCGATCATCATCGAGGCGTGCCAGGAGCAGGAGCTGTCGTACGAGTACCGCGATGGGGCGACGTCCTACGGGGCCTTCACGTACAGTCTGGCCAAGGAGCTGCGGCGCTCGCGAGAGGCCGGGCGTAATCCCAGCTTTCGCGCGCTCGTGCAATCGACGACGGCGCGGCTCCACACCCTCAACTACGAGCAGACGCCGGCGCTGGTCGGCCCGAGCGGGCTGCTCGGAAAGCCGGTCCCGTGGGTCGGACCGCCCGCGCGCCGGCGGGGCGTGCGGCGGCGCTAACGGGTATCGGTCGTGTCGTCGTAGGATTGATCCATGGGAGCGATGGACGAAATCCGCCACATCGTCGTCTTGATGCTCGAGAACCAGTCGTTCGATCGGCTGCTCGGTTATCTGGATCTCGCCGATCCCGCGCAGAGGCTCGAAGGTCTCAGCGGCGCCGAGTCGAACCCCGTCTCGCCGCCGGCCGACATGACGGCGGTGCCCGTCCAGCGCGCGACGTCGCCGAGCGTCTACGTCACGGACCCGGGGCCCGGCCACGATTTCGAGGACGTCAACGAGCAGCTTTTCGCCGACCGGGATCCGCGCGACACGAGCGCGCCGCGCAACGCGGGCTTCGTCCTGAACTACGCCCGCCAGCTCGGCCGCGACCGGGGGCGTGCGCGCGAGGTGATGCAGTGCCTCGATCCCTCGCTCGTGCCGATCATCACGACCCTGGCCCGCAGCTTCACCGTGTGCGACCACTGGTTCTCGTCGGTCCCGGGGCCCACCTGGCCGAATCGGTTCTTCCTCCACGCGGGCACCGCCAAGGGCTTTCTCGTGACGCCGGAAGTCCCTGGCCAGTTCGCCTCGCAGTTCTGGACCTCGCCGTACGACATGCCCACGATCTTCGAGAACCTCACCGAGCGCGGCCTCACGTGGACCGTCTACTTCGACGACTACGCCCAGGCCTTCGCGCTCCGCCGGCTCCATCCCTTCGGCGATCGATTCCAGCGCTACGAGCAGTTCGCCCGTGACATCGAGCACGGAACGTTGCCGACGTATGCGTTCATCGAGCCCCGCTCGTTCAGCGCGCCCGGGTATCCCGCCAACGACCAGCACCCGCCGCACGACCTGCTCGAGGGCGAGAAGCTCATCGCCGAGGTCTACGACACGCTGCGCGCCGACGACGCGCTGTGGCGCCGGTCGCTGATGCTCGTCCTCTACGACGAGCACGGTGGGTTCTACGATCACGTGTCGCCGCCGCGGGCCGTGCCGCCCGACTCCGCGGCGCGGGACTCCGGATTCGGATTCGATCGGCTGGGCGTGCGCGTCCCGGCGATCATGGTCTCGCCGTGGATCGCGGAGGGTCGCGTCGATCACACGGTCTACGACCACACCTCGGTACCGGCGACGATCAAGAAGATGTTCGGGCTTCCGCGGTTCCTGACGGCCCGGGACGCGGCGGCCAATACGCTCGAGCACAATTTCTTGTCGGCCGCGCGCAGCGTGCCCCTCACGAATCTCCGGCGCCTGCTGCCGACGGCGCGCGCCGCGGCGCCCGCTACCGGCGCGCTGTCGGCCTACCAGCGCTCGCTGCTGGCGCTGGCCCAGACGCTCGGCTCTCCGCCCGCGGCGGCGCCGGGCGCGGAGGCCGCGCGGCACGCCCAGGCGTTTCTCCAGCAGCCGCAGTCGCCCTAGGGAGGCGCGACCAGAGGCCGGAAGCGATCCTGGAGCGCCCGGGCTCCGCGCTCGCGCAGCACCGGGTTTCGGATGGTTGGGGGCTTGTCGAGCATCTCACCGGCGGCACGACTCTGCCGCTGAACCCAGTCGACTCGAGACCGGCGCCGAGCCACGAACGTCTCGACGGCATCCGTCAGCCTCGCCGTCGAGCGCAGGAGCTCCGCGAGGACGCAGGCATCCTCCATGGGCCATGCTGCCGCCCTGGCCCATCATCGGCGAGCTCGCGTGTGCGGCATCGCCGATGAGGACGACGCGGCCGGTGTGCCACCGATCGATCTCGAGCCACTCGATGGGCGCGCGATTCGCGGCTCGCGGGGCAGAGCATCAGCTCGATCGCGTACGACGTTGGGTTCGGCGATCTGTCCTATTTCAACCGCGCCTTCCGGCGACGCTACGACGCCACGCCCTCCGACATCAGAAACCGCCGAGCCGTCACGTAGAGTCCGGCTCTCGCGGACGAGAGCCTGGGCGGCCCGAGCAAACGCGGCGCTGATACACTATGCTGACCGGGCGGCGCGCCGGCGGGCTGCCGCGGAGTTTCGAGAGCCGAGACCCGTCACACGGAGGCGTTCATGAAGTTCACCTGGTTCAACCTGATGCCGTGGCCGTACCTGCCGGACGACTTCCGCGCCAAGCACCGCTCGGTGTGGGTCGACATTCCGAACACGCTCTACGATCCGCGCAAGGGCCACCACGTCTACCACGAGTACCTCGACCAGCTCGAGTACGCGGAGACGCTCGGCTTCGACGGCATCGGCTGCAACGAGCATCATCAGAACGGCTACGGATTGATGCCGTCACCCAATCTCATCGCGGCGACGCTCGCGCGCCGGACGTCACGCGCCGCGCTGTGCGTCATCGGCAACTCGATCGCCAGCTATAACCCGCCTATCAGAGTCGCCGAGGAGTTCGCGATGCTCGACGTGATCTCGGGCGGCCGGCTGGTGGCGGGCTTTCCGGTCGGCACGCCGATGGACACGAACTTCTGCTACGGCCAGATCCCGGCGCTGACGCGCGACAAGTACCGCGAGGCGCACGAGCTGATCATGAAGGCGTGGGCCAGCGACGAGCCGTTCGCGTTCGACGGCAAGTACAACCAGCTCCGCTGGGTGAACTGCTGGCCCAAGCCGATCCAGAAGCCGCACCCGCCGATCTACATTCCGGGCGGCGGCTCGATCGAGACGTGGGATTTCTGCCTCGACTACGACTACAACTACTCATATCTGTCGTTCTTCGGCTACCTGCGCGGCAAGTCGCTGCTCGACGGCTACTGGGAGCGCGTGGCCAAGCGCGGCAAGGACGAGTCGCCCTACCGCGCCGCGTTCGCCCAGATCATCTGCGTGGCCGACACCGACGCCGAGGCCGAGCGGCTCTACGCCGAGCATTGCCTCTACTTCTTCAACCGGTGCCTGCACGTGTTCCCGCCCTTCGCGGACCCGGCGGGCTACCGCACGATGGCGACCATCAAGTACGGCGCCCTCGCCCAGCTGACCCTCGCCCGGCAGAAGATCCTCGAGAACCTCACGTGGAAGCAGCTGATCGACGAGCGCTTCGTCATCGCCGGCAGTCCCGAGACCGTGCGGCAGCAGCTCGAGGAGTGCATCAAGGGGCTCCGTATCGGCCATCTCTTCTGCCTGTTCCACAACGGCGACATGCCCGACTGGAAGACGCGCCACTCCACGAAGCTCTTCGCCGAGAAGGTGATGCCGCAGCTGCGCGACCTGTGGCCGGAATGGAAGCACGACGAGCGCTGGTGGATGCATCCCATGGACGACCGCATCCGCCCGGAGGAGCGCCGTCCCGGCTCGGAGAAGATCGGCGCCGAGTGGCCGCGATGAAGTGGCAAACGGTCGAGACGAAGAAGGGCACGCGGTGCCGCGTGCTCGAAGGCGGCAGCGGCGCGCCGCTCGTGTTCTTTCACGGCGCCGGTGGGCTCCTGCGCGACAACCCGTTCCTCGACCAGCTCGCGCAGAGCCATCACGTCGTAGCACCGGAGTGGCCGGGCTACGGCGAGTCGACGGGTGAGGAGCTGCTCGAGGACATGCTGGATTTCACCCTGCACGGCTGGGACCTTGTCGAGGCGCTCGGGCTCCGGCAGCCGCACCTCGTGGGCCACTCGATGGGCGGGATGATCGCCGCCGAGATGGCGTGCGTGGCGCCCCACGATCTCGGCAGGCTGGTGCTGGTGAGTCCCGCGGGGTTGTGGATCGATGAGCACCCGATCCCCGACATCTTCGCGCTACTGCCGTATCAGATCGCCGAGGTGCTCTTTCACGATCCACAGCAGGGCCAGGCCTTGCTCACTGGCGGGGCCGATCTCTCGGACATGGAGGCGCTGAAGGATTTCTACATCGGCAGCCAGCGCCGCCTCGCGATGGCAGGCAAGATCCTCTTCCCGATCCCGAACCGGCGCCTTTCCAAGCGCCTGTATCGCCTCACGGCCGAGAGCCTCGTGCTCTGGGGCGCGTCCGACCGGCTGATCGTGCCGGCCTACGCCGAGCGCTGGAAGGCGTCGATCCCGCGCGCCCACGTCGAGGTGATCGACGGGGCGGGGCACATGCTGCCGTACGAGCAGCCGGACCGGTTCGTGCGGGCGGTGACCGGCTTCCTGCAGGGGGCCGGCTAGCGCGGCGTCCCGAGCGCGCCGTCGACCACCTCGATGGCTGCCTCGAGCAGCGCGGTGCGCGGGACGTCGTCGCGAAACAGGCCTGCCAGCGCCGGGAACTTGTGCGATGGGGACACGGCGAGGCTCCAGTGGTCGGCATTGACCGCCGGCAAACCATGACGAGCCCTGGCTCCCGCATCCTCCTTCTGCTGCAAGTCGTCGGCGTCGTCGTGGCGCTGAGCGCCGGCGCCCCGCCCGCCGTACCGCGCGCCTTCGCGCAGGCTCCCGAGGGCCGCGCCGGCGACGAGCGCGAGCGGACGTTCGTGGAAGGCCTGCGGCGGGAGGATCCCGCGGAGGCCGACCGCTACCTGGCGCTCCGCGACGCGCGCAATCAGGCGGTCGACGAGGTCCAGAAGGCCCAGCAGCGGTATGCCGCGGCCGGGCCCGAGCTCCGGTCGCTCTTCGCGCGAGAGCTCCGCGACGCGCAGCGCCAGTACGCGCAGCGCTCACTTGCGCTCCTGGACTTTCTCGACGCGCGGGAGCGGCGCGCGCTGGCGCGCTATCAGGAAGAGATCGGCCGGATCAACCGGATCCTCGAGGAGCGCGGCCGCTCGCGCGCGGAGCTCGAGAAGATGCTGCGCGAGTGAGACGGCCCGACGACGTAGACAGGCACGTCCTCGGCGTCGAGGCCGGCATCACCCCCTCACGGCCTCGTGCGGCGCGGGCCTCTGTCGATCGTCGTCCTGGTCCGATCCGGGGACCAGCCGAACGACCGCCGGGCCGATCTCGGCGACTGGAAGCTTGTAGTCGACGTGATCGGCGGCCAGCGCGAACAGGGGCATGGCCGACACGCGCGCCTCCTTGGGGTCCTGAACGATGGTGATGCCGCCGGCGTCCTTGATCTTGCGCAATCCGCGAGCGCCGTCGCGGCCGCCGCCCGAGAGGACAACGCCGATGGCGCGATCTCCGCATCGGGCCGCCACCGAGTCGAAGGTCACGTCGATGGAGGGCCGCGAGAAGTTGACGGGCGGCCCGTCGGTCACGTTCAGATGATGGTCCTCGATCAGAAGATGGTGATCCGGCGGCGCCAGGTACACGACCGACGGCCGCAGGGGCTCGTCCTTCGCCGCCTCCTTCACGGGCAGCTCGCAGTGCCGCGCGAGCAAGCGGGCCAGCACGCTCACCCGGCTGCGCCGGCGATGCTGTGTGATCACGACTGCTGCGGGGAAATCGCGCGGGAGCGCCTCGAGAATTGCCGTGTAACGGCCGGGGCCGGCGAAAAGTCACGGCGAGCCGGGGCTATTTCTGAACTTCGACCTTCACCTTGGCCTTGCCGTCCTTCGCGAAGTCGAGCTCCTCGGCCGCTCGTCTGGTGACGTCGATGACAGCGGGATTGCTGGCGGCCATCCGGTCGTTGACGGTGACCACCACGCTCTTGCCGTTCTCGACGTTGGTCACCTTCACCTTGGTGCCGAACGGCAGCTTCTTGTGAGACGCCGTGAGGCCGTTCTTGTCGAAGACCTCGCCGCTGGCGGTCTTCTTGCCCTGGAACTTGTCGCCGTAGAAGTTGGCGGTGCCTTCCTCCATCTGGGCTGCCGCGATCCCGGCCGTGGCCGCGAGCGCCAGGGCGACCAGGATGGCCGTGACGATCTTCATGTCGATCTCCTTTCGGGTGGTTGTGCGCGCCGCAGGCCGTCGCGGGGCTGGGGCCCCGCCGGCTGAGGGGCGCCTGTGGTGTGATCGCGTGGCCCGACGCTAGCGGCGGGTGGCGCCGTCGGAAATCGGACGAAGGGACTGCGACGAGGGACTTTGGTCCAATGCGGCGATTTGACTCTATTTTCCCAGGCATAGTATCGTCCGAACCGCGGCCATCAGCGAAGCCCCGCCGTCTCAGAGGAAGCTTCCCGATGCGTCACGCGATCTGAGCCCGAGAGGGGGTGTCTACATGTCTCGCGCATATCGGCGGCTCACGGAGCCCATGGTCCGCGAGGCCGGAAAGCTTCGCCCGGCCACGTGGGACGAGGCGCTCGACCGGACCGTTGCCGGCTTTCGGCGGGTCGTCAATCAGCACGGACCGCGCGCGTTCGGCCTCTTCAGCTGCTCGAAGAGCACGAACGAGACGAACTTCATCGCCCAGAAGTTCGCGCGTAGCGTCATCGGCAGCAACAACATCGACAGCTGCAACCGGACGTGACACGCCCCCAGCGTCGCCGGACTGGCGACGGTATTCGGAGCGGGCGGGGGGACGAGCTCGTATCAGGAGGGTGAAGAGACCGATCTGATCTTGCTCTGGGGATCGAACGCGCGCGAGACGCACCCGATCTTCTTTCACCATCTGCTGCGAGGCCTCCGGAACGGCGCGCGGATGTTCGCCGTCGATCCGCGACGGACCAGCTCGGTGCAGTGGGCCGAGCTCTGGGCGGCGCTCGACGTCGGCTCCGACATCGCGCTCGCCAACGCGATCGGGCGCGAGATCATCGCCGAGGGGCTCGAGCACCGCGAGTTCATCGAGAACGCGACGACCGGGTTCGACGACTATCGCCGCGGGGTCGAGCCCTACACGCTCGCCTACGCCGAGCGCGAGACCGGCGTGCCGGCCGCCACGATCCGGACGATGGCGCACGAGTACGCACGCGCGCGCCGCGCGATGATTTGCTGGACGCTCGGGATCACCGAGCACCACAACGCGGTCGACAACGTGCTGGCGCTCGTGAACCTCTCCCTGCTGACGGGCCACGTCGGCCGCTACGGCTCGGGTCTCAACCCGCTGCGCGGGCAGAACAACGTGCAGGGCGGCGGCGACATGGGCGCCTTGCCCGATCGCCTGCCGGGCTTCCAGCACGTCGAGAACGACGAGCTCCGGTCGAAGTTCGATCGGGCCTGGGGCGTCCCGGTGCCGCCCGAGCGCGGCTGGCACCTGTCACAGATGTTCGAAGCGATGCAGCGCGGCGAGCTGCGCGCGCTCTACGTCATCGGCGAGAACCCGCTGCAGTCCGAGGCCGACCAGAACCACGCGCGGCACCTGCTCGAGGGCCTCGATTTCCTGGCGGCGCAGGACCTCTTCCTCACGAAGACCGCCGAGCTCGCGCACGTCGTGCTGCCGGCCAGCGCCGCGTGGTGCGAGTCCGAGGGCACCGTGACCAGCAGCGAGCGCCGCGTGCAGCGCGTGCGCAAGGCGATCGAGGCGCCGCCGGGCGCCCGCGGCGATCTGGAGATTCTCTTCGAGCTGGCCCGGCGCATGGGCCGCGACTGGGGCCGGCCGGACGCCGAGACCATCTGGAACGAGGTGCGGCGGCTCTCGCCGATGAACGCGGGCATGAGCTACGCGCGTCTCGAGAAGCACGGCGGCCTGCAGTGGCCGTGCTACGACGAGGAGCACCCGGGCGAGATGTTCTTGCACAGTCGGCTCTGGGAGCGGCCGATCCGCGGCCCGCGCGTGTCGTTCGTGCCCGTCGAGCACGATCCGCCCGTCGACCGCCTCGACGCCGAGTTTCCGCTGCGCCTGACCACGGGCCGCCGGCTCGAGGAGTACAACACCGGGGTGCAGTCTTCCGGCTATCACCCGCCGCTGCGCCGGGGTGAGAGCCTCGACGTCTCGCCCGAGGACGCCGATCGCTACGGGCTTCGCGACGGCGAAGTGGTCCGCGTGCGGTCGCGCCGCGGCGCGGTCGAGGTGCCCGTCCGCCGGGACGAGGGCCTGCGTCCGGGGCTCACGTTCATGACCCTGCACTTTCCCGACGACGTGGCGACGAATCTGTTGACGATCGACGCCACCGATCCCAAGTCGGGCACGGCCGAGTTCAAGGCCACGGCGATCCGCATCGAGCGGCTGGGGGTCTGAGCCGATCGACCTCAAGATCGCTGGTCCGAGCGCCAACGAGGCCGAGCGCGCCGCCATCGACGCCGTCGTGGACGGCGGCGCGCGGCGAGACCTCGTGCTGCCCGCGCTGCACGCCGTGCAGGCGCGAACCGGCTGGGTGAGCCAGGGCGCGCTCAACCACATCAGCCGGCGCCTGACGGTGCCACCGGCCGAGCTCTGGGGAGTCGTCACCTTCTATCACCTCCTGTCCACGAAGCCGCGCGCGCCCATCGTCGCGCACGTGTGCGACGACATCGCCTGTCGCATTCGCGGGGGCGAAGAGCTGTGCGAATCGCTGGAGCGGGTCATGGGCCCGTCCGGCGCCCACGGCGAGAACGGCCGAGCCACGACGTGGATGCGGAGCCCCTGCCTGGGCCAGTGCGAGCGCGCCCCGGCCGCCCTGCTGACCGTGGCCGGCGAGACGCCGCGCACGATCACCCTGGCGCCCGTCGAGGGTGGTGCTGCGTTCGTGCTCGACGCGCTGCAGAATCCGCCACCGACGGCCGATACTCGCGTCGGCTCGCGTTCGCCCGACCAGCGTCGCCGTGAGGTCTCGCGCTCGGTGCCCCAGGTCGGACAGTCCGGGCTGAGGCTGATCGGCCGGATCGGGCGCGTCGATCCGACGAGCCTCGAGGCCTATCGCGCGAGCGACGGCTACCGGGCGCTGGCGCGCGCCGTCGAGATCGGCCCGGCGGGTGTCATCGCCGAGGTCGTCGCCTCCAAGCTCCTCGGGCGCGGCGGGGCCGCGTTTCCAACGGGACGCAAGTGGGACGCGGTGGCAAAGGCCGACGCGCGGCCGCACTACCTCGTGTGCAACGCCGACGAGTCCGAGCCGGGAACCTTCAAGGATCGACTGCTCATGGAGGAGGATCCCTTCGCGCTGGTCGAGGGCATGACCATCGCGGGCTACGCGACGGGCTGCGAGCGCGGCTACCTCTATCTTCGCGGCGAGTACCCGCTGGCGGCCGAGCGGCTGGCCGGCGCGATCGCCGCCGCGCGCGCGGCCGGCCTGCTGGGCGCCGACGTCATGCGCGCGGGCTTCGCGTTCGACATCGAGATCCGCCGCGGCGCCGGCGCCTACATCTGCGGCGAGGAGACGGCGCTGTTCAACTCGATCGAGGGCAAGCGCGGCGAGCCCCGCAACAAGCCGCCGTTCCCGGTGCAGGTCGGGCTCTTCGGCCGCCCGACCGTCGTGAACAACGTCGAGACGCTCGTGAACGTGCCGGCGCTCCTGCGTGAGGGCGGTGCCGCGTACGGCGGGATCGGCACCGAGGCGTCGACCGGCCCAAAGCTCTTCTGCGTGTCCGGCGAGGTCGCGCGGCCCGGACTCTACGAGGTGGAGTTCGGCATCACCCTGCGGCGGCTCCTCGAGCGGGCCGGGGCGGCGCCCGCCCGCGCGGTGCTGCTCGGCGGCGCCGCCGGCGTGTTCGTGGGCCCGGCGGATCTCGACGTGCCGCTGACCTTCGAGGGCACGCGCGCGATCGGCGCGACGCTGGGCTCGGGCGTCATCATGGTCTTCGGCGAGTCGGTGGATCTGCTCGACATCGTGCGCCGCATCGCCGAGTTCTTCCGTGACGAGTCGTGCGGCCAGTGCGTGCCGTGCCGGGTCGGGACGGTCCGCCAGGAAGAGCTCCTCGCGCGCCTGCGCGCTCGCCGGCCGCTCGGGTCCGACGCCGAGGAAATGGCGCTGCTCCGTGATCTCGGTCAGGTGATGCGCGACGCGTCGATCTGCGGTCTCGGGCAGACGGCGTCGAGCGCAGTGGAGTCCGCAATCTTCCGGCTCTCGATCGCGGGGCGCCGAGCGTGAAGCCCGAGCCGATCTGGTTCCGGCCTCCGCCGCCGCCGAGTCGTCCGCCGGCGGCGCCGGCTCGCCCGGTCGCACCGCCGGTCGAGGTGGTCATCGACGGGCAGCGCGTGAGCGCGCCCGGCGGCTCGACCATTCTCGACGCGTGCCGCGCACGTGGCATCGACATCCCGACCTTGTGTTTCCTGCCGACCCTGACTCCGGTCAACGTGTGCCGCGTCTGCGTCGTCGAGGTGGCAGGCTCGCGGGTGCTCGTGCCGGCGTGCTCGCGGCCCGTCGAGCCCGGGATGACGATCCAGACCGAGTCCGAGCGCGTGCGCGTGTCGCGCCGGATGGTGCTCGAGCTGCTGGCCTCCTCGGTCGATCTCTCGACTGCGCCGGGCCTCGACGACATGATCCGGCGCTACGGCGCCCATCCCGAGCGGTACGGCCGGCCCGAAACGCCCGCCGCAGCGGGCGAGCGCGATCGACGCGAGCCCGGCCATCACGAGGCGCCCGACGGTGCGCGTGCCGAGACCGTGGCGCAGCCGGTGAAGGTCGACAACGATCTCTACGTCCGCGACTACTCGAAGTGCGTGCTCTGCTACAAGTGCGTCGAGGCCTGCGGCGTCGACGCGCAGAATACGTTCGCGATCGCGGTGGCGGGCCGCGGCTTCGACGCGCGCATCTCGACCGAGGCCGACGTGCCGCTGCCCGACTCGGCCTGCGTCTACTGCGGCAACTGTATCGGCGTCTGCCCGACCGGCGCCCTCATGTTCAAGCGCGAGCACGACATGCGCGCGGCGGGCACGTGGGACGAATCGAAGCAGCGGACGACCGACACGATCTGCCCTTTCTGCGGCGTGGGCTGCACGCTCTCGCTACACGTCCAGGACAACCGCATCGTGAAGGTCACCTCGCCCGCCGACGTCTCGGTCACCGGCGGGCATCTCTGCATCAAGGGCCGCTTCGGCTTCAGCTTCGTGGAGCCACCGGGCAAGGACTCCGGCTAGGGGCGGCTCAGCTGTTGTGTCCTGCGCACGCCACCAGCACCTTGGCGTTCATCGCGTAGAAGCAGTACTCCGCGGCCGCCTCCGACCGGTCGTCCGCCTGATACCGGAGGATGCCGGCCACCAGGAGTGGGCGCCCATCTCGGATCACTTGCGGGTCGTCGGTGCCGCGGGGCGGGAAGTCGCCGGCCACCAGGCGCGGGCCCTCGATCGTGAAGGACAGGCGCGCCGCCGGCGCGACGGATACCGCCTCGCCGCCAGCGCTCTGCAATTCAGCATGCAAGAGCCGGAACGCTTCCTCCTCGCCGTAGGGCGACTGGATGAAGTTGACCATCTGGACTCGGCGGATCTCCGTGGCCGGCCGGTCACCCGAATTCTCGAAGCCGATGTCCACCTTGACGAGCTGGTTGACGCCCATCGTCGTGACTTCCCGTGTCGCCACGCGAAGGCTCGCGCGCGGCTCCCGGGGTATCGGGCTCGTGTCGACCTTGATCGGCACGGCGACGGCGTCGGGCTTTCGCACCGCGGTCCAGGCCATGGCGCCGATCCCCACGAGCGCCAGGGCCAGAAGGAGCAGCGCGAGCCGCACTCGGCGCGGCCCCGCTCTCAGCGCCATCCAGATGGCGATGCAGGCCGTCGCGATCTGCGAGAGGACCGCGAGAGCGACGAGGAGGGTGCCGGGCACGGTGCGAACCGCGAGCGCAGGCTTCGGGAGCGCTACGCGCCGCCGTGCGGGGCCGGGCGCAGCCCGAGGGCCGCGCGGGTCCGCGCCCCGACCCGCCCGACCGCCATGCGGAAGCGCTCCATGTAGAGATAGATGACCGGCGTCGTGTAGAGCGTGAGCAGCTGGCTCAGGAGGAGGCCGCCCACGACCGTGATGCCGAGCGGACGGCGCAGCTCCGCCCCGGTACCCGTGCCGAGCGCCAGCGGCAGGGCGCCGAGGAGCGCGGCCATCGTCGTCATCAAGATCGGCCGGAACCGCTGCAGACACGCCCGATGGACCGCGTCCCTGGGCGCCAGACCGTGGTTGCGCTCGAGATCGAGCGCGACGTCGATCACCATGATGGCGTTCTTCTTCACGATGCCGATCAGCAAGATGATTCCGATCATGGCGATGACCGAGAGATCCATGCCGCAGACGAGCAGCGCCAGGAGGGCGCCGACGCCGGCGGACGGCAAGGTGGAGAGGATCGTGAAGGGGTGGATCAGGCTCTCGTATAGTACCCCCAGCACGATGTAGACCGTGATCAGCGCGGCCAGGATGAGCAGCGGCTGATTGGCGAGCGCGGCCTGGAACGCCTGCGCCGTCCCGGTGAACTTCCCGCTGATGTTGCTCGGGAACCCCATCTTCTGCTGGGCCACGTCGATCGCGCGGACCGCGTCGCCCAGCGCCACGTTCGGCCCCAGGTTGAAGAAGACGGTGACGGATGGAAACAAGCCTTGGTGGTTCACCTGGATGGGGCCGGTGCCGGTCCGGAACTTCGTGACGGAGGTCAGCGGCACGGTCTGGCCGTTGGTCGATCGCACGTAGATGTTGGCCAGCGCGTCGGGCCGCTCCCAGTATTGCGGCTCGAGCTCCATCACCACGTGGTACTGGTTGAGCGCCGTGTACATCGTCGATACCTGGCGCTGCCCGAAGGCGCTGTAGAGCGTCTCGTCGATCGCGCGCGTGCTGACACCGAGCCGCGCCGCGGTCTGGCGGTCGATGGTGACGGGCACTTCGAGCCCGCGGTTCTGCTGGTCGCTGTTCACATCGCGCAGCTCGGGCATCTCGCGCATCGCGCGGACCAGCCGGGGCGCCCACGTGTTCAGCTCCTCCAGGTTGTCGCTCTGCAGGGTGAACTGGTACTGGGCGGTGCTGATGCGGCCGCCCAGCCGCACGTCCTGCACGGCCTGCAGGAACAGCGTCGCGCCCGGCACGACGGCCAGCTTCGGTCTGAGCCGGTTGATCACCTCGTCCGCCGAGATCTTTCGCTCGTCGCGCGGCTTGAGCGAGATGAAGCCGCGGCCCGTGTTCGCCGTGGTACCGCGCCCGCCTCCGCCGCCGGTGAACAGGGTGACCGTGTCGATCGCCGGATCCGATTTCAGGATCTCCGCGTAGCGGATCATCTTCTCGTGGACGGTCGCGAACGAGACGTCCTGCTGCGCGACGAGGTTGGCCGCGAGGCGGCCGTTGTCCTGCTGCGGGAAGAAGCCCTTCGGCACGACGTTGAACAGGTGCACGTTCACCGCGAAGGTCGCGAGAAAGATGATCATCGTCACGGCCGGATGCCGGAGCGCAACGGTGAGCGACCGGTCGTAGCCGCGCGTGATCGCGTCGAAGATCCGCTCGCCCAGCATCGCCAGGCGCGGGCGATGGCGGGGATCGTGCGGCCGGAGCAGCAGCGCGCACATCATCGGCGTGGTGGTGAGCGAAATCGCGAGCGACACCAGGACGGCGACCGAGAGCACCACGGCGAACTCGCGGAAGAGGCGCCCGACGATGCCGCCCATCAGCAAGATCGGGATGAACACCGCCACCAGCGAGATGCTCATCGACAGCACCGTGAACCCGATCTCCTTGGCGCCGGTCAGAGTCGCCTCGAGCACGCCGGCGCCGCGCTCGATGTGGCGCATGACGTTCTCGACCACGACGATGGCGTCGTCGACGACGAAGCCGGTCGCGATCGTCAGCGCCATCAGCGACAGGTTGTCGATGCTGTAGCCGACGAGGTACATGATCGCGAAGGTGCCGATCAGCGAGACCGGCACCACCACGCCGGGAATGATCGTGGCGCGCACGTTGCGCAGGAACACGAAGACCACGAAGACGACCAGGATGATCGAGATGATGAGCGATTCCTCGACGGTCTTCACCGACGCCCGGATTGTCACGGTCTGGTCGAGCACCGGCGTGAGCGCGACCTCCGCCGGCACCAGGGCGCGCAGGTAGGGCAGCTCGGCGCGGATCCGATCGACGGTCTCGATGATGTTGACCCCGGGCTGACGGAAGATGACGAGGACCACGGCCGTCTTGCCGTTCGACACCGCCGCGGCGCGCAGGTCCTCGACGGCGCCCGAGATCCGCGCGACGTCGATTAGCCGAACCGGCGCGCCGTTGCGCCACGCGACGATCAACGGCTCGTAGGCGGCCGGCTTGAGCAGCTGGTCGGTCGCGTTGATCTCCCAGGTGAACCGGCCGTCGTCGAGCTGCCCCTTGGGGCGGTTGACGTTGGCGGTGGCGAGCACGCGTCGCACCTCGTCGAGGCCGATGCCGTAGCGCGCGAGCGCCATCGGGTTGAGATCGACGCGGACCGCCGGCAGGGAGCTGCCCCCGACGAAGATCTGCCCGACGCCGTCGAGCTGCCCGATCTTCTGCTGCAGGACCGTCGAGGCGAAATCGTACATGCGGCCCTTGTCGACGTTCTGCGAGGTCAGCGCCAGGATCATGATCGGCGCGTCGGCGGGGTTCACCTTGCGGTACGTGGGCAGGCTCGGCAGATTGGGCGGCAGCTGGCCGACGGCCGCCGCGATGGCCGACTGGACGTCGCGGGCCGCGCCGTTGATGTCCCGGGCGAGGTCGAACTGCAGCGCGATCGTCGAGGCGCCGAGAAAGCTCACGGACGTCATCTCGCTGACGCCGGCGATGCGGCCGAACTGGCGCTCGAGCGGGGTGGCGACCGCCGAGGCCATGGTCTCTGGGCTCGCTCCCGGAAGGCCGGCGACCACCGAGATCGTCGGGAAATCGACCTGCGGCAGCGGCGCCACCGGCAGGAGCCGGAACGAGATGGCGCCGGCGATGACGAGCGCGATTGTCATCAGGGTGGTGCCGACCGGTCGGCGGACGAACGGGGCGGAGAGGCTCACGGCTCGGTCACCGGCCGGGCGGGGAGCGCGCGCTCGCGCGTGCTGCCGCCGGCGAGCCGCGCCGCCAGGCGGTCGAAGGCGAGATAGATGACCGGCGTCGTGTAGAGCGTGAGGACCTGGCTCACGATGAGCCCGCCCACGATCGCGACGCCGAGCGGCTCGCGAAGCTCGGAGCCCACGCCGTGCCCGAACGCCAGCGGCACGCCGCCGAGCAGCGCCGCCATCGTGGTCATGATGATCGGCCGAAAGCGCAGGAGCGACGCCTGCTCGATCGCCTCGCGCGCCGGCAGCCCCTGCGAGCGCTGCGCGTCGAGCGCGAAGTCGATCATCATGATCGCGTTCTTCATGACGATACCGATCAACAAGATGATGCCGATCAGCGCGATCACGGAGAGATCGAGGCCGACCAGGAAGAGCGCCAGCAGCGCGCCGAGACCGGCCGAGGGCAGGGTCGAGAGGATCGTGATCGGATGGATCCAGCTCTCGTACAGGATGCCGAGCACGATGTAGACGGTCACGATCGCCGCGAGGATCAGGAACGGCTGGTTCGCGAGCGAGGCCTGGAACGCCCGCGCCGCGCCCTGGAATCCGGTCTGGATGCTCGGCGGCAGGCCGATCTCGCGCGTGACGCGGTCGATCGCGCGGACGGCGGCGCCCAGCGAGACGCCGGGCGCCAGGTTGAACGAGACCGTGACCGCCGGGAACTGGCCCTGATGGCTCACCGCCAGCGCGGTGGCCCGCTGCTCGATGGTGGCCAGGGTCGAGAGCGGCACCTGTCCGCCGGCGGACGACTTGAGATAGACCCGCTCCAGCATCGATGGGTTCGAGCGGAACTCCGGGAGCACCTCGAGCACCACGCGATACTGGTTGAGCTGCGTGAAGACGGTCGAGATCTGGCGCTGCCCGAAGGCGTTGTAGAGGGCGTCGACGATCATCTGTGGCGTGATGCCCAGGCGCGACGCGGTGGCGCGGTCGATTATCACACGCGCCTGCAGGCCTTGATCGAGCTGGTCGGTTGCCACGTCGCGCAGCTCGGGAAGCTCTCGCAGCCGCGCCACGAACCGCGGCGCCCAGGAGCGCAGCTCGGCCTCGCCGGGGTCCTCCAGGCTGTACTGGAACTGGGTGCGGCTCACGCGGTTCTCGACGGTCAGGTCCTGGACCGGCTGGAGATAGAGCGTGATGCCGTCCACCTTGGCCAGAGCCGGCCGCAGCCGACCGATGACGTCGCCGACGCTCTCGCCACGCTCGGAGAGCGGCTTCAGGGTGATCTGGATGCGTCCGCTGTTGAGCGTGGTGTTGGTGCCGTCGATCCCGATGAACGACGAGATGGTGGCCACGGCGGGGTCTTGCAGGATCACGCGCCCGAGGGCCCGCTGCCGCTCCGCCATCGCGTCGAACGAGATGTTCTGCGGCGCCTCGGAGATGCCGAGGATGACGCCCGTGTCCTGGATCGGGAACAGCCCCTTCGGTACCTGGATGTAGAGCCAGAGCGTCAGCACCAGGGTGCCGATCGCGACGATCAAGGTGAGCCCCTGATGGCCGAGCACCCAGCGCAGGGTCCTTCCGTAGAAGGCCACCAGGTTGTCGAACTGCCGCTCGGCGGCACGCGCGAACGCGCCGGGCCTCCGGTCGGCCACGGGCCTGAGCAGCTTCGCGCACAGCATCGGCGTCAAGGTCAGGGAGACGACCGCCGACACGAGGATCGCCGCGGAGAGCGTCAGCGCGAACTCGCGGAAGAGCCGGCCGACGATGTCGCCCATGAACAGCAGCGGGATCAGCACGGCGATCAGCGAGACGGTCAGGGACAGGATCGTGAATCCGATCTGGGCGGAGCCGACGAATGCGGCCTGCAGCGGCGACTCGCCCTCCTCGATGTAGCGGCTGATGTTCTCGATCATCACGACCGCGTCGTCGACGACGAAGCCGGTCGAGATCGTCAGCGCCATCAACGAGAGGTTGTTGAGGCTGAAGCCGAGACCGTACATCACCGCGAAGGTGCCGACGATCGACACCGGCACCGTGATGCCCGGGATGAACGTCGCCGCGGCGCTGCGCAAGAAGACGAAGATCACGAGCACGACCAGCACGACCGCCAGCACGAGCTCGAATTGCACGTCGTGGACCGAGGCGCGGATGGTCGTGGTGCGGTCGGTCAGCACCGTGACCGTCACCGCCGACGGAAGCGAGCTCTGCAGCTGCGGCAGGAGCTGCTTGACCCGATCGACCACCTCGATCAGGTTCGCGCCCGGCTGCCGCTGGATGTTGACGATGATCGCGGGCTGATCGCCCATCCACGCGGCCTGCCGGATGTTCTCGGCGCCGTCGATCACGTCGGCCACGTCGGAGAGCAGGAGCGGCGCGTTGTTGCGGTAGGCGATCACGAGCGCCTTGTATTGCTTGCTCTGGAGGATCTGGTCGTTGGCGGCGATCGTGAACGACTGGAACGGCCCATCGAGACTGCCCTTCGCCTGGTTGACGTTCGCGGCCGCGACGGCGGCGCGCACGTCGTCCATCGTGAGGCCGTTGGCGGCCAGGCGCGCCGGGTTGACCTGAATGCGGACGGCCGGCTTCTGGCCGCCCGACAGGGTCACCAGCCCCACGCCGGGAAGCTGGGCGATCTTCTGTACGAGTCGCGTGTCGGCCAGATCCTGGACGACCGTGAGGGGCAGCGACTGCGACGTCAGCGCCAAGGTGAGCACCGGGGCGTCGGCCGGGTTGACCTTGCTGTAAACGGGCGGGTTCGGCAGATCGAGGGGCAGGAAGGTCGCTGCCGCGTTGATCGCCGCCTGCACCTGCTGCTCGGCGACATCGATCGAGAGCGCCAGATCGAACTGCAAGGTCACGATGGACGAGCCGCTGGAGCTGATCGACGTCATCTGCTTCAAGCCCGGGAGCTGGCCGAACTGACGCTCGAGCGGCGCGGTGACGCCCGAGGCCATGACGTCGGGGCTCGCGCCCGGATAGAACGTGGCGATCTGGATCGTCGGGTAATCGACCTGAGGCAGCGCGGCGACCGGCAGCAGGCGGTAGGCCACGATGCCGGCGAGCACGATCGCCGCCGTCAGGAGCGACGTCGCAACCGGCCGGACGATGAACTGGCGGGAGAGGTTCACGCTCCCGGCCGGGGCGGACGCGCCGCCGGGTTCGGCGTTCCACCCAGGCCCGGTGCTCCCGATGGACCGGGGGGTCCCGCCGGGCCCGGTGTTCCGCCCGCGCCGGGCGCGCCCGGCGCGCCAGCGGGACCGGCTTTGCGCGCGGTCGGCTCCGTCCGGGCGCCGTCCTGCACCTTTTCCGCACCGTCGACGACGACCGATTCACCGTCGTTGACGCCGGAGCGGACTGCCACGGTCGCCCCCTCGGTCGGTCCGAGCTGGACTCGGCGCATCTGCACGACCTTGTCCGGCTTGACCACGTAGACGTACGCCCCCGCCGGACCACGCTGGATCGCCTCCGCCGGCACCAGCGCCGCCTCGTGCAGAACGTCGATCAGCACGCGGGCGTTCACGAACTGGTTCGGATACAGGACGTCGTCCGTGTTCGGGTACGACGCCTTCAGGCGCACGGTCCCGGTGGTCGGATCGATCTGGTTGTCGATCGCCACCAAGGTTCCCGCCGCGATCCTCGTTCGGCCTTCGCGGTCGAACGCGTCGACCGGAACCTTGGCGCCCGAGCGGAAGCGTCGCAGGATCGGCTGCAGACTGTCCTCGGGCACGCTGAACACGAGCGCGATCGGCTCGAGCTGGGTGATGACGACGAGGCCGGCGGTGTCGTTCGCCTTGACGACGTTGCCGGGGTCGATCAGCCGCAGACCGACGCGGCCGGTGATCGGGGCGGTGATCCGGCAGTACGTGAGCTGGAGCTTGATCGCCTCGATCTGGCCCGCGTTCATCTTGATCGACGCTTCAGCCTGATTCACCGTCATCTGCTGCGTGTCGAGCTGCTGGCGCGCGATCATCTCTTGCTGCGCCAGCCGCTGGTAACGCTCGAGGTCGAGCTTGGCGTTCGCGAGGTTGGCCTGCTCGCGCGCGAGCTGCCCTTCGGCCTGCGTGAGCTGGGCCTGGAAGGGACGAGGATCGATCTCGGCCAGGAGGTCGCCGGCACGAACGACCTGACCCTCCGTGAAGTACGTCTTCATCAGCTCGCCGTCGACGCGGCTCTTCACCGTGACGGTGTTGATCGGAGTCACCGTGCCGAGCGCCGTGAGGTAGACGTTCAAATCACCGGTGCGGACCGGGGTGACGACCACCGGAACGGGTCGGGCCGTCTGGCCGGCGGGAGCGCCGCCCGTGGCTTTCGCCTGCTGTTGCGTCCTGGCCTGCCGCCCGGAGGCGATCCAGGCTCCGGCGACGAGGAGGCAGCCGAGTCCGACGACGACGATGAGAATTCGAGTTCGTCCGCGACTCGGACGCACTGCACCTTCCGGAATATCCTCGCTTTCTCCCCGCACGCGGACCCCCTCAATCAACCGGTTGTTCCTGCTTCGCGTCGCCAGCATACCGCGGAATTCGATGGGGATGCCATTGTCGACGGCCCGGGGAATGTCTCGCATCGGCCCGCGACGCTGCCCGGCTGCATGGCCTACGGTCCGGCGCCGTTGCGGGCCGTGATCCACGCCTGTGAGTCGCCGCCCATGGCCTCGAACAGCAGCGCCGTGTCCAGGTAGCGCTGGCCCTTCGCATGCGCGTACCCGAGCAATGCCTGCGCGTAAAGCCGCTGCGCGTCCAGGACCTGCACCAGGCTGCCGCGTCCGGCGGCGTAGGCGTCCTGAGCGAGCTCGAGCGACGCCTTCGACGCGGTCACGGCGGCGGTCTCGGAGCCCAGCAGCTCGGCATCGTGCTGGAGCGCACGCAGGATGCCGGCGACCTGGCCGAACGCCAGGAGCAGCGTTTGCCGATAGACGCCGAGCTCGCTCTCGTAGGCGTCGATCGCCGCACGCTGCTGCGCCCGGAGGGCGCCGCCGTGATAGAGCGGGGTCACGATCGTGCCGGCGATGCTGCCGATGACGCTCGGGGCGGACACGGGGCCACCGACGGCTTGCAGCACCACCGACGGCGAGATCGTGATGCTCGGGTAGAGCTGAGCGGTCGCGACGCCGATGGCGGCGCTCGCGGCGTGCAGCTGTGCTTCGACGGCCACGATGTCGGGCCGGCGGCGCACGAGCTCCGAGGGCACCGCGACCGGGAGGTCGCCCGGCAAGGTCAAGGCCTCGAGCTCGAACGCCGGCGGCGCCCACTCGGCGGGGGACCTGCCGACGAGCACGGACAGCGCGTGCTGCGCGACGTTCAGCTGCTGCAAGAGCGGCGGCAGCAAGGTGCGGTCGCCCGCCAGCTGGCTCTCGGCGCTCAGCACGTCGGTGCGCGCCACGCTGCCGGCCGCGAACGCGATCCGCACCAGCTCCAGGTTGTGCTCGTCGGCGGCGACGATGTCGTTCACCGCCTTGATCTGCGCCTGCGTCGACGCGATCGTGAGCGCCTGCGTCACCGTGCTCGCGGTCAAGGTGAGATAGGCCGCCGCGAGCTGCTGGGCCTGGTTCTCCGCGAGCGCTGTTTGCTGCTCCACGAACCGGCGGCTGTGTCCGAACACGTCCGGCGTGTAGGTGAGCGCGGGGCCGATGTTGAACAGCGACGTGGTGAGGTGGTTGCCACCGTTCGCGATGATGGTGCGCGACGAGCCGCCGCCGAGCGGATGCGCGTTCACCCAGCTCCCGGTCGCGGCGAGGTCGACCTGCGGATAGTACGCGGCGCGCGCCACGGTGACGACCTCTTCGGCCTGCGCCAGGGTCGCGCGGGCGCTCGCCAGCGTCGGGCTGTCGGCGACCGCGAGCGCCAGCACCTCGTCCAGCGCCGGCGACTGAAAGAGCTGCCACCACTGGCGGGCGGTGCCGTCGGCGATGAAGCGCTGCGCTGGGTCGGGCTCGCCGGGCGCCGCCAACGAGATTGGCTCGGTCTCGTAGCCGGTCACCGACGGCGCCGCCGGGCGCACGAAGTCGGGGCCGACGGCGCATCCCCCCGCGAGCAGGGCGACCAGCAACACCACACGGGCGCGCGACGGGAGCGTTCGCATGGGCCCGCTACTCGTAGCGAAGCGCTTCGATCGGATCGAGGTGCGCTGCTTTCCTGGCCGGGTAGTAGCCGAAGAAGATGCCGACCGCCGCCGAGAACCAGAAGCCGCCCGCCACCGCGATAGGCGACACCAGAGTCGGCCACTCCGCGACGTGCGAGATGATCTGGGAGATCGCGACGCCGACGACGATGCCGGCCGCGCCGCCGGCCGCGCTCAAGAGCACCGCCTCGGCGAGGAACTGCAGGAGCACGTGCACGCGGCGGGCGCCGATGGCCATGCGGATCCCGATCTCGCGCGTGCGCTCGGTGACGGAGACGAGCAGGATGTTCATGATGCCGATGCCGCCGACGAGCAGCGAGATCGACGCCACCGCGGCCAGAAGTAGCGCCATGATGCGGCTCGAGCCCTCGCGGGCCTGAGCGATCTGGCTCAAGTTGCGCACGTCGAAGTCGTTCAGGCTGCCGGGCTGGATGTGGTGCCGGGCCTGCAAGAGCTCGGTCACCTGGTCGACGGCTGCCGGCACGAAGGCGACGCCGCGCGCCTGAACGTAGATCGAGTTGACCTTGCCGGTGAGCCGCGGCGTCATGCCGAACGGATTGGTCGGCGCCGGATAGAGCGGGTTGTTGGCGGTCTGCACGGCGCTCGGGGCGGCCACGCCGAGCACCTTGTTCTCGGCGGTCGTGAAGGGAATCATTACGAGATCGTCCTGATCCTGCCCCCAGCCGCTCTGCCCTTTCGGGGCCAGGACACCGACGACGCGCAGGGGGAAACCTTTTACGAGGATGGTGGCGCCCACCGGGTCCTCGTGCCCGCCGAAGATCTGGTTGGCGACC
>Ga0306921_10001048_pt1 | contig 26247 bp, 22 predicted proteins | sample sta12Cox44000080_FD_203760 | JGI IMG/M metagenome (GOLD analysis project Ga0306921, IMG submission 203760) | Lab enrichment of tropical soil microbial communities from Luquillo Experimental Forest, Puerto Rico - statoxic.12C.oxic.44.000.080 (v2)... | ecosystem: Environmental > Terrestrial >...
TCCTCGATCTCGTGCTGCCGCGCGTCGATACCGGCATCGGCTGCTACCACCTGCTCCGCGAGATCGGAATCGCGCCGCACCAGTGCGTCGACCGAATCGGCGATCAGCTTTTCGGCAAGCCCGCCCATTTCCGCAACCAGACGCGTGATCTCCTGGAGATCGACGTCGAAGGCCTTGGCCGTGTGTTCCTGCATAACCATCTGCGTAATCCTGCTGGCGGCGCTATCCGAAGCGGCCGGTGATGTAGTCCTGGGTGCGGCGGTCGCTCGGCGCGGTGAACATCTTGCTGGTCGTGTCGAACTCGATCAGCTCGCCCAGATACATAAAGGCGGTGAAGTCGGACACGCGCGCGGCCTGCTGCATGTTATGGGTGACGATGACGATGGTGTAGTCCTCTTTGAGCTCGTCGATCAGCTCCTCGATCTTGGCGGTCGAGATCGGATCGAGCGCCGAGCACGGCTCGTCGAACAGGATCACCTCCGGCTTGATGGCCACCGTGCGCGCGATGCACAGCCGCTGCTGCTGGCCGCCGGAAAGGCTCAGGCCGTTGGAGCCGAGCTTGTCCTTGACCTCGTCCCATAACGCGGCGCGACGCAGCGACGTCTCCACCCGCTCGTTGAGCTCCGATTTGGCAAGCTTTTCGTAGAGCCTGATGCCGAACGCGATGTTCTCGTAGATCGACATGGGGAACGGGGTGGGCTTTTGGAAGACCATGCCGATGCGCGCGCGCAGCAGATTGAGATCCTGCTTGGGAGAAAGAATATCCTCGCCGTCGAAGCGAATTTCGCCGTCGGCGCGCTGGTTGGGGTAGAGATCGTACATGCGGTTGAGCACGCGCAGCAGCGTCGACTTGCCGCAACCGGATGGGCCGATAAAGGCCGTCACCTTGCCCTGATACAGCGAAAGGCTGATGTCCTTTAGCGCCTTGGCCTCGCCATAATAGAAATTGAGCGCCCGGATCGAGATCTTCTCCGCCAGATCGGCGGTGCTCATCGGCGCGTGACTGACGGTCGGGACGGCGACGGAGGCCATATTCATGACTGTTTCCTCGATGCGGCCAGGGCGCGCGCCATGATACTGAGCGCAAGCACGGTGAAGGTGATGATCAAGGCTCCGCTCCAGGCGAGCTGTTGCCAATCCTTGTAGGGCGACAGCGCGAACTGGAAGATGACGACCGGCAGGCTCGGCATCGGCGCGTTGAGATCGGTGCTCCAGAACTGGTTGTTGAGCGCGGTGAACAGGAGCGGCGCGGTCTCGCCGCTGATGCGCGCGATCGCCAGCAGCACGCCCGTTATCATGCCGGCCTTGGCGGCGCGGTAGCATACTTTTGCGATCACCACCGCCCGCGGCGTCCCCAACGCCGCCGCCGCCTCGCGCAGCGAATTCGGCACCAGGATCAGCATGTCCTCGGTGGTGCGCACCACCACCGGGATGACGATCACCGCGAGCGCCACCGCGCCGGCCAGGCCGGAGAAATGACCCATCGGCGCGACCATCACCTCGTAGATGAACAGGCCCACCACGATCGACGGCGCGCTCAGCAGGATGTCGTTGATGAAGCGCACGACCGACGTGAGCCGATCGTAGCGCCCGTACTCGGCCATGTAGGTGCCGGCCAGGATGCCGATCGGCGTGCCGATCAACACCGCCAGAACGGTGAGGATCAGGCTGCCGACGATCGGATTGAGCAGGCCTCCGCTCGAGCCCGGCGGCGGCGTCATCTCGGTGAACACGGAGAGTGAAAGCCCGCCGAGTCCTTCCCACAGCAGCACGCCGAGGATCACCACCAGCCAGCCCAAGCCGAGAAGAGTCGCCCCCAGCGACAGGCTCATCATGATCTTGTTGCGGCGGCGCCGGCCGGCATAGGGACCGTTCATGGCATCACCCGATCCGCCGCTCGATGCGCAGCAGCATGTAACGGGCAATCGCAAGCACGATCAGGGTGATCACGAACAGAATGAGCCCGAGCGCGATCAGCGCCGAGGTGTAGAGATCGCCGACCGCCTCGGTGAATTCGTTGGCGATGGTCGCCGAAATGGTGGTTCCCGGCGCCAGCACCGACGCCGAGATCCGGTGCGCGTTGCCGATCACGAAGGTGACCGCCATGGTCTCGCCGAGCGCGCGGCCGAGCCCAAGCATCACGCCGCCGATGACGCCCACGCGCGTGTAGGGGATCACGACGCGGCGAACCACTTCCCATGTGGTGCAGCCCAGGCCGTAGGCCGCCTCCTTGAGCACCGGCGGAACCGCGTCGAACACGTCGCGCGAGATCGACGTGATGAACGGCAGCACCATGATCGCGAGAATGAGCCCGGCGGTGAGCACGCCGATGCCGTAGGGCGGTCCGGCAAACAGCGCGCCGATACCGGGGACATTGCCCAAGGTCGCGATCAGGAACGGCTGCAGCGTGTCCTGCAGGAACGGCGCGAACACGAACAGGCCCCAGATGCCATAGATGATGCTGGGAATCCCGGCCAAGAGCTCCACCGCGATGCCGATGGGGCGCCGCAGCCACATCGGACAGAGCTCGGTGAGGAATACCGCGATCAGCAGGCCAACCGGCACCGCGATCAGCATGGCGATGAACGAGGTGACGAGCGTGCCGTAGATCGGCGCGATCGCGCCGAACTTTTCCGTCACCGGGTTCCAGCGTTCCTCGATCAGGAAGTCGAGCCCGAACGCCTGGAACGCCGGCATCGACCCGATGATGAGCGAAACGATGATCGCGCCGAGCAGGACGAGGACGCCGATCGCCGACGCCCGGGTGAGAGCGCGAAAGGTCGCGTCGCCGAAGCGCAGGCGGCCGAGCGCGCGCGCCCGCGCGAACAGCGCGCCGCCCTCCATCGTGTCGCTTCGCAATGCGACCTCGGTCACGGATTGCCTCCCCATCGGCTGCATTCAGACCTCCGGCCTGCACCGGAGTCGAGTAACGACCCCTCCGCCACCGCACAAGTCGCCCTTCCCGCAGCGGTGGACAAAGAGAATAGCGGTGAGAAACGGGAGGGCTGCGCCGCCCTCCCGCAATCGTCGGTTAATGCGCCGCGAACAGAGCCTTGCCCGACCCGTCCTTCACTTCGCTCGCCCAGGTCTTCTCGACGCTGTCGACGACGTTCTTCGGCATCGGGATGTAGTCGAGCTCCTCGGCCATCTTGCCACCCTTGGCGTAGCTCCAGGCGAAGAATTTCAGCGCCTCCGCGGTCGCCGCCGGGTCCTGCGGTTTCTTGTAAACCAGGATCCAGGTCGCCGCGGTCATCGGCCAGGATTCCGCGCCGGGCTGGTTGGCGAGAATGACGCCGTAGCCGGGGACTGAGCTCCAATTGGCGTTGGCTGCCGCCGCCTGGAAGGTCGCAGATGTCGGCATGACGGTTTTGCCGTCCTTGTTGACCATCTTCGTGTAGGTCAGCTTGTTCTGCTTGGCGTAGGCGTATTCGACGTAGCCGACCGAACCTTTGGTCTGGGCGACGTTGTTGGCGACGCCTTCATTGCCTTTTGCGCCGATGCCGACCGGCCATTCAACCGAGGTGTTGAATCCCACCTTGGTCTTCCAGTCGGCGCTGATTTCCGCGAGGTAGTAGGCAAAATTGTAGGTGGTGCCGGAGCCGTCGGAGCGGTGCACCACCGCGATCGCCTGCGCCGGCAGCTTCAGCGACGAATTGAGCTTGGCGATCGCCGGATCGTTCCAGGCCTTGATCTCGCCGAGGAAGATCTTTGCCAAGGTCGGGCCGTCGATGACGAGTTCGCCCGGCTTGATGCCCTCGACGTTGACCACCGGCACGATGCCGCCCATCACCATGGGAAACTGCACGAGGCCGGATTCGTCGAGCTCCTTGCCCGGCAGCGGCGCATCGGTGGCGCCGAAGATCACGGTCTTGGCTTTGATCTGCTTGATGCCGCCGCCCGAGCCGATCGACTGGTAATTCAACCCGTTGCCGGTCTCCTTTTTGTAGGCGTCGGCCCATTTCGCATAGATCGGATAGGGAAAGGTCGCGCCGGCGCCGGAGATATCGACGGCAAGCGCGGGGGCGGTGGCCAGCGTGGCGGCAAAGCCGGCGGCCGCGAGGGTGCGCAAATAATGCAAGGCTCTCTCCTGTTGGGTTTTTGTCTGGACGGGCGATGGGTACGGGTCGCGCGTCATCCCTCTATGACGCTTCGATGACAGTTGGATGACAGTGGATGGGTCGCACCTAAAGCGCGTTTACGCGCGTCTTCAACGTGCTATGGCGACGCCCATCCGATGCCAACGCGCGGGAAGACCACGGGTTTCGGTGCGCTTAAGGCGTTGAAGACGCGCGGAAACGCGCGCTGCGGGCGTCAACCCATTCTACGCGACGCCGCCACGGGCAGGTGCACCGTGAACGTGGCGCCGCGGCCGAGCGTGCTGTCGACGCTGAGACGGCCGCCGTGGCGATTGAGGATGTGCTTGACCAGCGCGAGCCCCAGCCCGGTACCGCCCTGCGCGCGGCTTTCCGCGACGTCCACGCGGTAGAAGCGTTCGGTCAGCCGCGGCAGATGCTCGGGCGCGATGCCGGGGCCATAATCGCGCACTGCGACGCGCGCTTCGCGCTTGCCGTCGACCGCTGAGCCGAGCGCCAGCGCGACCTCGACGCGCTTGCCCGAGGCGGCGTATTTGAGCGCATTCTCCAGGAGATTTTCGAATACGCGCAGCAACTCGTCGCGGTCGCCGAGCACCCGCAGCGCAGAAGCCGGCGCGGCCACCTCGACCGCGACGCCGCGATCGCGCGCCAAGGTCTGCAGGCCGTCGATCACCTGGCGCACGATAGCGACGAGATCGATTTCCTGATCCGGCCGCAGATGCGCGGCGAGCTCGATGCGCGAGAGCGAAAGCAGATCGTCGATCAGCCGCGCCATGCGGTCCGCCTGCCCCTGCATGATGTCGAGAAAGCGCGCGCGCGCCGCCGCATCGTCCTTGGCCGGGCCCTTGAGCGTATCGATGAAGCCGGAGAGCGCAGCGAGCGGCGTGCGCAGCTCGTGGCTGGCATTGGCGATGAAGTCGGCGCGCATTTCCTCGACCCGGCGCAGCGGCGAAAGGTCGTGCAAGACCAAGAGCAGCAGGTCCGGCGTGGCGCCGCGCGCGGCAAGCGGTGTCACGATCGCCTCGTACCAGCGCTCCTGCGGCACGCGCTGGGAAAATTCCACGCGTTGAAGCCCGCCGGCCTGGGCCCGGCGGACTGCGTCCAAAACTTCGGGCACGCGCAGCGCCAGCGAGATCGGCCCGCCGCGGCGCAGCGCCGATACGACCGCACTTGCCTGTTCGTTGAAGGCAACGACGTCGCCGCGCGCATCGAGCGCGACCACCGGATCGGGCACTCCCGCGAGCACCGCATCGATCGGCGGCTCGCCGCTGCGCGGCGGCGGCGCGGCGGGCGGATCGGGCGCAACGGGTGCGCGCGCCCCCTCCCCCAGCTCGGCCGCTCGCGCGGGAGGCTCAGCGAGGAGGAAGAACGCCGCGATCGCGATCGCCGCGAAACCGATAAGCGCCGGCACGGCGCCGAGCGCGCCCGCTATCCACAGGCCGGCAAACACGAGCGCGCTTGCCGCGAGCACCGCACGCGCCCGCGCCAGCCGATCCAGCCACCGGCTGCCCTGCTCCTCGACGCGGTCGTGAGTCGCGGTCATGGCGTGCCACTCTTATGTCGTCGCGGCGGTAGCGACAATCGTGGGACAAGAAGGACCTTTCGATCCGCTCATTCCCGCAGCATTAGCGCGTTTACGCGCGTCTTCGCCGCGCTATGCGCGGAATCCAGGGGCCACGACGCGTGGCCCAGGACCCCCGCTTTCGCGGGGGTGAGCGGCGAAGCAGGACAATAAATTGCCATTTTCCTGCCGCGTCCGCTGGGCATTATTTGCCCACGGGGGACGCCGATGCTGCAACCGCGATCGGTGACATTGGTGCAGCTCGTCTGCGCGGCGCTGGGGATACCGGCGGCGATCGCCGGCAGCTATTCGGCCTATCAAACCTATTTCTCGAACGAAGCGGTGTGCCAGCGGCTGCGCACGGCCGTCGTGGCGACCATGGAGCGCAAGCTCCCGCTCGATGCCAAGCAGGCATTGCTGCGCAAGGATGTCGCCGATTTCGACAAGAACTGCGGCGACGGCGATCCCGACGCGCGCACCGTGTTCCAGACGGCGATGCAAGAACGTCCTCCGGCGCCGAAGGCGCGCATGCAGCTCGCGGCAGCGGACACGCAACTGCCGTCGGCCGCGCCCGCGCGCCCTGCTGCGCCGCCGGTGTTCGGCACCGCCGGAGCCGGCGAGCGTTCCGGCTGGATCGCGCTGAGCCGACGCGAGGCCGGCGCCTTGGTCAGCAACTTCGACAGCGCCGCGATCTCGGAGACGTCGTTGCTGCCGCTCGGCACCGTCTTGAATGCGCGGCAGCAGCTTCCGGTCTGGGGCGAGCCGCAACTCGACGCAGCGAACGATCCGGGCAAATCGCAAAGCCTGCTGCCGGCGCGCGCCTGCGTGCGCGTTCTGGCGACGCAGCCGGGTGGCAATCGCTTGTGGGCGCAAGTGGCGCCCGCTTCGTGCAACGGCTGGGTCGCGCTCGGCCGCCGCGAGGCGGGCGCGTGGGTCGCCAATTTCCTCGGCTTTGCGATTTCGGAGACCGCGCTGCCGCCGGCCGGGACGATCCTGACCGCGCAACGCCAGCTGCCGGTGTGGTCGGAGCCGCAGCTCACCGCTGCAAACGATCAGACCAAATTGCAGAACATGCTGCCGGCGCGCGGCTGCGTGCGCGTGCTGTCGACGCGCCCGGGCATTAGCCGCCTGTGGGCCGAGGTGGCGCCGGCCGCGTGTTCGTGACGCGGTGAGGCGTCATGCGCGGGCATAGCGCGTCCTAAAGGGCGTTCACGCCCGTCTTCGACGGGCTATGGACGCGCGTAAACGCGCTTACGACCCGCGCATGCATCAGAATCGTAGGGTGGGCAAAATCGCTTGGCGTATCGTCGCCGCGTGGGCGACAGCGCGTAGGCGATTTTGCCCACGCGTATGGGCCAACGATCGCGCTGTTGCCCACCCTACAGCTCAGCGCTTGCGCCGCGCTTTCTTGCGTTTACGACGCGACGGCGGCGAAGAAGCCTTCACATAGGCGATCGCCCTGCGCATCCGCTTCGGGTCGTCGCGGAAGTGCCCGAGCCCCAAATTGCACGGATCGCAGAGCAGACCCCGCACGATCTTGCCCTTGTGATCGACGCACAGCTTGCGTTTCTTCTCCCGACAGATCCGGCAGCGCCCACGCTGTCGTTTCCGCATCGCTTTCTTGTCATCCGGCGACAGGCCGTATCTGTTCTTGAGACGAGACTTGTAGTTGCTGGCGCGTACCTTCTTTCGGTATTTGGGATCGGTCTTTCGCTTTTCCCGCCGGGCCTTGTTTATTTCCTCCTTGTGCCTTTCCCAGTAGTCCGCGTTGCACGCGAGCCTCTTTTGTCGATGGTCCGGGTCCTCCGCATACTTTTTTCTGCGCCGATCCTTGCTCATGGGCATGTGCGCGATCGGTCCGCAAATTGCGTCGCGCGAGCACGCGGCGCATGCCGAGGCGGCACGCGACGCGCACAAGCGCGGACGCATGGTTGAAGGCAGTTAGGGCGGAGCCGCTCTCTCCCGGCCTCATGCTGAGGAGCCGCGCGTAGCGCGGCGTCTCGAAGCATGGGGGCCGCCTCATCCTTCGAGACGCGTCGCCATAGCGCGTCGAAGACGCGCGTAAACGCGCTTAAGGCGACGCTCCTCAAGATGAGGCGGGGCAGAAGCAGTGCGTTAGTTCACACCACGCCGTGCGCGGAATATTCGAGGCGGCGGTTGAAGCCGCGCGGCGATTTGCGATCGAGACTCAGCGCGAGATAGCGGAACGCGTCGGCGGCGTGCGAGGTCCAGTCGTGCAGCGGACCGGCGCGCAGCGCCTGCAGCTTGTCGTCGTATTCGGAGCGATAAAGCCGCAGCGCGTCGATGCCGCGCGCGCACTTCTGCGCATCGAACCAGCATTTCGGCAGAAACACGCGCACCGCGTTGATGCCGTCTTCGATCCGGTGCATCGGCGCGAGCGTGATGTTTTTCATGCCGAGGCTTTCCAGCACTTCGAGCCGGCTCTTGCCGGTGCCGAGCTCTTTCGCCTGCGCATCGTGCGGCATGACGTGGCCGGCGTAGAAATAAGGCCGGTTGGCGAGCGCGCGCACGTAATGGCCGAGGTCGACGCCGGACGCCTCGTAATAATCGATGATGCGGATCTCGCGGCCGATCACCTGCGCGAACCAGATTGCGGTGGCGTCGCGGATGCCGAGGTCCCACGCGGTCCACACCAGCGCCGCGGGATCGTAGGGCACGCCGGTGATGCGCCGCTCCGCGTCGGCGGCCGTCATCAGCTTCCCGTAATAGGAGCCGACGATCGCGGCCTCGAACGAGCACTCGAATTCCTGCGCGTATTGCTCTTCGCTGAGATCGCGCCGCGCCAGCTTTAGCTCGCTCTCCGGGATGAGCCCGGTCTCGCTCGCCTTGAGCATCAGCGCGAACCAGTCCGGCTCCGCGTTCGCGCGCCGCCACATCTCGAAGAAATTGTTGCGCCCGCGCGGCGTGCCGATGAACACCGCCCAGCCTTCCCGATCGGCGAGCGCCGGACGGATGATCTCCGACCACACGCGCGGATCCATGTCGGCGTATTCGTCGAGCACCACGCCGTCGAGATAGATGCCGCGCAGCGCGTCGGGATTGTCGGCGCCATAGAGCCGCACCTGCCCGCCGTTCTCGTAATCGACGCGCAGCTCGGTCTCGTGGGTGCGCGCGGCACCTTTGGCTAGCCGGCCTGCCGCAACGCGCAGGTAATCCCAGGCCACCGCTTTGGATTGGCGGAAGAACGGCGAGAGATACGCAAAGCGTGGGCGCTCCTTTCCACAACGCTGCGCGGCACGATAGAGATCGTGGATGCAGGCCACGGTCTTGCCGGCGCGGCGGTGCGTGACGATGCAAGCAAACCGCTCGCTGCGCGCGTGAAAGCGCACGAATTGCGCGTGTGGGTGATAGTTGACGGCGCTCCAATACGCATCGTCAGACGGCGCATTATTTGCGGCCATCTCGGTACTCCTCGTGAGTCGTTGTTAATCGGTGCGACTGGCGCTGCATCCGCCCGGCCTCATGCTGAGGAGGCGCCTAAAGCGCGTTTACGCGCGTCTTCGACGCGCTATGGCGCCGTCTCGAAGCATGAGGCCGCCCCCACCCTTCGAGACGCGTCGCTGCGCGACGCTCCTCAGGGTGAGGGCGGAGCTAGCGGCCGTAGCTGCCATGAAAAAAGCCCGCGGCGGTTTCCCGCCCGGGCTTTCGGCACACGTTCCGATCGTGCGCCTTTCATATACGAATCGTGTTACATATACAAGCACAAAATGCGCTCGTCGCCGGGCGAGACTTCGCGGCGCACGACGATTTCGCTCGCATCTGGAGGCACTTAGGGTCTCCGCATGCGGCTTGGAAATCACTGCAGCAGCGCGGGCAAAAACGGCTTCCGCACCGTCACGCCGCGGCACTCGGCCAAGCGATTGAACCTACGCGATAAATTTTGGCTATGTCGGACTAAAGCCGGCAGCGCCCGTAGCCCGGATTGAGCCTAAAGCGCGTTTACGCGCGTCTTCGACGCGCTATGGCGAAATCCGGGATTCCGGCATTCGGCAAGACCGCCCCGCATTTCGCTTCGCTCAATGCGGGCTACTACTCGATCACCTCGTCGGCGAAGATGTAAAGCTGCGCCGGGATGGTTATCCCGAGCGCGTCGGCGGTCGCCCGGTTGATCACCAGGTTGAACTTGGTCGGCTGCTCGATCGGCAGATCGCCGGGCTTGGCGCCTTTGATGATCTTGTCGACAAAGGATGCCGCGCGGCGGAAGAAATCGGACAGATTCTCGCCGTAGCTCATCAGCCCACCGGCTTCGGCATATTCGCGCTGCGAGAACATCGTCGGCAGACGATTGCTGATGGCAAGCTCGGCGATCTGCTGCCGCTGCAGGAAGAAAACCGCGTCTGCAGCCACGAGGACCGCTTGCACCCGTTGTTCCGCAAACGCAGCGAACGCCCTGCGAATTTGCTGCGGGCTGCCCGATTCTATCGGCACGATGACAAGTCCAGCTTTTCGGCCGATGTTTTGCGCGCTCTTCAACACTGATGAGTAGGTCGGGGTGGCTGGATTGCCGAGCAATCCAATGCGGGACGCATTGGGCACAACCGCCGCCAACAGCTCCAGCTGCTTCGGAGCACTGTCATCCGATGAACCTGTCAGCCCGGTGATATTGCCGCCAGGCCGCGCAAGGCTGGCCACGAAGCCATTGCCGACGGGATCGGTGGAATAGCCATGACGATCGGAATCGTGCTGGTGGCCTGTTGCAGCGGACGGATGCCCGCGGTCAGCCCGCTGACGATGACATCAAATTGCGAACGCACGAGATCCGCGGCCAGCTCGGGAAGCCGTTGATAATTTCCATCCGCAACGCGCACGTCGCTGACGAAATCCTTGCCTTCGATGTAACCGAGCTCACGCATGCCCTGCTGGAATCCTGCGTATAGGCGCGAAAAACTTTCCCGCGATGCGCCGGACAGCAACCCGATGCGCCAAATCTTTCCGGGCTGCTGCGCGCGCGCCGCGACAGGCCAGGCAACGGCGCTGCCGGCAATCGCTGTGATGAAATCGCGGCGCCTCATGGTTCCTCCCCGAGGCTGGGGACAAAGCTAATTCTATTTGAATGCATTACGTCGTGCTACAGCGAAAGCCGCGCGGGTCAGGCCTCTCGTTGTCATTCCGGCCGAGCGAGCGCGGCGAGCGAGAGCCCGAATCCAGTAATCACTGAGCGGCGTTGATTTCACGGCCTCGCATCATCGCGCAGCTTGTGTTTACTGGGTCCCCGCTTTCGCGGGGACGACACGGATCGATTATCGCGCTGTTGCCCACCCTACGCTCAACCTATCTTGCGCTCCGGCTCGCGCTGCTCCGGCAGCTCGACGGTGGCAACATCAGTTGGCGCGAGCGAAGGCAGCGTGCGCACAGGCGGCAGCGGTGTGCCGCGCAGCGCGATCAGCACTTCGCGCAGGCCCAGAATCAGCAGCGACAGGGTGAACGGCACTACATAATAAAGCAGGCGGAACAGGAGCACGCCGGCCAGCACGTCCTCGCGGTCGAACTGCCATAGCCCCACCAGCATCGCCGCGTCGAACACGCCAATGCCGCCCGGCGCATGGCTGGCAAAGCCGAGCAAGGTGGCGGAGACGAAGATCACCGCCAGCGTGACGAAACCGATGTGCGGCTCGTCCGGCACCAGCATGTACATGGCGAGCGCGCAGAAGCCGAGATCGACGATGCCGATGCCGATCTGCAGCAAGGTCAACGGCCCGCCCGGCAGGGTCACCCTCCAGGTCTGCCGGCCAACCACGCGCGGGCGGCGCCACACCCACGCGACATAGAGGACCAGCAGGATCAGGATCGCGAACGCGCCGGCGCGGTTGAGCCAGGGCGGCAACTGATCGATCGCGGTGGCAGCGAGCGGCGCATAGGCGATACCCAGGCCCAGCACGGCGGCATTGCCGAGCCAGAACGTCAGCCCGGCCACGAAACAGATTTTCGTGACCTCGATGGCGTTGAGGCCCCAGGCGGAATAGACCCGGTAGCGCACCGCACCGCCGGTCACGACGCTGGCGCCGACGTTGTGGCCGACGGAATAGCTGGTGAAAGCGGCGAACGCCGCCGCCCGATACGGCACGCCGTCCCGCCCAATCGTGCGCAGCGCGAACAGGTCGTAGAAGGTCAGCGTGAAATAGCCGCCGGCGACGCAGAGCGCCGCGAGCGCGATCGCGCGCCAGTCGGTGGTGACGAGCGCCTCCACCACCTCCCTCGGATCGATCGTGCGCAGGATGCGGTAGAGCGCAACCGCGGCGATCGCGATCAGTATGAAGCTGAGCGTGGCGGCGATTCGGTTCCAGCCGATCTTCTGATCGCAGAACAGCGCGGCGCGATGCAGGGCATCGAGCCATTTATCCTCGTGTCCGTGTTCGGGCCGCGCTTCCATCGGTCGGTCCACGATATCCTGAAAACTCCCCCGGCCCTATCGTGGTTGCGGCGTCCGCCGCGTGATCCGCCATCGTGATGCGGCGCGGGCGCCCCGAGCGATGGCGATGTAGCACTAGCAAAAGCGGCGCCGCGGCACGAGGTCCTGCGCCTGCGGCTTGTGCGCCCGGCGCCGCCTATTCCCGGTGTGTCGTCCCCGCGCCGGGCACCCACGAAAATCGCGGACGCGAGGACATCCACATCGCGTTGCTGTGCCCGGCGATTTTCGTGGGGACCCGGATAGCGGGGACCCAGTAAACGCGGCGGGGTCAGTGATTACTGGGTCCCGGCTCTCGCTCCGCTGCGTTTCGCTCGGCCGGGACGACAGCTGGGTTTGTGGGGGCGTCACACCTTCCCCAACTCCCCGTCCGCAAAAAAATCGCGCAGCGCGCGGTAGGTCTCCTGCGGCGCTTCTTCGGAAAGATAATGACCGCAGGGCAGCGCCTTGCTGGCGCGGATGTCGGAGGCGTAAAGCGGCCACACCTGCATCGGCTTGTGGTTGCGGCCCACGCCGCCGGTGGCGCCCCACAAGAGCAGCAGCGGGCAGGTGATTTTCCTGCCGGCGGCAAAGTCGGCGGTGTCCATGTCGAGATCGACGCCATGCGTGGCGCGATAATCCTCGCACATGGCGTGGATGGTGGCGGGATTGCGGAAGCAGCGCTTGTATTCGGCGAGCGCCGCGGGATCGAAGAAGCGCAGCCCTTGCGGCGTCTTCGCGAGCTTCTTCTCGATGAAATAGTCGGGGTCGGCGCCCATCAGCCGCTCGGGGAAATCGTAGGGCTGAATCATAAAGAACCAGTGCCAGGAGAACGTACCCCACGCGCGCGTCACATGGTTGAGCAGGTGGTGCTGCGGGATGATGTCGAGGATCGCCGCGCGCGCCACCGCCTGCGGATGGTCGAGGCACATGCGGTGCAGCACGCGCGCGCCGCGATCGTGCCCGGCGGCGTAGAAGCGCTTAAAGCCGAGCGCGGCCATGACCTCGAGCTGATCCTGCGCCATGGCGCGGAACGAGTAGCCGCTGTGGTCGGCGCCGCCCACGGGCTTTTCCGAATCGCCGTAGCCGCGCAGGTCGGTCGCCACCACGGTGAACTCGCGCGCGAGATCGGGCGCGATCTTGTGCCACGACACGTGCGAGAACGGATTGCCGTGCATCAGGAGCAGCGGCGGCCCGCTGCCGCCGCGCACGGTGACGATGCGCGCGCCGCTGGTCCTTATTTCGCTGCGGGTGAAATTTTCGAACATGAGTTAAAGATCCGGACGCAGCGCAACATTTCCAATGCTGTCGTCCCGGCCGAGCGAAGCCTTAAGCGCGTTTACGCGCGTCTTCGACGCGCTATGGCGCAGCGAGAGCCGGGACCCAGTAATCACTGCGCTTTCAGTGATTACTGGGTCCCTGCTTTCGCGGGGACGACACCTGAGGGGGAGGCTGCACCGCATTCCGGGACACGGCTCACTACTTCGCCGCAATCCCAGCCGCCTTCGCAAGCTCAAGCGCGATCGGCGCCTCGCGCGCGATGCGCGCGTCGAAATCGTCCGGCGTCATGATCATCGCTTCGACGCCGAGCTTGGCAAGCTTCTCCTTGACGGCGGGATCCTCGAGGCCCTGCACCGTGGCCTGATGAATGCGCGCCACGATCTCGCGCGGCGTCTTCTTCGGCACCAGCGCGCCGATCCAGAAATCGAAATCGGAATTGGGAAAGCCCGCCTCCACCGTGGTCGGCACGTCCGGCAGCGCGGAGGCGCGCTTCGTGCCGGACACCGCGAGCGCCAACAACTTTCCTTCCTGGATGAACGCCATCGCCGGCGTGATCGGCGAGAAATAAAAGTCAACCCGCCCGGCAATCACCTCGGTGAGCGCCTCGGGCGCGCCCTTGAACGGAACCAGCTGGCCCTCAAAGCCAGCGGCCAGGCGAAAGCGCTCTGCCGTGAGATGCGGCGGCGTGCCGATGCCGGCCGCCGCATAGTTGATCGCACCGGGGCTGGCCTTGGCGCGCGCGACGAGCTCCTTGAGCGTCTTGATGCCTTTCTCCGGCGAGATCACCAGCACCAGCGGCACGTTGCCGAGCGGCGTAATGCCGGCAAGGTCGGTTACCGGATCGTACGGCATGTGCTGGATCGCCGGCGCGGTCACCAGCGAATTCGAGTTGACCAGAATGGTGTAGCCGTCGGGCTCGGCCTTGGTCACGGCGGTCACCCCGGGCGCCCCACCGCCGCCGGCGCGGTTCTCGATGATGATCGGCTGGCCGACGCGCGTGGAAACGTTTTCAAAGACAGTGCGCGGGAGCAGATCGGTGGCGCTTCCCGGCGAGAACGGCACGATCACCTGCACGCGCCGGCTTGGCCACTGCCCCGGCGACTGGGCCATGACGGATGCGGCGGCGATCAAAACTGCCGCTCCGAGAGTCACACCTGAAATCCACGACCTGTTCATGCCAAATCCTCTTCTCCGCCTGGACGGCAAAACTTCGCCCGCTCATTCCCGCAGCATAAGCGCGTTTACGCGCGTCTTCGACGCGCTATGCGGGAATCCAGGGCCGCTTGCTCGGAGCTTGTGATCTGGGTTCCCGCTTTCGCGGGGACGAGCGGCCATCATATGCAATTTCCGCTGAACAAACATTCGCTACCCGCCCCGATAGGAAATTCGCCAGATCGTGCCGTTGCCGTCCTCGCTGACGAGCAGCGCGCCGTCGCGCGCGACCGCGACGCCGACCGGCCGTCCCCACACCGCGCCATCGTTGATCACGAAGCCGGTGACAAAATCCTCGTACTCGCCGGTGGGCACGCCATCGCGCAGCCGCACGCGGATCACCTTGTAGCCGGTGCGCTTCGATCTGTTCCAGGAACCATGCTCGGCGGCGAACGCGTCGCCCCGGTATTGCGCCGGGAACTGGCCGCCCTGGTAGAACGCGAGCCGCATCGAGGCGGAGTGCGCCTGGATCAGCACGTCGGGCACCGTGACCTTGCCCTTCAAATCAGGGCGCGCGCCGCGATGGCGCGGGTCCTCGTTGGCACCGAGGTAATACCAGGGCCAGCCGAAGAACGCGCCGTCGCGCACCCGCGTGATGAAATCGGGAACGAGATCGTCGCCCAGCCCGTCGCGCTCGTTCACCGAGCACCACAAGGTGCCGCTCGTCGGCGCGATGGCGAGCCCGACGCAATTGCGCAGGCCGGTCGCGAACACGCGGCGATTTTTGCCCTCGGGATCGAACGCGAGCACGTCGGCGCGGTCGGTCTCGTAGCCCCAGGCGGCGCCAAGACCGTGCTGCGCGTCCCAGCGCGCGATCGCCGCCGCGTCGAGCGAGCCCATTCCCTCGCCGACGTTGGACGCCGACCCGACCGAGACGAACATCTGCCGGCCGTCCGGGGAAAAGACGAGGTCGCGGGTGATATGCCCGCCCCGCACGTCGCGCCCGCCGGCACCGGCCAGCGTCGGCACGACCACTTGCGCGCTTGCGCGCGCCTTGAGGTCGCCGTTGCGGTAGGGGTAGCGCACCACGGAGGCGGTGTTGGCGACGTAGAGCCACTGCGGATCCGGCCCCGGCGGATGGAACGCCATGCCGAACGGACCTTGCAGGCCGGTCGCGAACACGCTGTTCGCGCGCGCTTTGCTTTCGCCTTCGCCGGCGCGCAGCACGCGCACGCGGCCCGGCCCGGATTCGGCGACGAAAATGTCGCCGTTCGGCGCCACCACCAGGGCGCGCGGATCCTCGAGACCCGAGGCGAACAGCTCGGCCGTAAACCCCGGCGGCACCTTCGGGCTGGCGCCGGGCGGGCGCGACACCGCCCGCGGAAAATTGCTGGCCGAATGGGTGGCGTAGGGCTTCGGCAGATCATCGACCGTGATCTTGCGGCGAATGAGCGGCGCGTCGGCGCGCCAATCGCCAAACGCCGCGGCGCCGGTGAGCAGCCGCGCGCCGGCGGCCGGATCGGATGCGTCCTGGCCCAGCGCGGCGGCGGCCAAAGCCGCGAGCAGGACGCCGGTTGGAAGTGCGAGCAATTCGCTGCGCATAGATGTGGTCCCTTGACTGCCCGCCAACCTGACTCTGCTGTCGTCCCCGCGCCGGGCACCCACGAAAATCGCCGACGCGAGACCATCCTGTTTGTGCTGCTTTGCCCGGCGATTTTCGTGGGGACCCGGACAGCGGGGACCCAGTAACCACTGGCCGTCCGATTTGCGAGGCCGTCAACCCGACATTGCTCAGTGGTTACTGGATTCCGGCTCTCGCTCGCCATAGCGCGTCAAAGACGCGCGTAAACGCGCTTAGGCTCGCTCGGCCGGAATGACAACGGCGGGGACTGGCGACCCGCCCGGTGGCTTATCATTCCCGCGCCCTCCCGCCGGAACATTTCACAAAGTTAATGGCTTACGTGGTGCGGTGTGCCGCTGTGCCGCTAGGCCGAAGCACGCGGGTGATGTAGTGTTCGCACAACCCAGAAAAGTCCCCAAGCGGACTTAGTGAAAAACCCATCCGGGAGACCAGGAGGATCTATGCCAAGCTCAAACATTTCGCGGCGCAATCTGCTCAAGACCACGGCGCTCGCCGCCGCCTCGACCCTCGCCGCCCCCGCCGCCCCCTACGTGCGCCACGCCTACGCCGCCGGCAAGCTCACGCTCGGCGTATGGGACCACTGGGTGCCCGGCGCCAACAACACCTTGACCAAGCTGTGCAACGAGTGGGGCGAGAAGAATAAAGTCGAAGTGACCATCGACTACATCACCTCGCAGGGCGACAAGGACATCCTGACCGCGAGCGCGGAAGCGCAGGCGCGCGCCGGTCACGACATCATGTCGCATCGCGCCTGGCAGATCCAAGTGCATCGCGCCGTGCTCGAGCCGCTCGATGAGGTGGTCAAGGCGCTGGTCGCGAAGGCCGGCCCGATCAGTCCGGTCGCCGAGTATCTCGCCAAGCACGACGGCAAGTGGTTCGGCATCCCGACCACCGTGGGCAGCCAGGTCAAGCCGTGCTGCTCGCGCATCGATCTCTACAAGCAGCACGCCGGCATCGATCTCACCGCGATCTACCCGGCGAACGGCAACCGCGACCCGAAGCTGGTCGAGAGCTGGAACTATGACACCTATCTCAAGAGTGCCGAGCAGCTGTTCAAGGCCGGCCACCCGATCGGCCTGCCCATGGGCCAGACCAGCGACGCCATCGATTCAACCGGCGCCATGTTCCGCGCCTTCGGCTCGGTGATGTTGGACGAGAAGGACAACATCAAGGTCAACTCCGACGCCACGCGCGCCGCGCTCGAATATTTCAAGAAGCTGATGCCGTTCAATCCGCCCGAGGTCTACGCCTGGGACGACGCCGGCAACAACCGCTGGCTCATCTCCGGCAAGGGCGCCGGCATCCAGAATCCGCCGAGCGCCTGGTCGGTGGCCAAGCGCGACAATCCGAAGGTGGCGGAGCAGTGCTGGACCCACGACATGCCGCGCGGTCCCGCCGGCCGGTTCGTCGGGCAATTGCCGTTCTTCTACGGCCTGTGGTCGTTCTCGCAGAACAAGGCGGCCGGCAAGGCGCTGCTCCAGTTCCTCTCGGAGAAGCCGCAGTCGCACCAGCTGGTCGATGCGTCGAACGGCTACGACCTGCCCTCGTTCAAGAGCTATTACGACTTCGACACCTGGCAGAAGGTCGAGCCGCCGGTGGGCACGGTCTACAACTATCCGCCGCGCGGCGACGACGAGCAGCCGAGCATCACCGGCTACCCGGCGCGCCCCGACGTCGCCACGCAGATCTACAACCAATCGCTCCACACGATCATGGTCGCCAAGGTCTGCCAGGGCAACGAGCCGATCGACCGGGTGGTCAAGTGGGCGCAGAGCGAGCTCGAAGGCATGCTGCGGGCGTAGTGTAGGTTCGCTGAAATGGAATCAGCGAGCCGCAAACCGGGCAGTGTCATCCCGGCCGAGCGAAGCCTAAAGCGCGTTTACGCGCGTCTTCGACGCGCTATGGCGGAGCGAGAGCCGGGATCCAGTAAACACCGCCCGCTCCGTGATTACTGGGTCCCCGCTTTCGCGGGGACGACAGTGACAATGCTGTAAACGGCACGCCATGGTCGATATCGCGCGACAATATCCGGGGCAGCTCACTCAGCCGGCGGCGCGCGCGCACGGCAGCATGCGCCAGCTCGTGCGCCGGCGCAGCACAATCGCGTTCCTGATGTGCCTGCCGCTGATCGTGATCGTGGCGTCGCTGATCATCTACCCGGCGTTCTACTCGATCTTTCTCGCCACCTTGAACAAGGCGCAAACCCGCTTCATCGGCCTGGGCAACTTCACCTACCTGCTGAGCCGCGACACCTTCTTGATGGTCGTCGAGCAGTCGGCGATCTTCGCGCTCAGCGCGGTGTTCTTCAAAGCGCTGATCGGGCTTGTCACCGCGCACCTCGTCAACAATCTGCCGACGAAAGGGCAGCGCAAGTGGCGCGGCATGCTGCTGGTTCCCTGGGTCATTCCGCTGGCGCTGTCGACCTTGGGCTGGTGGTGGCTTTTCGATCCGACCCACAGCGCGTTCAACTGGCTGCTCAAGACGCTGGGAGGCAGCGAAATCCCCTGGCTCAGCGACCCGTATTGGGCGCGTTTCTCGGTGATCCTGGTGAACGTCTGGTACGGGGCGCCGTTCTTTCTCATTATGTATCTCGCCGCGCTCAAATCGGTGCCCGAGCAGCTCTACGAGGCCGCCGCCATCGATGGCGCCAACGCCTGGCAGAAGTTCGTGCACATCACGCTGCCGATGATGCGCAACATCATCGCAATAACCGTGCTGTTCTCGCTGATCGTCACCTTCGCCAATTTCGACATCGTGCAGATCATGACCGCGGGCGGCCCGCGCAACATGACCCACGTGTTCGCCACCTATGCGTTCCTGCTCGGCATCCGCTCCGGCGATCTGCCGCTCGGCGCCGCGGTGTCGCTGTTCATGTTCCCGATCCTGGCGATCTCCGCGGTGTTCATCCTGCGCGGCGTGCGCAGGCGCGGGAGGGAGATCGGATGACCGCGACCGCTGCAGTCGCCGCGCGCCCGCGCATCGGCGCGATAGCCAGCCTGCGGCGCAGCCGGCGCTGGTCGCTGTTCGCCTCCTATTTCTTCCTCATCCTGTTCGCGATCTTCTTTCTCACGCCGCCCTACTACATGATCGTGACGTCGCTGAAATCCGACGCCGAGGTCGCGCATCTCGCGACCAATCCGTGGATCATCGCCAACGGCGTGACCTTCGAGCAATACCGCCTCCTCTTCAACGAAACCGACTTCCTCATCTACTTCAAGAACACGGTCATCGTCACGGTGTGCGTGGTCGCCATCACCATGGTGGTGAGCGTGCTCGCCGCGTTTTCGCTTTCGCGCATGCGGTTCTGGGGATCGGGGCTTCTCGCCACCGGCATTTTCCTCACCTACCTCATTCCCGACACCTTGCTGTTCATCCCGCTGTTCCAGATCGTGCGCGGGCTCGGCCTGCTGAACTCTTATTGGAGCATGGTCCTGGTCTATCCGACGCTCACCGTGCCGTTCTGCACCTGGATCATGATCGGCTATTTCCAATCGATCCCGAAGGAGCTCGACGAAGCGGCGCTGATCGACGGCGCCGGCTACATGCAGATCCTCACGAAAATATTCATCCCGGTGGCGCTGCCCGGCATCGTCGCGGCGACGATCTTCGCGTTCACCGTCTCCTGGGCCGCGTTCGTCTATCCGATCGCGTTTTTGTTCAGCGCCGACCAGCAGGTGCTCACCGTCGGCACCGTGACCAGCCTGATCAAGGCCGACGTGTACAAGTGGGGCATGCTGATGGCGGGCGCGCTCGTTGCCGCGGCGCCGCCGCTGATCATCTACGCCTTCCTCATGGACTACTACATCGCCGGGCTCACCGCCGGCGCCACGAAAGGGTGAGCGATGGCCGACGTCGCCCTGCACAACGTGGTCAAGCGCTTCGATCAGGACGAGGCGGTGCGCGGCATCAGCCTGAACATTCCGGACAAGGAGTTCATCGTGCTGGTCGGGCCGTCCGGCTGCGGCAAGACCACGACCTTGCGCATGATCGCCGGGCTCGAGGAGGCGACCGCGGGCGAGATTCTGATCGGCGGCCAGGTGGTCAACGACGTGCCGCCCAAGGATCGCGACATCGCCATGGTGTTCCAGAACTACGCGCTCTACCCGCACATGACCGTGTTCGAGAACATGTCGTTCGGGCTCAAGCTGCGGCGCGTCGCCAAAGAGGAGATCAAGGCAAGAGTTCAGCGCGCGGCGAAGATCCTCGACATCGCCGACCTTCTCGATCGGCGTCCCAAGCAGCTCTCCGGCGGCCAGCGCCAGCGCGTCGCCATGGGTCGCGCCATCGTCCGCAATCCGAAGGTGTTCCTGTTCGACGAGCCGCTCAGCAATCTCGACGCCAAGCTGCGCGTGCAGACCCGCACCGAGATCAAGCGCGTGCATCAGCAGGTGAAGACCACGACCATCTATGTCACCCACGACCAGGTCGAGGCGATGACCTTGGCCGACCGTGTCGTGGTGATGAACGGCGGGCGCATCGAGCAGGCGGGGCGGCCGCAGGAGCTTTACCATCAGCCGCGCACCCGCTTCGTCGCGGGCTTCATCGGCTCGCCGGCGATGAACTTTTTGCCCTGCCGGCTCGAGCGCAACGGTGCCGGCCTGATGCTGCGGCTCGGCGAAGGATTGGCGCTGCCGGTGCCGCAACCGCGCGCCGCGCGCTATCAGGCCGCGGCCGGCAAGGAGCTGATCTTCGGGCTGCGCCCCGAGCACCTCACCGAGCCGCGCGGGGAGGCGCGCGACCCGCGCTGCGAGTTCACCGTGAACCTCGACGTGGTCGAGCCGATGGGCATGGAGACGATGGTGTTCTTCGGCGTCAACGGCAGCGAGATTTGCGCGCGCGTCACTCCCGACGCCGCAACGGCGCCAGGGCAGCCGATGCGGCTCTACGCCAACCTCAACCACATGCACCTGATCGATCCGGCGACCGATTTGGTGCTGTGAGCGTCTCTGACGCCTGCATTGCCGCTCGTCCCCGCGAAAGCGGGGACCCAGAAATTCTAAGCAAGCAGTCTTGGATTCCCGCTTGCGCGGGAATGAGCGGAGCAGGAATCTACGGAGAAAACAGCAACTAGCCCGTGAAGGCGCTCGATCCGGGCTACGGACTGAATAAGCACCAGCCCTCAAGCGCGAAGCCGAAGAGGATCTGGGGCAATAAGGGGTGGCGTTTAAGGAAAGCAAAAACCCCGCCGGGCGGAGGGGTCTCAAGCCCAGGCGGGGTTTTGTGCTCGTGAAGGGATACTCCCCGACAGTTCCTTTCCCAGAGCGACTTGATAATTGTCCGACAACTCAGAGGCTGTCAGTCCGTCACCGGACTTTGGAACATCTGGGGCAATACTTAGCTCGGTTAGGTTGTACCTCGTGAAGACCAAAACCCACCTCCAATTCCGCCTCGATCTGTAAGACGCGGCCGGCGAAAACATTGTGGAGCACATTGCCGGGCTGGATGATTTTGAGATTGCCACCGCCGCCTATCAAGCGGCGCTCGCTCGCTGCCGCAATCTCGGGTGATTTTGCGGCAGGGTGCGCGCACGGTGCATGACAGCGGCCCGCAATCGGTCATTGCGTAACCAAAAAGTGTTGGTGGGAATTCGAGACCGAGCGCCCTAGGCGGTGGCGAGGATAAAATTAGCTCGCACCGGCGGCAGCCAACCTCCTAACGATTGGCCAAGGCTTGCAGCCGCCACGTCGCTTCCATTGAGCCGAGCCTCTCGGCCTTTTGATACCAGCTGCGCGCCTGCTCGATGTCCGCGCCCAATCCCACGACACCGATTTGCGCATGCACCACGGGATCGTAGGTCGCGCCCAGTGCCATGGCCGCGGTGGCATCGCCGGCCTGCGCGGCGCGTTGCAGGAACACACGCGCGCTCGCAAGATCACCCGCGCTAGCGAATTGCTTGCCTTGCTTGACGAGAAGCTTGATCTGGTCCACTTCGAGCCCACCAGGGGGCTTAGCTGGGATTTGGATCTCAGGCTCGTCCGTCGGCGCCACGGCCATCGCGCTCCGCTCCGTCAGCTTGGCCAACTCTGCGATGCCGCGCGCCCGGTCTGACGCTTCGTTCGCGGGCAGCGTGTCAGGATCATCATCGCGCGCCAGGATCGGACGCATTGCGCGCGCTCCGACCGTCGGCGACGCCATGGATTTCGGCGGCGAGCGCGTGGCAACTTGCAGAGTGGGCGGCGACCAACCCGTTTGGCCGATGTAATAGCCGGCCACCGCGACGACGATACTCGTGCTGAAAAGGGCCAGCGATGCGCGTAGGTAACGGCGCAGCGGAGCGGACGGCGGTGGCGGCATAAGCTCGGGCTCGAGTGATTTCGCGCGCCGCCTGCCGATCCGCTCACGGTTGTTGTAGTGCGGCGTATCCAGTGGGGTGAGCCCGGATATGAGCGGCACGGGCGCAACCCGCGGCAGGTGGCCGGCGGCTTGGCGCTGAAGCCAGCGCAGGCTGTCCTCAAGCCGCTCGAGGTCGACGTCCTTGCTGCTCTCGCCATGCCTCGCAGCGGCAGGAAGCCGCTCCATGGCGATGCGCTCCCGCGTTGCGCGCGGCGCCCAATCGGAAGAAGCGGTAGGAGGTCTGCTCGCTGGGCTATTCATGACGTCATCCTCCGTGCCTGAATGCTTCAACTGATGCCGCGCATCGCTTAGTTTCGCGAATGCCCGTCGACGAGGCCAATCGGCTCAACGCTGCCCGCCACGTTGCTTTTCCCGGCACTGCAGAAATTCGCGAAACAGTGCCTCACGCTGCTCTTGCGTCAGGTTTGCCGCTGCGGACGTTTTCAAAACAGCGGAAAAATCGCTGGTCCCCTGCGCGGCAGTCTCCTTTGGACGAATACGCCGCAGCATTTCCTCCGCCACGTTCCAGCGCGTCCAGCCGGGGACGGTGGCAGCAAGATTGACGTCGCGCCACTTCGGGTGGCGTGGCGGCTCACGGAACTTGTCCCAGTTCGTGAACAGGCGCTCGACGAACCGTTCGACGCGCCGATAGCGATCGTGTCCCTTCTCCCGAGTGGCCACCGCGAGCACCGCTGGTACCGCGATCGTATCGACCGGCTGAGCTTCGGGAACGAGCGTCGGATATTCTTTGTTGGTCAACTCGCCGAGCGAGTAGTAGTCGGCAAACGTCTTGGAAAACGAAATCGGTACGAAATGCAGGCCCGAGTTCGCCGGGATTTTGGCAAAAAAATCGATCGGTTGTCCAATCACGCAGACCAGAGCGGCAAGCTCCCCGCTCCTCAGCTTTTGCAACGCGGTGGGATTGTCATAGGGCACCTGCTCGATCTGCACGCCCAAGCGCTGAAACACGATTGCTCCGGTCAGACTTGAAGCGCTGCCCGGGGGCCCGAAGCTAACCTTCTTGCCGCGCAAATCCTCGATCGACTGGATGTCGATGCGCGCCAGCACATGCATTTCCGAAACCGGTAAGCGAATGATGTAATTGACCCTGTAGTCGAGATCGGGAATCTTCCGTTGGGTGCGGAAATAGTCGAAGACGTCGATTTGAGTAACCGCAACATCGACTCGCCGCAAATAGAGCAGATCGTCGAGATTGGAAGCAGCGCCGTAAGTGACCATCGGAATGACGCGCAGATTGTCGCCGTCGTCGAGAACCTCCGCCAGCTCGTTGGCGAACCTCATGTAAGTGTCGGATAGTTGCGCTCCGGCGACACCAACGGTCCAACTATTCTTGCGCAGCTTCATTGCATCATCGCTGCCACCCTCTTCGAGCGATTTCGGTGCCGATTGTGCCTGCGCTGTCGCGATCAATCCGATCGCAAGTGCACCAGGCACGGATGCGAAAGTCAGAAGCGACAGAACGACGCGCACTGCGTGGCAAGATGTGGGTACGCGCATGTGACCACTCTCCCCAGTCAGCTGTAGCATCGAACTCCGCTTTAAGGGGTTGGGTCAAAACGTGGTGGAAATCCGGTTATTAAACAATGCCGGTACGTTGAATCGCAGGTGTAGCGGAGCACGCGGCAGCGAACCAAATCTTACTTCAGGAGTCGGCCAGAACTCTAATCGTTCGAAGGTAGTAACATGCGGTAAAGCAGGATCGCAGCACCGTTCGCTTTCAAAAGGCGGTGAGCCGGAGGTATGAGGGTCTCCGGCTCGACAGGCGCGAATGCCGAATGGGCTTATGGTTTGAAGCGAGGCTGCTCGCGCCGACGTGTGATAAATGCCAGCATTCGGATAAAGCGCCTCATTAGCAAAATACACTTCTTATGTCCGAGTCGGGTCGTTTCGACAGATCGCCCGCTCGCGCCGCCCGGGGAACGTCCGCTTTGCTCCGCAAGCAATCGTTTGGAATCAGGCTGCGAATCTGTCGCTAAGTGCCACAAGCAGACATATGCGGTGCAGCAAACAGCCCGTCAATTTAGGAGCGTTTGGTCAAATTCTCGGGTCGCTCACGGACTATAACTTGGCCTCCGCCGATGAAGATGATCTCCGTGTCCTGCGGAGTATCGCGCCAAGTCATCACGGTTACATTGTCGAGATTGACCCAAACGGGTTGTGCTTTGAGATCGGTGCACTTCACCCACGATGCCATAGCCGGAAACTCTCCTTACCGGGATTGATCCTGCTTCAATCCAAATTGCTTTGAGTGCGCTCGTGAAACTCGACCGACTTCACGAAGGCGACACGACCACTAGTGACCGCTATGCCTCCAATAGCGACCCGGTCAGCGCGTCGTGGCGAAACGTCGCGTTGGGCCAGAAACCTGACTCATGCACCGCAGCAAATACTTATTCGATCACCTTGTCCCGCGCGCAGCAGCATGGACTCTGGAATAGACAGACCGATCGCCCTAGCGGCTTTTAGATTTACGACAAGCTCGAATTTGACCGCTTGCTCGACGGGAAGATCGCCGGGTTTTGCCCCCTTTAGAATGCGGTCGACGTATGTTGCCAAGCGCCGCCATGTGTCGAAGATGCTGGTGAAGTAAGCCATGACCCCGCCGTCTGGGATGTAATCGAGATTTCCGTAAAGGGTTGGTAGCCTCATGCAATTGCCCGTCGAGGGCCAAGCCTACCAAAGGGCAGCGTTGTGCGTCACAGCAAAATTGGACTGCCAATGACCGCTATGGGTCAATTGCTACAGATGCGACCCGAGCCGGGGCCCGGCCTATATCCGCTTTACCCCCAATAGCGACCGGATTGATGCGTCACAGCAAAACGACGCGAAGTGCCAATAGCATCATTGACGCAGTGCAGCAGCCAGCCTTCTATTCGATCAGCTCGTCCTGGCACATCGTGAATAGCTTCAGCTGAAGGCCTTGATCGCGCCATCGATCGCCGCCCGCAGGAAATCGTCGGTCTCGGACTGTTGGTTCTTGGCTGCAACGATCTTATGAGCCGGCGCAACGGCCGCCATGAAATCGCGCAGATGCCAATGACCGAGCATTGGCAGGCTCGGCAGGGTCGTAGGATCGGGTTCGGGATAGACCGATACATAGAAATAGGGCTCGTCGTAATACTCGTCTCCGGGAGAAAGCCCGACGCCGACATGTCCGGTGGCGTCAGCGTTCCGCGCCGGGAGTGTGGTCAAGGTAGCGAGATCGAAGTGGTGCGGCCAGCAGCGCAAGGGCGAGGCCGCGAATTTGCGTCCAACCATTTGTCTTTGGATGGAGCCGAGCAAAAGTCCGGCATTGCCGAACCATGCCGCAAGCTCGGCCAACGCATCGGTCAAGCCGGCCGGGGCATAGGCCGCGCCTTGGGAGACGGCGTGCGCGGGCATCTCGTATGGTGAAGGCGCGTTAAGAGCGTGCGCATCGAGCCCGCTTGCGCCGAGCTGCTCGCTCAACCACCGGCCTGCCTGCGCGTCCGGGCGGCCGTCGAGAGAAAAGGATTGGACGTGCGTGCTTTGCTCACCGACATGCAATGCGAGTGTGAGATCAGTAATTTTCAAGCTCAGCCACGCGCCGTCTTTCAACGGATGCGTGGTAAAGCCGCCAAGAGCGCTGTCCCAACCGAGATTCGTGTGTCCGTCGTCCGGCTGCGGCGGGACATAGGCCCGCGCGGCCCGCGCGAGCCATTGTACCGCATAATGGGCTTGCAGGCGGGCCTCACTCAGCCGGCGCTGGTCAATGCCGCGAAGTGGCACCCAATCCGAA
>Ga0306921_10001051_pt1 | contig 26219 bp, 22 predicted proteins | sample sta12Cox44000080_FD_203760 | JGI IMG/M metagenome (GOLD analysis project Ga0306921, IMG submission 203760) | Lab enrichment of tropical soil microbial communities from Luquillo Experimental Forest, Puerto Rico - statoxic.12C.oxic.44.000.080 (v2)... | ecosystem: Environmental > Terrestrial >...
AGGTCCTTACGCGCGAGGCTAAGTTGGTGCGCCGCGAAGGAATCGAACCTTCAACCTACTGATTAAGAGTCAGTTGCTCTGCCAGTTGAGCTAGCGGCGCGCCGGGCTGCGGACGCAGGACGAGCAACCTACCCCCGCACGCCGGCCTCGCGCAAGCGGGGCGACGCCGCGCGGCCGCGCCAGCGGCCAGCCCCGAGCGCGTCGCGAGAGCCGTGCCCCCCACGATGGCCCGCCGGCGAGCGCGCGTGCTATTCTGCGCTCCATTTTTTCGGGTGCGGTGCGCGGCCGCAAGGCCCCGCGGCGTCCCGTGAGGTCGAGGAGGATCGTTGGAGGAGCGCTCAATCGAACGCGGTGCCGGCGCATCGTTCGCGGCGGCCTGGCTCCCGGTCCTCGCCTACCTCGGTGTCATCTTCTGGCTCAGCAGCATCCCGCACCTTCACCCCCCGGTGCAGTTCAACGGCGCCGACAAGGTGTGCCACGTGCTCGAGTACGGCGGGCTCGGCGTGCTGCTGGCGCGCGCGCTGCGGCGCTCGACCGGGCTCAGCTGGCCGGTCGCGGTGATCGTGGCCACCATCATCCTGGGCTCGCTGGCCGGGGCCGCCGACGAGCGCTCCCAGCTCAACGTGCCGGGCCGCGTGTGCGACGTCTACGACTGGATAGCCGACACCGTCGGCGTGTCGCTCGGGTCGCTCATCTATGGGGGACTCCTGCGGAGCGGCTGGCCATGGCTCTGAAGCACCAGGCGCCACGCGGCACCCGCGATCTGCTGCCGGGTGAGCTCGAGCGCTGGCAGTGGGCCGAGGCGCGCGCCCGGGAGCTGCTCGAGCGCTACGCCTACCGCGAGATCCGCACCCCGATCTTCGAGGACTTCGAGCTGTTCGCGCGCACCTCGGGCGAGTCGAGCGACGTGGTCACCAAGGAAATGTACCGCTTCGCGGACCTCAAGGGCCGTGACCTGGCGCTGCGCCCCGAAGGCACGGCGGGGGTGTGCCGCGCCTACCTCGAGCATGGGCTCGCGAGCCAGGGGCGCATCCACCGGTTGTGGTACATGGGCCCGATGTTCCGCTACGGGCGGCCGCAGAAGGGGCGCTACCGCCAGTTCTGGCAGGTGGGGGCCGAGATCATCGGCACGCTCTCGCCCGGCGCCGACGTCGAGATCATCGCCCTGTTCGTCGATCTGTTCGAAGCCTGGGGATTCAGCGGGCTCACCGTGGCGCTCAACAGCGTCGGCACGCCCGAGACCCGCGCCGCCTACGGCGATGCGCTGCGCGCGTGGCTCGGCCCGGTGCGGGCGAAGCTCTCGGAGGACTCGCAGCGCCGGCTGGAGGAGAACCCGCTGCGCGTGCTCGACACCAAGGACGAGGGCGACCTGGCGCTGATCGCGCCGCGCCGGGAATCGATGCCGCGCATGATCGACGCGCTCGACGGCGAGGCGCGCGCCCACTGGGAGGCGGTGCTCGCCGGGCTCGAAGCGCTCGGCGTCGCGACCGAGATCGACCATGGTCTGGTGCGCGGGCTCGACTACTACACCCGCACCGCGTTCGAGGTGCACGATCGCTCGCTGGGGGCCCAGAGCGCGCTCGGCGGCGGCGGGCGCTACGACGGGCTGATCGCCGAGCTGGGCGGACCGGCCACGCCGGGCGTGGGCTTCTCGATCGGGCTCGACCGCGTGCTGCTGGTGCTCGAGGAGCGCGGCGCCGCGGCGGCGGCGGCGCCCGACAGCGTCTTCGTGGTGGCGATGGAATCGACGCTCGACGCCGCGCCGGCGCTGGTGCGCGCGCTGCGGCGCTCGTTCCGGGTCGAGTGCGATCTCGAGGGCCGCGGCTTCGGCGCCCAGATGAAGGCGGCGGGGAAGAGCGGCGCGCGGCTGCTGGTGCTGCTGGGCGAGGACGAGTGGGCGCGCGGCGAGGTGCTGATCAAGGACCTGGCGAGCGGCGTCCAGCAGACGGTGCGGCGCGAACGGCTCGAAACCGCGCTGCGTACGCGCCTCGCCCAGCCGCGCGAGGTGGGCTCGCGTTGAGCGCCGACCTCGAAGGCCTGGGGGAGTGGCGGCGCAGCCACACCTGCGGCGAGCTGAGGGCCGCCGAGGTCGGCGCCGCCGCGACGCTGATGGGCTGGGTCCACCGCTCGCGCGATCACGGCGGCGTGCTGTTCGTCGATCTGCGCGACCGTTTCGGGATCACGCAGGTGGTGTTCCGGCCCGAGACCGGCGGCGCCGCGCTGCTCGAGCGCGCCGCGACCCTCGGCAACGAGTGGGTGATCGCGGTGCGCGGCACGGTCACCGCGCGCCCTGCCGAGTCGCTCAACCTCGAGCTGCCGACCGGCACGGTCGAGCTCGAGGTGCGCGAGCTCAAGATCCTGGCCGCGGCGGCGGCGCTGCCGTTCCAGGTCAACGAGGCGATGCACCTCGCCAACGAGGACCTGCGGCTGCGCTACCGCTACCTCGACCTGCGGCGGCCCGAGCTGGCGGCGATGCTGGCGCTCCGCCATCGCGCCGCGCAGGCGGCGCGCGCCCATCTCGCCGGCCAGCGCTTCCTCGAGATCGAGACGCCGATGCTGGTCAAGCCCACACCCGAGGGGGCGCGCGACTACGTGGTGCCGAGCCGCGTGCATCCCGGCAAGTTCTACGCGCTCCCGCAGTCGCCGCAGCTCTACAAGCAGACGCTGATGATCGCGGGTTGCGATCGCTACTTCCAGTTCGCACGCTGCCTGCGGGACGAAGACCTGCGCGCCGACCGCCAGCCCGAGCACACCCAGATCGACCTCGAGATGAGCTTCGTCACCGAGGACGACGTGTTCGACGCGGTCGAGGGATTGTTCGTGGCCCTGTGGAAGGAGTGCCTCGGGGTCGACCTCGTGCGCCCGTTCCCGCGCCTCACGTTCCGCGAGGCGATGCTGCGCTACGGCTCCGACAAGCCCGACGTGCGCTTCGGGCTCGAGTTCCGCGACGTCACCGCGCTGTGCGCGCGCTCACCGCTCAACGTGGTGGCGAAGGGCGCCAAACGTGAGGACGGCGTGGGCGTGGCGCTGGTGGTGCCGGGCGGAGCGACGGAGATCTCGGGCACCCAGCTGCGCAAGTACGAAGACGTCGTGAAGGAAGCGGGCGGCGGCGGGCTCACGTTCTTCAAGGTGCTGGACGCGGAGCGCGAGAAGCAGCACAAGGTGTTCCCGGGACCGCTGCTCGACGAGTTCCTGGCCGCGACCGGGACGAAGGACGGCGACGTGGTGCTGTTCACCTCCGGCGCATGGGAGCCGACGCTCAAGGCGCTGGGGGTGCTGCGTTCCCAGCTCGGCCAGCCGCTGCTCGCCGGGCACGAAAAGGAGTGGCGCTTCCTGTGGGTGCGCGAGTTCCCGATGTTCGAGTGGGACCCGGATCGCAAGGGCTGGGCGCCGCGCCACCACATGTTCACGATGCCCAACGCCGAGCACCTGGCGCTGCTCGAGAGCGACCCGGGGAGGGTGTTCGCCCAGCTCTACGATCTGGTGCTCAACGGCACCGAGCTGGGCTCGGGGTCGATCCGCATCCATCGCACCGACATCCAGGAGCGGGTCATGAAGGTGATCGGTCTCACCCACGAGCAGGCCTACGAGAAGTTCGGGTTCCTGCTCGAGGCCTACCGGTACGCCTCCCCGCCCCACGGGGGGATCGGGCTGGGCTTTGACCGCATCGTCATGTTGATGGGCGGAGCCGACAGCATTCGTGAGACCATTGCCTTTCCGAAGAGCGCGAGCGCGGCGAGCCTCATGGACGGCTCGCCCGGCGAGGTCGAGCCGGAGACCTTGCGCGAGCTGCACCTCAAGATGACGCCGTAGGCAGTCAGGAGGTCCCCCACCATGAAGCGTCCCCTGATCATGCTTTGCCTGGCTTTCCTCACCAGCGGCGCCGACGCCGCCCCGCTGCGCGCCCCCACCCCGCTACGCACCCCCGCCCACCTCGATGCGGTGCCGGGGGTGGTCCTGGTCGCCGAGGGCTTCTCCGCCCCCCTTGCGGTCGGGTCGGGAGGGCGCCTGGCGCCCGCCGACCCGGCGCTCGCCGCGGTCCTTAAGCGCTACGGGCTCGACAGCGGCGAGGTGCTCGGCGTTCCTCCGCGCGGGAGCGAGACCCGCTTCCTGCGCCTGCGCAGCGCGCTCGCCGATTTCGATCCGCGCGCCGCGGCCGCCGACCTGCGCGCCACCGGGGCGTTTCGCGCGGTGTGCCCCGATTACACGTTTCGCCCGTTCGACACGCTGCCGAACGACAACTACCTCGCGTTCCAGTGGTACGTGAATTCGGGCTCCGGGGTCGACATCCGGTTGCCCGCGGCGTGGGATACGCAGAAGGGGAGCGCCTCGGTGGTGATCGCGATCCTCGACACCGGGGTCGACACCGGGCATCCGGATCTCGCCTCGAAGATCTGGCACAACCCCGGGGAGATCCCGGGGAACGGCATCGACGACGACGGCAACGGCTACGTCGACGACGTGCAGGGCTGGGACTTCGGCGACGGTGACAACGACCCCAACCCCGAGCCGATCTTCCAGCAGATCCTGGGGTACGACGTCGACATCGGCTTCCACGGCACGTTCTGCGCCGGCATCGCGGGCGCGGCGACCAACAACGTCGAGGGCATCGCGGGCGCGGGGTGGAACTGCCGCATCATGGACCTCAAGGCCTCGAACGCCGCCGGCGACTTCACCACCGCGGCGCTGACCAGCGGGATCCAGTACGCGGCGGCGAACGGCGCCAAGGTGCTGTCGATGAGCTTCGGCGGCCCGGGCGATCCCGGGGTGCCGGAGTTCTTCCAGGCGCTGATCGACGTCGCGACCAGCGCGGGCGTGGTGTGCGTGGCGGCGGCGGGCAACGACAGCACGAATACCCCGGAATACCCGGCGGCGTGCCGGGACGTCATCTCGGTGGGGGCGACCGACGAGACCGGCGCGCGCGCGCCGTTCTCGAACTGGGGGCCGACGGTGGACGTGGCGGCGCCCGGCAGCAGCATGTGGTCCACGATCTGCCGCAACTATGTGGTCGATGACGTCAGCCAGCTGTTCTACGAGTTCCTGTGGAGCTGGGACGGCACCTATCCCTACATGTACGGCGACGGCACCTCGTTCGCCTGCCCGCTCACCGCCGGCGTGTGCGGGCTCATCCGCTCGTTCCTGCCCGGGCTCACGCCGCAGCAGGTCGCCACCGAGCTGATCGCGACCGGCGACCGGATCGCCTTCGACAAGCCGATCGGGCCGCGCGTCGATGCCGCGAACGCGGTGAGCCCGTCGCTGCTCGCGGTGGCGGCCGAAACGCCCCCCGCGCGGCTCGTGATCGAGGACATCAGCCCCGACCCGGTGCGCGCCGCGACCACGCTCCGGCTCGCCCTGCCCGATGCGGGACGCACCCGCCTCGCGCTCTACGACTGCGCCGGGCGCCGGGTGCGCGTGCTGGTCGACGGGGAGCTGCCGGCCGGACACCACGCCGTGACCTGGGACGGCGCCGATGCTCAGGGCGCCCGGCTGCCGGGAGGCGTCTACTTCGCGCGGCTCGAGAGCGGCCGCTCGGTCGCGAGCCGCAAGCTGGTGCTGCTCGCGCGCTAGGATGCCCCCGCCCAAGCCCGTCACGCGCCACCCCGCCTCGGGCGGCTCCGCCGCGCGGCACGGGGCGCATGCGCCGGCCAGCGCGGCCGAGCGCCCGCGGCAGCCGGCGCCGGCGCCACGTGGGCCGCTCCTCCCGCCGCGTGCCAGCCTGCTCGATCCGCGCGCGCCGTATCTCGTGCCGCTCATCATGCTGATCATCTCTCGGGCGCTGTTCGCGATCATCCTGCCGCTCGCCAGCGAGGACGCCTACATCACCTATCGCTACGCCTGGAACCTCGCCAACGGGAACGGGCTGGTCTACAACCCGCACGAACGCGTGCTGGGCTTCTCCTCGCCGCTGTGGACCCTGTGGAGCGCGCTCGGCATCAAGCTGATGCACGACGCGATCGCGCCGCTGTTCGCCCCGGTGCTGTGGGCGCGCGGCTGGACCCTGGTCGCCGACGTCGCGACGCTGCTGGTCGTGACCGCGACGCTGGAGCGGCGCCACGGCCGTCCCGCCGCCTGGTGCTTCGCGTTCTTCTTCGCGGGCTGGAACTACTTCGCCGCGGTGGCGAGCTCGGGGATGGAGATGAACGCGACCCTCGCCCTGATCGCGCTGGGCGCGGTGCTGGCCGAGCGGGGCAGCCGGCTCACCGGTCCGGTGCTGGGGGCGCTGGCGCTGGCGCGCCCCGAGGGGCTGGTCGCGGCCGTGGTGCTCGCGATCGGCGCCTCGATGCGCGACCGCATCGTCGCGGCGCTGGTCGCGCTCGCCGGGCTCGCCGGGCTGTGGATCTACTTCGGGACCATCGTGCCGCAGAGCGTGGTCGCCAAGGCACAGATGTACGGCACGCCGGGGCCGTGGGCGGGGCGGCTGTGGTGGGAGTGGCTGTCGCCGTTCCCGCTCGGTACCTGGGGGCTCACCTCGGAGGGGCAGATCGTCTCGCGCCTCGCCGTGCTGCTCGGCCCCGCCGCGGTGGTCGGGGGGATGGCGCTGTGGCGCGAGCGCGGCAGCCCGATCGCGCGCCTGGTGGCGGCGCTGCTCGCGGTGTGGCTCGGCTACGCCCTGGTCGGGGTGAGCTACTTCTTCTGGTACCTGATCATTCCGCTCGCCGCCGCCTCGCTGCTGGCGGCGATCGGCCTGCCGCGCATCCTCAAGGGGCCGGCGGTGTACGCGGGCGCCGTGCTGTTCGTGCTCGGCGCTTGGCTGATCGCGCCGGCGCTCTACATCGATCGCGCGCGTGCCGAGGCGCGGGGCTTCTACGACACCGCGAGCGACCTGGCGCGGTGGGCGCGGGCGGGCGAGCACATCATGCTCGAGCCGATCGGGCTGATCGGCTATATGTGCCCGCTGGTGGTCACCGACGAGACCGGGCTGGTCTCGCCGCGGGTCGCGAAGCGCAGGCTCGAGGGGCCGGGCTGGCTCGCCGACCTGTTGGCGGCCGAGCGCCCCGAGTGGCTGGTGATGCGGCGTGGTGAGATGACCGACACGCTGGCGTTCGCGGGCGTGGGCCGGCCGTTCCGAAGCCCCGCCGAACGCGACTCGACCCTGGCCCGCTATCGGGTCGCGGCGTGGGAGAATCCCAACGCCGGCGACCTGGCGCTGGGCCTGCTCCACCGCGCGCGGTAGCCGGACATGGGCTCCCAGGGCCTGCGCGCCCCGCGATCACGCCGCCGCTCGGGCGCGCTCCGGCCCGCGGAACCCCAGGCCGGCCCTTCGCGTAGGCTTTCCGTTGAGGCGGAATGGTTCCAACCTTAGGGTACCTGGACCAGTCGAAAGGGTTGAATGGAGCGCTCGGACCCCCGGGGATCCACCCCGGACGCCGTCGCGGGGGGAGCTCCGGGGGCCGCGGACCACGAGGACGTGGCGCGCGCCCGGACCGGGGACGCCCGCGCCTTCGAGCGGCTGTACCGGCGCCACGCGGCGCGAATACACGGGCTGACGCGGCGGATGGTGGGGCCCGAGTGGGCGGCCGAGCTGACGCAGGATGTGTTCGTCAGGGCGTGGGAGAAGCTGGGGACGTTTCGCGGTGAAGCGGCGTTCGGCACCTGGCTGTACCGTTTGGCGATCAACGTGGCGCTGACGCGCCGGGCCTGGCTCGGCACCCAGCGGCGCCGGCTCGACGACCAGGAGGGAACGCTGGAAGCCCTGCCGGCACGGCCGGCGGGCACGGAGCTGGGGATGGACTTCGAGCGCGCGATGGATCAGCTGCCCGGGGGGGCGCGCGAGATCTTCGTCCTCCACGACGTCGAAGGCTACAAGCACGAGGAGATCGCCACCATGCTGGGGATCACGAGCGGCACCACCAAGGCCCAGCTCCACCGCGCGCGCATGCTGATGCGCCAGCACCTCGAGGCCTGAGCATGAGTGCCACGTCGCACCCGGCCGGGGAACGGATGTCCGAGTACCTCGACGGCGGGCTCGCGCCGGTCGAGCGTGCCGCGCTCGAAGCCCACGTCGCCGGCTGCGCCGACTGCAGCGCGACGCTCGCCGGGCTGCGCGCGGTGGTCGAGCGCGCGGCGCTCGAGCGCGGCGCCGAGCACGCGCCCGCGACCGACCTGTGGCCCGGCATCGCGGCCCGGCTCGCGCCGCGTCGCGCGGCGATCCTGCGCCCCGCGGCCGGTTGGCGCGGCTTCCGGGTGAGCTTCGCGCTGCCCCAGCTCGCGGCCGCGGCGCTCGCCCTCATGCTGCTCTCGGCCGGGACGGTGTGGCTCGTGGTCGGGCGGCGCGCCCCGGCGCCGGTGGCGCCGCGGGGCCCGAGCACGTCGTCGGGCGAGGCGGCGCTGATCGGCCCCGACGCCGCGCTCGCCGACTTCGGCTTCACGCGCTACGACGCCGCGATCGCCGACCTCGAGCGGGTGCTGGCCGAGCACCGCAACCAGCTCGACCCGGCGACGGTGCGCGTGGTCGAGGAGAACCTGCGCATCATCGACCAGGCCACGCAGCAGGCGCTCAAGGCGCTCAAGGCCGACCCCTCGAATCCCTATCTCAACGACCACGTCGCCGACCAGATGCGGCGCAAGGTCGAGCTGCTGCGCCAGGTCACGTCGCTCATTCACGCCTGAGGAACCCCGATCCGATGATCCCGACCATCTCCGCCGTGCTGCTCAGCGCCTCGATGTTCACGGTCCACACCGACACCACCGCGGCGGTGAAGCCCGGCACGCGGCTGGTGATCGAGAACTTCGGCGGCAACGTCGCGGTCTCGACCTGGACCAGGAACGCGGTGCGCATCGAGGCCGAGCACTCGACCCACTCGGAGATCGACATCGAAAGCGCCGAGAGCGCCCTGCGCATCGTCACCAGCGGGCGCCGTGGGGTGCCGGGATCGGTCGACATGCACATCACGATGCCGAAATGGATGGACCTCAAGGTGAGCGGCGTCTACACCGGGGTGTCGGTCGAGGGCAGCGAGGGCGAGGTGCGCGCCAGCACGGTGCGCGGGGACCTGAGCGTGAACGGCGGCAGGGGCTTCGTGGTGCTCGAGTCGGTGCAGGGTGACGTGGTGGCGCGCAACACGCGCGCGCGGCTGAAGCTGTCGTCGGTCAATCAGGGGGTGGAGGTCTCGAACGCCCAGGGCGAGGTGCACGCCGAGAGCGTGAACGGCGACGTCATGCTGTCGGGGATCATCTCGTCGATGGTCGACGCCAGCAGCGTGAACGGCGGCATCTGCTACCGCGGCTCGATCGCCCGGGACGGCCACTACCACTTCTCGACCCACAACGGCGACGTCGACCTCGGGCTCCCCGACGACGCCAGCGCCACCGTTTCGGTCTCGACCTTCAGCGGCGATTTCGACTCGGCGTTCCCGGCCAAGCTGTTCGACAGCGGCGGCCGGCGCTTCAACATGACGTTGGGCGCCGGCGACGCGGAGATCATGCTCGAGACCTTCCAGGGCACGGTGCACCTGCGCCATGCCAGCGAACCATGCAGCGGGCGGCGCGAGCGGCACGAGATGCGGATCAAGCAGAAAGACAAGGAGCGGATGGAGAAGGACCAGAGGAACGAGGACCGGGATACGACGGACGAGGGCGAGAGTCAATGACCCGAAGCGAGCGAGGAGGTGCGCCGATGTGGAGGGTGTCTGAGGTTCGCGCAGCCCGGATGATGTGCCGGGCGCTGGCGGCGCCGGCGGTCGTGGCCGCGATGACAGTGGGGTTCAGCGTGGGCGACGTGTCGACCGCACTGGCCAAGAAGGCGGCCACGACCAGCAGCAGCCGCGACAGCAGCGGGCAGGAGAACCTGCAGTGGAGCTGGACGCTCGCGCCCGGCAAGACCATCGAGATCAAGGGGGTCAACGGAGCGATCCATGCGGAGCGCGCGACCGGCAGCAAGGTCGAGGTGCGGGCCTGGAAGCATGCCCATCACAGCGATCCCGACGAGGTCAAGGTCGAGATCGTCGAGCACGCCGGCGGCATCACGGTGTGCGCGGTCTATCCCGGCTACGGAAACGATTGCACCCCGGGCGAGGGCGGACACTCGAGCACCCACAACAACGACGTGGTGGTCGACTTCGAGGTCAAGGTCCCGTCCGGCGTCGGCTTCACGGGACGCACCGTCAACGGCTCGGTCGAGGCCGAGTCGCTGGAAGGCCCGGTCGAGGCTCATACCGTCAACGGCCACGTCGACGTCTCGACCACGCGGGTCGCCGTGGCCACCTCGGTCAACGGCTCGATCACCGCCCGTCTCGGCAGCATGGCGGGCCGCGACCGGGTCACGTTCCATACCGTGAACGGCAGCATCACGCTCGAGCTGCCGGCCGGCACCAACGCCGACCTGAGCGCCCGGACCGTCAACGGCTCGATCGACACCGACCTTCCGATCATGGTCCAGGGCTCGATGAGCCGGCACAAGATCGAGGGCACGATCGGGAAGGGCGGCGTCGACCTCGACGTCGAGACCGTGAACGGCTCGATCCGGCTCCGCAAGACCTCGATCTGACCCGCGGGGGGCCGCTCGGATCCACGAGGGCGGCCCGGTGCGATCCCCGATCCGGGGCCGGGGCGTAAGACATCGCCTCACGCCAGATCGAGGTGCGGCCCGACAGACATAAGACGGCCCGGGTGCCACCATCGCGGGCGTGGAGCGGATCGAGAGCAGGGACCTCGCGGCCGCCCCCGCCAGGCGCGGGGCGCCCTTCAGGCCTCCCAGCGATGTGCTGAGCTCACGGGAGCTGGAAGTATTCCGGCTGCTCGGGCTCGGCCGCGGCACCAGCCAGATCGCAGACGCCCTGGGCGTGAGGCCCAAGACCGTCCAGACCTTCCGGACCCGCATCCAGCAGAAGCTCGATCTCAAGGGCTACATGGAGCTGATCCGCGAGGCGGTGCTCTGGGTGGCCCTGGGCGCAGACGTCCGGCGATGAACCCTGCGTACCGGCGACTGTTGGTCGCCGCCGTGCTCTCCGCATGCCTCTGGCCGGTGCGCGCCGCCGGCTCGGCGCCCAGCCTCGACGAGGTCGTGGCGATCGCGCTGCGGGCCAATCCCGACGCGCGCGAGGCGGATTTCCGGCTCGAGGCGGCGCTTGCGGATCAGCGCGCGGCGGGCGCGATCCCGAATCCCACCTACTCGATCGCGCCCGCGAATCCGTATCAGTTCCTGTGGAGCGCGCCGCTCGACGTCGGACCCCAGCGTTGGTACCGCACGCGGGCCGCGGGCATTGCCACCGAGGCGGCGCGCGGCGACCGCGAGGACCAGTTCCAGCAGACCGTGTTCTCGGTGCGGCAAGCGTTCTACGACGTGCTGCTCGGGGACTCGCTCAGGACGCTCGCGCTCGACGAGGAGGCGATCGTCCGGCAGCTGGTGGCGGCCGACTCGGCGCGCGTGGCGAGCGGGGATCTGAGCCCGTCCGATCTGGCGCGCAGCACGGTCGAGTTGGCGCAAATCGAGGCGGCGCGGGCGCGCGCCACCGCGAACCTGCATCGCGCGCGTCTCGCGCTGCAGGTCCTCATGGGGGTGGCCCGGCCCGACACCGGCTTCACCGTGAGCGGCGAGCTGCGCTTTGCTCCGATCACCCTGCCGCTCGACTCGCTCGAGACGCTGGCGATGGCGAGGCGCGCCGACCTGGCGGCCGCGGTGCACCGGGCCGACGCGGCCCGGGCTCTGCAGGAACTGGCGCGCAGCAGCCTGGTCCCGACCCCGGTGCTGACGCTGGTCCACCAGCCCGACCTGCCGTTCCCGAACGGCTCGCACGTGGCGCTGGGGTTGTCGCTCGAGGTGCCGGTGTTCGACTGGAACGGCGCGGCGCGTCAACGCGCGGCCGCCGAACTCGAGATTGCCCGCCTCGAAGAGGCGCGCATCCGGGCCCAGGTGACGACGGCGGTGGCGACCGCGATCGACGACTACCTCACGGCGCGCACGCTGGCCTCGCGCTATGCGTCGGGGGCGCTGGATCAGGCGAGGGACGCGCTCGAGACGGTGCGCTACGGCTACAGGCGCGGGTCGCGCTCGCTGCTCGATCTGCTCGACGCGTTGCGCGCCTACGGGCAGGTGCGTTCCGACTACTACAACGCTGTTCACGACTACTGGGTGAGCGCCTACGCGCTGAGCCGTGCCGCGAGCAAGGAGCTGGTGCCATGATGAATTCGTTCGCCCCTCGGTCTCTTCCCTCACACGTGGTGCTGTGGCGCACCGCGGTGCTCGCCCTGTTCGCCACCGCCGGCGCGTGCTCACGCGACGCTCACGAGGCGCCGGCGGCCGCCATCCCGGCGCCGCCGGGCGAGGTGCGCCTCGCGGCCGGGTCGCCGAAGCTCGCGTATCTCGAGGTCGACACGGTCGGCACCCGCCGCGAGCGGACGGTCGCCGTGCTGCCCGCGGTGGTGGCGATGGACGAGGATCACTCGGTCCGCATCACCTCTCCGGTGAGTGGTCGCGTGACCACGCTGCTCGCGCGCTCGGGCGATCTCGTGATCCGCGACCAGCCGCTCGCCCGTATCGTCTCGAGCGATCTGGCCCAGGCGGCGAGCGATCAGGTCAAGGCGGTGGCCGCGGCCCGGCAGACCGCCGGGGCGCTGGCGCGCGCGCAGGATCTCTTCAACCACCGGGTCATCGCGCTCAAGGACCTCGAGCAGGCCCGCACCGACGACGCGCAGGCCCGGGCGGAGCGGGACCGGGCGCAGCTGCGCGTCCGCCAGCTCGGCGCGCGCGGCGAGAGCGTCGAGGGCGAGTTCGTGCTGCGCGCGCCGTTCCGGGGCACGATCGTCGAGCGGTCCGTGAACCCCGGCAGCGAGGTGCGCATCGACGGCGGGGTGCTGATGACCCTCTCGGCTCTCGACACGGTGTGGATCGACGCCAGCGCCTACGCCCGCGATCTTCCCCAGGTACAACCCGGCGACCGGCTGGTATTCAGCACCGAGGCGGCGCCGGGCCGGAGCTTCGGGGCCCGGGTGCTCAGGGTGAGCAGCGCGCTAGATCCCCAGTCGCACACCGCAACCGTCACCGCTGCGATCCCCAACCCGGACGGCGCCCTGCATCCCGAGATGTTCGGGGAGGCCCGCGTGCTGGCGCCCGACACTGCTCGCGAGCCGGTGGTGTCGACCACCGCGCTGGTCACGCAAGGGGCAGGCACGGTGGTGTTCGTCCAGGAGGGGCCCGGCCGGTTCGTGCGGCGCTCCGTGACGGTGGGCGAGGACGACGGCGCCACCGCCGTGATCACGAGCGGCCTCAATCTCGGCGAGCGCGTGGTGACCCGGGGCAGCCTGCTGCTCGCCGGCGAGCTGGTGCGCTGAGCGTGCTGCGCGCGGTCATCCGCTTCGCGCTCCGCCAGCGACTGCTGATCGTCGGCGCCGCCCTGCTGCTGGTGATCGTCGGCCTGCGCGCCTTCCTGCAGCTTCCGGTGGAGGCCTTCCCCGACGTCGAGGACATTCATGTCCAGGTGATCGCGCAGTGGGCAGGGCACGCGGCGCAGGAGATGGAGCGCTCGGTGACCCTCCCGATCGAGCGGGAGCTCAACGGCCTGCCCAACCTGACCAACTTGCGCTCGATCTCGATGTTCGGGCTCTCGGTCGTGACCCTGACGTTCGAGGACGGCACCGGCGACTACTTCGCCCGCGAGCAGGTGCTGGAGCACCTGCAGACCGTGAGCCTGCCGAGCGGCGTCACGCCCTCGCTGGCCGCGCTCTCCAACTCCCTGGGCGAGATCTATCGCTACACGCTCGAAGGTCCGGCGCCGCTCACCGAGAAGCGCGAGCTCCAGGACTGGGTGCTGGAGCCGGCGTTACGCACCGTGCCGGGGGTCGCCGATCTGGTCGCGTTCGGCGGCATGACCAAGCAGTACCAGGTGGCGCTCGACCCGAACCGGCTGCGCTCCTACGGCGTGACGCTCGCCCAGGTGGAGTCGGCGGTCGCGGCCGCCAACGCCAACACCGGTGGCGGCTACATCGAGCACGGCTACGAGAAGCAGGTGGTGCGCGGGGTGGGCCTGCTCCGCGGCGCCGACGACATCGCCGACGTCTCGGTGACGCTGCGCAACGGCGTGCCGGTGCACGTGCGCGACCTGGGGGTGGTGTCGGTCGGCGGCGCCCCGCGCGAGGGGATCGTGGCGCGCGACTCGAGCGACGACGTGGTCGAGGCGATCATCCTGATGCGCAAGGGCCTGAACGCGCTGCGGGTGCTGAAGGGCGTGCGCGCCAAGGTGGCGGAGATCCGCGCGCTCGACCTGCCGCCCGGAATACGGCTGGTCACGACCTACGACCGGGCCAATCTGGTGAACGAGACGGTGCGGACGGTGCGCGAGAACCTGCTGCTCGGCGCCGCGCTGGTGCTGATCGTGCTGGTGGTGTTCCTGGGCGACTGGAGGAGCGCCGCGATCGTCGGGGCGGTCATCCCGTTGTCGCTCCTGGTGGCGTTCATCCTCATGCAGGCTTGTAACGTCTCGGCCAACCTCATCTCGCTGGGCGGGGTCGACTTCGGCATCATCGTCGACTCGGCGGTGGTGCTGGTCGAAGCCTTCCTGGTGCGTCTCGCGCTGGAGCGGCCCGAGCCGGGACTGCCGAAACGCGAGTTGCTCGCCACCACCGCCCAGGGGATGGGACGGCCGATCCTGTTCTCGAAGGCGATTCTCATCACGGCATTCATGCCGATCTTCACGTTTCAGCGGGTCGAGAAGCGCATCTTCTCACCCATGGCGTTTACGCTCTCGTTCGCCCTGATCGGCTCCGTGATCCTGTCGCTCACGCTCATCCCGGTGCTGGCCAGCTTCTTCATGGGCGGCCACCGCGCCGCCGGCGAGACCCTGGCGACCCGCGTGCTGCAGCGCTATTTCGCGCCGCTGCTCGATTGGGCGATCCGGCGCCGGCGCCTCCTGATGGCGTGCGCGGCCGGGCTGATCGTGGTCACGCTGGTGGTCGCGCTGCGGGTTGGCACCGAGTTCCTGCCCGAGCTCGACGAGGGAAACATCTGGCTGCGCGTCACGATGCCGGTCGGCATCTCGCTCAGCGAGGCCAAGGCGGTCGAGCGCCAGGTACGAGGCGTCATCCGCGAATCCCCGGCAGTGCGGCAGGTGGTGAGCCAGCTCGGCCGCCCCGACGACGGCACCGACTCCAAGGGGGCCAACAACCTCGAGATGTACGTCGAGCTGCGGCCGCGCGGCGAATGGGGCCGGGTCCACGACAAGGACGCGCTCATCAACGCCATCAGCGAGCGGCTCGACGCCATTCCCGGCATCGACTTGAACTTCTCGCAATACATCCGGGACAACGTCGAGGAGGCGCTGTCGGGTGTGACCGGAGAGCTGGTGGTCAAGATCTTCGGCCCCGACCTCCACGTGCTCCAGGATACCGCCGCCCGCGTCGAGGGCGTCATGGCCGGGGTGCGGGGCGTGGCGGACCTGGCGGTCGAGCAGCAGTTCGGACAGCCGCAGGTGCAGCTGATCATCGACCGGGCGGCGATCGCCCGCTACGGCCTCAGCGTGTCGGACGTCAACGACGCGATCGAGACCGCGATCGGAGGCAAGGCAGTCACCCAGCTGTTCGAGGGGAGCCGCAGCTTCGACGTGGTCGTGCGGTTCGTGAGCTCGGCGCGCGACAACGTGCGGGCGCTCGCGGCGCTCCCGGTCGCGACGCCGGACGGCGGCTCGGTGCCGCTCGCCAGCGTGGCGCGCATCGTCCTCGACGAGGGCGCCTCGCGCATCGCACGTGAAGCCAACCAGCGGCGGATCGCGGTCAAGTGCTCGGTGCGCGGACGCGACCAGGGCAGCTTCGTCTCCGAGGCGCAGCGCCTCGTGGCGCAGCGGGTGCCGCTACCGACCGGGTACCGCATCACCTGGGGCGGCCAGTTCGAGAACCAGCGTCGGGCCACCGCCCGGCTCGCGATCATCGTTCCGGTCAGCATTCTGCTCATCTTCGTCCTGCTGTTCAGCGCCTTCGGCTCGATGAAGTACGCGACGCTGATCCTCGCCAACCTGCCGTTTGCGCTGATCGGCGGGCTCGTGACCCTGTTCGTCCGCCACATCAACCTGAGCGTGTCAGCTGCGGTGGGGTTCATCGCGTTGTTCGGTATCTCGGTCCAGAACGGCGTGATCCTGGTGAGCGAGTTCAACCGGCTGCGTGAGCTGGGACTGCCGATCGCCGAGGCGGTGCGCCGCGGCACCATCGACCGCCTGCGCCCGGTGGTGATGACCGCGCTGATGGCGGCGCTCGGCCTGCTGCCCGCGGCCCTGTCGCACCGGGTGGGCGCTGAAACCACGCGCCCGTTCGCGTCGGTGATCATCGGGGGCCTGTTCACCGCCACCTTGCTCACGCTCATCATGCTCCCCGCGCTGTACCAGGAATTCCACGAGGAGCCGCACGCCGACCTGGCGCGCTGAGCACCCGCCTGCGGCCGCCGCGCTGCGCCGCGGCTCGCTTTGCGGCGCAAAGTAGCGCTTGCCGGCGCGGCGCGCGGCGGCTAAGCTCTTACCCATGTCGGCCCTCCGGCCCCCGCTCGAGCGCCCGCCGGCGCTCCACGTCCACGCCATGGACGACCTGCGCTTCATCCGCCAGACCATGGAGGCGGCGGGCTCCTTCACCGCGGTGCCGGGCTGGGGCACGGTGGCGATGGGGGCGAGCGCGCTGATCGCCGCCCTGGTCGCCGCGCTGCAACCCACCCCGGGCGCCTGGCTCGCGACCTGGATGATCGAGGCGGCGGCGGCGCTGGTGATCGCCGCGGCGACCATGAGCCGCAAGGCGCGCGGCATCGGCCTGTCGCTGTTCTCGGGCCCGGGGCGGCGCTTCGTGCTGAGCTTCGCACCGCCGCTGTTCGCGGGCGCGATCCTCACCATCGTGCTGGCCGCCGGCGGGCGCACCGCGGTGCTGCCCGGGGCGTGGCTGCTGCTCTACGGCACCGGCGTGGTCACCGGCGGGGCGTTCTCCGTCCGCATCGTGCCGGTGATGGGGCTGTGCTTCATGCTGGCGGGCAGCGTCGCGCTGTTCCTGCCCGCGGCGTGGGGCAACCTGGCCATGGCGGCCGGCTTCGGCCTGATCCACGTCGTGTTCGGCGTGCTGATCGCGCGGCGGCACGGTGGCTAGGGGCGGCGCGGCGGCCGGCCATCGCCGGCGCGGAACCGGGCGCGCGCTCGAGAGCGTCACCGGGCCGCGGCCGCAGCGCGCCGCGCTGCTCGACCGCGTGATCCACGAGCGCATGCGGCTCGGCATCGTCTCGGCGCTGGCGGTCAGCGAGACCCTCACCTTCAACGAGCTCAAGCGCCTGATGAAGACCAGCGACGGCAACCTGAGCGTGCACGCGCGCCGGCTCGAGGAGGCGCACTACGTCCAGTGTCTCAAGTCCTTCGATGGCCGTGTGCCGCGCACCCGTTATCGCCTCACCGACACCGGCCGCCGCGCGCTGGAGCGCTACCTGGATCACATGGAAGCGCTGATTCGCACGATGCGCGACCGCTGATATTTTCGTGGAGTCCAACTTTATGACGCAAAGTGCTTGGTCGGGCCCCGCGGGCCGCGGGCTGCATGTCGCCATCATCATGGACGGCAACGGGCGCTGGGCCGCGGCGCGCGGCTGGCCGCGCGCCGCCGGCCATCGCGCCGGGGCGCTGGCGGTGCGCCGGGTGGTCGAGGCGGCGCGCCGCAGCGGCGTGGCCACGCTCACCCTCTACGCCTTCTCCTCGGACAACTGGGCGCGGCCGGCGCGCGAGGTGGCGACGCTGATGCGGCTGTTCCGCGTCCATCTCGGCGCCGAGACCCCGCGCTGCGTCGCCAACGGCATCCGGCTGTCGGTGATCGGGCGGCGCGACCGGCTGCCCGCGCGGCTGGTCGCGGCGATCGCGGCCGCCGAGGCCGAGACCGCGCGCCCCGGCCCGGCGGCGATGCTGCTGCGCATCGCGGTCGACTACTCGGCGCGCGACGCGGTGGTGCGCGCGGCGGCGGGCGGGGCGACCGGAGACGGGCTCACCCGCGAGACCTTCGAGGCGCGCCTGAACCAGGTGTGCCACGGCGAGGGGCCGGCGCCCGACGTCGATCTCCTGATCCGCACCGGCGGCGAGCAGCGCCTGAGCGACTTCCTGCTGTGGGAGTGCGCCTACGCGGAGCTGCTGTTCACCGACCGCATGTGGCCGGACTTCGGGCCCGCCGATCTCGAGCGCGCGCTGGACGAGTTCCACCGCCGCGAGCGGCGCTTCGGCCGCGTCTCCGCCACGCCCCCGGGTCGCGCGCTGGCCGGAGGCTGAGCGCCGGGCTACACTGCGGCCGCAGATCGCACGCGTCGATCCGGAGGCCTGCATGCCCGCGTCCAAGCGCCCGCTCGAGCACTTCCTCGCCACCTGGGATTTCGAGGCGCAGCGCACCGTCCGCCTGCTCGAGGTGCTGCCTACGGAAAGCTACGACTACCGTCCCGACGGGAGCGGACGCTCGCTCGGCGAGCTGTCCTGGCACCTGGCCGAAATCGAGGCCTACATGACCTGGGGCGTCGAGACGCGCAGCTTCGAGTACGGGATGAAGCCGCCCGGCGTCGAGCGCCCGCGCGAGGTGGCGCTGCTGGCGCCCGGGTACCGGCGCGTCCATGGCGAGGCGGTGGCCCGGGTGCGCCAGCTCAAGCCCGCTGACCTCGACCGGCGCATCAAGTTCTTCAGCGGGACCATGAAGACCATCTCGGAGATCCTTTGGGGAGCGGTGCTCCATCACCACATCCATCATCGCGGCCAGCTCACGCTCATGTGCCGGCTCGCCGGCGGCAAGCCCCCCGGCCTCTACGGACCGACGCGCGAGGAGATGGCGGCGATGCGGTCAGCGGCCGCCCCCCGGTCCTGATGGAACGCCTCGAGTCGCACCTCGACACCACCAGCCCCGAGTTCAAGGCCAACGCCGCGCACCACCGCGCGCTGATCGCCGAGCTGCGCGACCGGCTCGCCCGGGTGCGCGAGGGCGGGGGCGCCGATCAGGTGGCGCGCCACCGCGCGCGCGGCAAGCTGTTCGTGCGCGAGCGGGTCGAGGGCCTGCTCGATCCCGGCACCGCGTTCCTCGAGCTGTCGCCGCTCGCCGCCCACGGGCTCTACGACGACGAGGCGCCCGCGGCCGGCATCGTCACCGGGATCGGCGCGATCCACGGCCGGCCGGTGATGGTGGTGGCGAACGACGCCACGGTGAAGGGCGGCACCTATCTGCCGATGACGGTCAAGAAGCACCTGCGCGCCCAGGAGATCGCGCTCGACAACCGCCTGCCGTGCATCTATCTGGTGGACTCGGGCGGCGCGTTCCTGCCGCTCCAGGCCGACGTGTTCCCGGACCGCGACCACTTCGGGCGCATCTTCTACAACCAGGCGCGCATGTCGGCGCTCGGCATCCCGCAGATCGCCTCGGTGATGGGCTCGTGCACCGCGGGCGGCGCCTACGTGCCGGCGATGAGCGACGAGGCGATCATCGTGCGCGGCGAGGGCACCATCTTCCTCGGCGGCCCGCCGCTGGTGAAGGCCGCGACCGGCGAGGAGGTGAGCGCCGAGGAGCTGGGCGGCGCCGACGTCCACACCCGCATCTCCGGGGTCGCCGACCACCTGGCCGAGGACGACGGACACGCGCTCGAGATGGTGCGCGACGTCATCGCGCACCTGGGCGCCGCGCCGCGCCCGGCCATCGAGGTGATCGAGCCCGAGCCTCCGGCTTACGATCCCGAGGAGATCGTCGGGCTGCTGCCGCGCGACCTGCGCACCCCCTACGAGGTGCGCGAGCTGATCGCGCGCCTGGTCGACGGCTCGCGCTTCCACGAGTTCAAGGCGCGCTACGGCCCCACCATCGTCACCGGGTTCGCCCACCTCCACGGCATCCCGGTCGGCATCCTCGCCAACCAGGGCGTGCTGTTCAGCGACAGCGCGCTCAAGGCCACCCACTTCATCGAGCTGGCGGCGCAGCGCGGCACGCCGCTCCTGTTCCTGCAGAACATCAGCGGCTACATCGTCGGCAAGCAGTACGAGCACGGCGGGATCGCCAAGGACGGGGCCAAGATGGTCCATGCGGTCGCCAACGCCGGGGTGCCGCGCCTGACCGTGATCATCGGCGGCAGCTTCGGAGCCGGGAACTACGGGATGTGCGGCCGCGCCTACCAGCCGCGCTTCCTGTTCATGTGGCCCAACAGCCGTATCAGCGTGATGGGCGGCGAGCAGGCGGCCTCGGTGCTGGCCCAGGTCAAGCAGGCGGGCCTCGGCGGCTCGGGCAAACCGATGACGGCGGCCGAGGAGAAGGCGTTCAAGCAGCCGATCCTCGAGCGCTACGAGCAGGAGGGAAATCCGTACTACTCGACCGCGCGGCTGTGGGACGACGGCATCCTCGAGCCGGCCGAGACCCGCAGCGCCCTGGCGCTGGCGCTCGCGGCCGCGATCCGCGCCCCGCTCCCCGAGGCACGCTTCGGCGTGTTCCGGATGTGAGCGGGACGACGCCGCCGGTCGCGATCGAGCGCGCGGGGGCGGTGGCGCGCCTGTGGCTCGACCGCCCGGCAAGCCACAACTCGCTCGCTCCCGACCTCGCGGCGGCGCTCGCCGCCTCGTTCCACGAGCTGGCGCACGACGACGCGGTGCGGGTGGTGGTGCTGGGCGGGCGCGGGCCCTCGTTCTGCGCCGGCGCCGATGTCGCGACCATGAGGGCCTCGGCCGCCGCCAGCTTCGAGGAGAACCTGGCCGAGGCCGAGCGCCTGAGCGGCACCTTCGCCACGGTCGCCGACTTCCCCAAGCCGCTGGTCGCACGCGTCCACGGCCACGCGCTGGGCGGCGGCGTCGGGTTGTTGTGCGCCTGCGACATCGCGGTGGCGGCGGACGACGCGCGTTTCGGGCTCTCCGAGGTGCGGCTCGGCATCCTGCCCGCGATCATCAGCCCCTACGTGCTGCGGCGCCTCGGCGACCGCCACGCGCGCGAGCTGATGCTGACCGGCGAGCGCTTCGACGCCGCGACCGCGCTGCGCGTCGGGCTGGTTCATCACCTGGCGCCGGCCGCCGCGCTGGATGAGAAGGTCGGCGAGCGGATCGAAGCGCTGCTCGCGGGCGGCCCGGCGGCGCAGCGCCGCATCAAGACGCTGATCGAGCTGCGCGCCGACTCGACCTGGGAGGAATACCGCGCCGCGCTGCCGCGGGTGCTGGCCGAGGTGCGCCAGGGCGACGAGGCGCGCGAGGGCCTCACGGCGTTCATCGAGAAGCGCAAACCGCGCTGGACCACGGAGCGCTGAGCGCATGTTCCGCCGAGTCCTGATCGCCAACCGCGGCGAGATCGCCTGCCGCATCGCGGCCACCCTGCGCGCCATGGGCGTCACGCCGGTCGCGGTCTACTCCGAGGCCGACCGGGGGGCGCTGCACGTCCGCACCGTGGCCGATGCGCTGCCGATTGGCGGCCCGGACCCGCGCGACTCCTACCTCAACATCGCGGCACTGCTCGCGGCCGCGAAGCGCAGCGGCGCCGACGCCGTGCACCCGGGCTACGGGTTCCTGGCCGAGAACCCCGCGTTCGCCGAGGCGGTCGAGCAGGCGGGGCTCGCGTTCATCGGCCCCACTGGCGAGCAGATCCGCAGGCTGGGCGACAAGCGCGCGGCGCGGGCGCTGGCCGCCAAAGCGGGGGTGCCGGTGGTGCCGGGCGCCGAGGGCGACGATCCCGCGGCGCTGGCCAGGGCGGCCGGCGCGATGGGCTACCCGGTGATCGTCAAGGCGGCGCTCGGAGGCGGCGGCAAGGGGATGCGGGCCGTCGACGACGCCGCGTCGCTCGCCGAGGCGATCGAGAGCGCGCGCCGCATCGCCGAGTCGGCGTTCGGCGACCGCTCGATCTACCTCGAAAAGCGCCTCGAGCGCCCGCGCCACGTCGAGGTCCAGGTGCTGGGCGACGGGTGCGGCGAGGCGATCCACCTGTTCGAGCGCGAGTGCTCGCTCCAGCGCCGGCACCAGAAAGTGATCGAGGAGTCGCCCTCGCCGGCGGTCAACGAGACGCTGCGCGAGCGCCTCACCTTCGCGGCGGTGGCGCTGGCGCGCGCCGCGCGCTACCGCGGCGCCGGCACGGTCGAGTTCCTGGTGGCGCGGGACGGGACCTTCCACTTCCTCGAGATGAACACCCGGCTCCAGGTCGAGCACCCGGTCACCGAGCTGGTCACCGGGCTCGACCTGGTGCAGCTCCAGCTCGAGGTCGCGGCGGGAGGGAAGCTCCCGATCCTCCAGGAGCACGTGCGCCACCATGGCCACGCGATCGAGGCGCGGATCTACGCCGAGGACGCCGCGCGCGGCTTCCTGCCCCAGGCCGGCACCGTCGCGCGCGCGCGCTGGCCGCGCGGCCCATTCGTGCGCGTCGACGCCGGAGTGGAGCGCGGCGACGGCGTGCCGGTCCAGTACGACCCGATCCTCGCCAAGCTGATCGCCTGGGGCCCGGATCGGGCGCGGGCGCACGAGCGCCTGATCACCGCGCTCGACGAGGCGGTGGTCCATGGCGTGGTCACGAACCTGCCGTTCCTGCGTGCGCTGGCCCGCGCGAGCGAGGTGGCGCGCGGGAGCTTCGACACCGAATGGATCGAGCGCGACTTCATGGGCGGCTTCACCGCGCTCGCCACCGCTCCGGCGCCCGATCAGGCGCTGGCGGTCGCGGCGATCGCCGAGCTGACCGGCGCGGCGGCCGAGGCGGGCGCGGCGGCGCCCGGCGCTCCCGCCGCCGCGCCCTCGCCCTTCACCACGCTCGGCGGCTGGCGGCTCCCGGGGCTCGGCTCGTGAGGCTCGCGTTCCGAGACGGCGACCGCACGCGCGAGGTCGAGGTCTCGCGGGTGGCGCCCGGGCGTTACCGGGTGAGCATCGACGGGGTGGTCGCCGAGCTCGACGCCGAGCCGCTGGGGGGCGGGCGCTTCCGCCTCCGCAGCGGCGAGGCGGGGAGCCTCGCCGAGGTGACGCGCGACGGCGCGCGGCGCTTCGTGCGCCTGGGCGCGCTCGACTTCGTGCTCACGCGCGAGCGCGCGGGCGGCGCGCGGCGCGAGCGCGCGGCGGGCGGCGGGCTCGAGGCGCCCATGCCGGGCGTCGTCACCCGCGTGCTGGTGAGCAGCGGCGACGCGGTGACCCGGGGTCAGCCCCTCCTCACCCTCGAGGCGATGAAGATGGAGCACGTCATCCGCGCCCCGGCCGGCGGCCGGGTGACGCGCGTGCTGGCGCGCCCCGGCGAGCTGGTCAACGGAGGCGCGGCGCTGGTCGAGCTCGAGCCCGCCGCGACCCCCGGCCCATGAGTCCGACCGAGCGCGAGGGGCGCACCATGAACGTGCTGCTCGAGCGCATGTGGGGCAACGCGGTCGCCGCGCTCGACCAGTCGCGCCGCGCGCGGATCGTCGACCTGCTGCTGGTGCTCGGCGTCGTCGGCCTGGCGGTCGCGGCATCGCGGATCGCCGGGGAGTGGCGCGGGGTGCCGCGCGCCGAGGTGGTGATCGACCTCTCGCCCAAGGCACTGCCGCGCTACACGCTGTTCTCCCTGTCGCGCGGGCTGTTCGCCTACGCGCTGTCGCTCTCCTTCACGCTGGTCTACGGCTACTGGGCGGCCAAGGACCGCGTGGCCGAGCGCCTGCTGGTGCCGCTGCTCGACATCCTGCAGAGCATCCCGATCCTCGGCTTCATGCCCGGGCTGGTGCTGGCGATGGTGGCGGCGTTCCCCCACAGCAACGTCGGGCTCGAGCTGGCCGCGATCGTGATGATGTTCACCGGGCAGGTGTGGAACATGACCTTCAGCTACTACCACTCGCTCAAGGCGGTGCCCGACGACCTGCGCGAGGCCGGCACGGTGTACCGCTTCGGCTGGTGGCGCCGGCTCAAGTGGGTCGAGCTGCCGTTCGCGACCCTGGGGCTGGTGTGGAACAGCATGATGAGCATGGCCGGCGGCTGGTTCTTCCTCATGATCAACGAGGCGTTCGTGCTCGGCAGCCACGATTTCCGCCTGCCCGGGATCGGCTCCTACATGAGCGTGGCGGTAGCGCGCGGCGACACCCGCGCCATGGCCTGGGCGGTGCTGGCGATGACGGTGATGATCGTGTCGCTCGACCAGCTGCTGTGGCGGCCGGCGGTGGTGTGGGCGCAGCGCTTCCGCGTCGAGGACAGCACCCAGACGGTGGCGATGCGCTCGTGGTTCCTCGATCTGCTGCGGCGCTCCCGCCTGCTGCGCTGGACCCGGCGCGTGGGGCGCAGCGTCGGCCGCAGCATGGCCCGCTCCAGCGCCGCGCTGCTGCCGCTGGTGGTCCCGCAGGCCGCGCCGCAGGAGGGCGACGCGCCGCGCTCGTGGAACGGCGCCGACGTACTGTCCAAGGTGCTGTTCGTGGCGCTGCTCGCGCTGCTGGGCTACGGCGCCTACCGGCTCATCCACCTGCTGCGCGGGCTGCCGCCCATGGAGTGGCCGCGGCTGCTGAGCGCCGCGCTGCTCACGCTGGTGCGGGTGCTGACCTCGACCGCGCTTGGGACGCTGTGGGCGCTGCCGGCCGGGCTCGCGATCGGGCTGTCGCCGCGCTTGAGCCGCGTGTTCCAGCCCATCATCCAGGTCGCGGCCTCGTTCCCGGCCCCGATGCTGTTCCCGCTGGTCATCGCCGGGCTCGATGCCGCCCACATTCCGCTCGGCGCCGGCAGCATCGTGCTGATGCTGCTCGGCACCCAGTGGTACATTCTGTTCAACATGATCGCCGGCGCGATGGCCATCCCCTCGGACCTCAAGGAGGCCGCGGACGGCTACCGGATCCGCGGCTGGCGTCGCATGTGGTCGGTCTACATCCCCGCGATCTTCCCGTATCTCGTGACCGGCTGGGTCACCGCGGCGGGCGGGGCGTGGAACGCCAGCATCGTCGCCGAGTACGTGAGCTTCCGCGGACGCGTGCTCTCGACCTGGGGGGTGGGCTCGGCGATCAGCCGTGCCGCCGAGCACGCCGACTTTCCGGCGCTGGCGGCGGGGGTCATCATCATGTCGGCGCTGGTGGTGCTGTTCAATCGCACGGTGTGGCGGCGGTGCTACGCGCTTGCCGAGACGCGCTTCTCGCTCAACCGCTGATGGCGCGCGCCCCGGAAGCCACGATCGGCACGGCGACGCTGGCCGCCCCGGCGCCGGCCGAAGCCCTGTGCGAGGTGCGCCACGTCTCGCACGAGTTCCCGCTCCCCAACGGCCAGACCCTGCGGGTGCTCGAGGACATCAACCTCGCGGTGCGCCCCAACGAGATCGTCGCCCTGCTCGGCCCGTCGGGCTGCGGCAAGTCGACGCTGATGCGCATCTTCGCCGGCCTCATCCATCCGACCGAAGGCGAGGTGCTGGCCCACGGCCGCCCGCTGGTCGGCCTCCATCCCGGGGTGGCGATCGTGTTCCAGAGCTTCGCGCTCTATCCGTGGATGACGGTGGCGCAGAACGTGCGCACCGTGCTCGAGGCGCGCGAGGTGCCGGCCGACGAGCTGACCGACCGCGTCGAGCGCGCGGTGACGCGGGTGGGGCTCAACGGCTTCGAGTCGGCGTTCCCGCGCGAGCTTTCGGGAGGCATGAAGCAGCGCGTCGGCATGGCGCGCGCCCTGGCCGTGGACCCCGAGCTGCTGTTCATGGACGAGCCGTTCAGCCAGGTCGACGCCCTGACCGCGGAGAGCCTGCGTGCCGAGGTCATCGACATCTGGGCCGCGGGCGACCGGCGGTTGTCCTCGATCCTGATGGTGAGCCACGACATCAAGGAAGTGGTCTACATGGCCGACCGCATCGTGGTGATGGCCGCCGGCCCGGGCCGGGTGCGCACCGTGGTCGAGAACCGGCTGCCACGGCCGCGCGACTACCGCTCCCCCGATCTGCAGCGGCTGGTCGACCAGCTCCACGACGTCATCACCGGGAGCGAGATGCCGGACCTCGCCGCGCCCGCCGCGGCGCCCACGCTGGGGCCGATCGAGCCCTTGCCCGACGCGAGCCCGAGCGAGATCATCGGCCTGCTCGAGTACCTCGACGCGCGCGGCGGCCGCGAGGAGCTGTTCCGCATCGTGTCGGACACGCGCCGCGAGTTCGGCCAGGTCATCAGCATCGTCAAGGCCGCGGAGATGCTCGACCTGGTCGACACGCCGAAGCGCATGGTGACGCTGAATGCCGACGGCCAGCGCTTCCTGCGCGCCGCCACCCCCGAGGACCGACGCGAGGTGTGGCGCGAGCAGCTGCTGCGGCTGCGGCTGTTCCGCGAGCTCAACGAGGTGATGGAGCGCGAGCCCGACCACGAGCTCGATCGTGATTTCGTGTACGAGACCCTGGCGCTGGCGCTGCCG